>Ga0114934_10001890_pt1 | contig 13525 bp, 12 predicted proteins | sample 4SBtaG_2_FD_99695 | JGI IMG/M metagenome (GOLD analysis project Ga0114934, IMG submission 99695) | Deep subsurface microbial communities from Kolumbo volcano to uncover new lineages of life (NeLLi) - 4SBTROV10_white metaG | ecosystem: Environmental > Aquatic > Marine > Volcanic ... | reverse complement strand
TCATCTGCTTGTCTTAATGTTTTTTCACCATATTTGTTTCTTTCAATTAACAAATAACCTTCATCATCAATGGCCACTCGAATGCCAGGTCCGGCACCAATTGCAACAGCTTCTTCAATGTCAAACAAAAAGAGATAATTTAACTTATTGGTATCTTCTATATAAAACCAAGCCGACATTTGAACAGTATCATTTTCCCAATATGCCATCTTATTATTTGCAATATCACTTTTGGATATGATTCCCTTTGCTGCAAATATTTTTAAACAATTTGTTCCTGAATGTGGGTTTTGATTATTTAATTCAATATAGCTATTTGGTTCAGTTTGCTGATAATATTCCCAATTTTCGTTTTGAAATAAATCATCAACATCATTTATTGATTCAAAATTTTCATAGATGCTATTTTTACCGTCAAATAGTTTTTCCTTGTTGCAGCTCGATAAAACAACAATTATCAGGAGGAATGTTGTTAGATATTTATTCATTTGTTGAAATTTAAGTTATATCCAATTGAAACACCTGCCCAGTTTTGGTATTGATAATCTATTATATATGAAATTAGTGGTGTATATGTGATTCGAAAGAAAAATCGTTTGGTCAAATTTTGATAACGATATCCGATAATGGGTGTAGTTAAAGCAAAGATATTTCCTTTAGTTGTAATACTAACACCTTGACCAATTCCCAGTTCAATTTTATTACTACCTTGACCAAATAAAATACCAAAAGTTGCCGGAATAACTACAACAAAACCATTATTCTTGTCGATGGGAAGACCGCTTAGCCCAACTCTCCATAAAAAATTAATTTTACCTTTTTCAGAAAAAATATTTTCATAATTAACAGAGCCAATTCCAGCACTTCCACCAATTTCCAAATAGAGAGATTTTTTATTTGTAAATTCTTGACAATAAATTTGAGTTGAAAAAATTAAGACTAGTATTGTTAGTATTACTTTCATTTCATTTTTTTTATAATGTTGCACACAATGTTATGCTTGGTGCATTGTACCAAGCGTCTTTTATATATTTGTTTGAAAGTCGTATTGTGCAGTAAATCAGTTTTTATAGTTGTCCAATACGGCTGATTGGTTCAACTATGGTGGTGCGTTTTTGTCTCTTTGTTTTCAGATATATTATCTGTTGAATTCTTTATTTTTTTTCTAGCATACGGTTTTGCTTCTCTTTTTTCTTGTAAAAAAAAAATATCATCATAAAGGGGAAAGATATCGTTTCCTGTGATATATTTGTTGATAAGTTTTACTCGCTTTTGATTATGATGCTTTACTATTTTTGTAGATATATTGTCAGATATCCCCATTTATACATTTTGCAATAAAATTAATAAAATAATTTTATTTTCACAAATAATTTTTGACAAATTATAGTTTTATTTGTTGAATTTAAGACAAGAAAAAATACACACAAAAAGGGACACTACTGATTTATTTTATAAGAGTTTGCCAATATTCCTGTAACTGCCTCTCTAAGAGAACTTACATCTTCAAAAACAGAATATAACATCACAATTAAATGATTGTACGTTGTAAACTTTTTAGTGTATCTGTCAGCCTTGTTATTCAATGCTATACGGTTTATATTTGACTTACTGATATATTTTAACAGATGTGAAAATATTGGCTGTCAGATAAAATTTGTATCTTTGCTCATATCTTTGTTTATTTATTTTTAAGATAAATTTTCTAAATGCAAAGATAAGAGCGAGGGGCGATTTTTCAAACCTCGCTTGCTTTTATTTTTTAAGTTTTATCGGACAACAATGATTAAATAACAAAAAGGAATGAAATTTTCAGTCCTTTTTTATTTTATCGAGGCATTCATATAAACTGTCGAGCCAAAAAGGAATTTCTATTTTGAAATTCTTTTTTATTTTTGTTTTGTCCAATACGCTATAATTTGGTCTATGTGCAGGACGAGGAAACAATTCACTTCTAACGGGGATTATTTTTGTGCTTTTGTTCAAATATTTGATAATCATTTGTGCAAAATCGAACCATGAGCAAACACCTTCGTTTGAATAATGGTATATTCCATATTCTACAATTTCATTATTTGTTATTTTTTCTGTAATTTTCAAAATTGCAGAAGCAAGATCTTTTGCGTATGTTGGAGAACCAATTTGATCGAAAACTACTTTTATTTCGGGATTTTCAGAAATTTTAATTATTGTTTTGACAAAGTTGTTTCCAAATGAACTATATAGCCATGAAGTACGAATAATCAAACTTTTGTTGTATAAAAGTGCATGTTTTTCTCCGTACAATTTTGTTTTTCCATATACGCTCAATGGTTTGGTTTCGTCAGTTTCAATGTAGGGTAGGTAGCTATTTCCATCAAAAACGTAATCTGTAGATATGTGAATCAAAGGTATATTATATTTTTTTGCAGTATTTGTCAAATACAAAACAGCTGTAGAGTTTATCAAGGAAGCCATTTTTTCATCTTCTTCGGCTTTGTCAACGGCTGTATATGCTGCAGAATTGATTATAATATCTATGTTATTTTTGGATACGAAATTGTCAATTGCTTTTGGATTTGAAATATCTAATTCTTCAATATCTGTAAAATAGAATCTGAAGTTTTTGTACAAAAGGGAAAGTTCTTTTATTTCGTTACCCAACTGCCCTTTTGCTCCTGTTATTAGAATATTGGTCATTTTAATGTTTTGTTTTTGGTACAAATGTTTTACTAAATTCTTCGAATGATTCTGTTTTCCAAGCATCACTTGCATAAAACTCAAGTATAGGTTCTATTCCTTCGGGAGTTAGATAATATGGTACGACTGTCAACAATTTAAAATTTTCATCGAGGATAGCAAAAGCTGGGAAAAAATATTTTCCTTGCATAATTGCCATTGTCAATTGATTGGGCATATTTTTTCCTGTTGGCAAATATGTTTTGTCCATTATTTTTATTGTATCTTGGGAGATTGTATTGAAACAAATCGGATTATATTTTGTGTTTAATATGTCTGCAATAACAGGATTTGAAAAAGTAATTTTTTTCATAACCTTGCATCTAAAGTACCAGTCTAAATCTAGATATATAAAATACTTGCGTTTTAGAGTTTTATTGTTTTTTACAGCATTTTCAATGTCAATCCATTTTGTTATTCCTGAAGTGTCGGGTTTTTGATTGTCAGGGGTTTTTGATATTATTGTTTGATGATTTTCAGGAAAAGTAAAATAGTAGCTTATAATAAATTGGTTGATATCAGTATATGTGAGATTTTCTGCAAAATAAATAAGGTATGGTTCAAAATCAGTTACTGATTTATATCCAGGTATAGGAATGTGTTTTCTGTCGGGTGTGTAGAAAACTGTTGTAGGATAGGCGGCACGATTGTTCATCAAAATTAGGGCTAACTTGTTTGTTTTACCTTGCATATCGTATGTTTTTCCATTGAATGAAATGGTGTCTACCTTTTCTGCATTAAGTTTTACAGGGTAAAAATTTGTATTTATGTAGCCTGCAATGTTCGGATTTGAGTATGTTGTTTTCATCATATACTTGCACCATCCGCACCAATCTGTATAAACGTCTATCAACATTGGCTTTGGTTGTTTTTTAAATAAACTGTCGGCTGTTTCAATGTCCATCCAGTTGACAAGTGATGAGTCTTGCTCCTGAGCTGTAACAAATTGCGGAATAATGAATAAAAATAAAATGAATAAATTTTTCATTTTTTATTTGTTTGTTCTAATGCTAGTTTTATTGCTGTTAGGTCGGAATCGATAAATGCATAGTTTGTAACTTGGCTTTTATCGTCAGAAAAGGGTAAAACTTTTCTTTGAATGTAAAGGGTATCTCCTTTTTTATCTTTGAATTCAAAAGTGAATTGTACGGGTTTCTTTTCTGTTTTGACTTTGTCTAGTAGGTTTTGAATATCTTCATTTTCTGATCTGAAAAAGTCAATTTTTTCATTTTCAATTTCTTGTTCTGTGTATCCGTATATTTTCAAAAAACTGTTGTTGAACCAATTTATATTGCTAGTATCATCAACAATGGCAATTCCATCATTTGTTTGGTGAAGAATTATACTAAGTTTCTCGACTTCAAAGTTTTTTATATCAATCTGTCTATCTTGGATTTTAACCATATTAACTATTTGTTTTATCTTAACATTGTTAATATAAAAAAGGAAAATTGATAAAAGTGACATAAATATAAAGCCTATTAAAAATAGGTTTTTTAATAATCTTTGAGTTTGAATATTAGATTCGTATTCCATCAAAGAATCAAAGTTTGGTGTATCATTTTTTAGTGGATTGTTAATTGCATTTATCTGAGAATCTATAGTATTATTTGGTATAATCGAAGTAATACTGTCAGTTTGTGCATAATTTAATAAGCTTACTGAAATAAAGATAAGAGTAATAAGTATTTTTTTCATTGTAGTTTTATTTGTTTTTTTCCATTAAATTAGTCACATCATTTGAAATACAAATGACTTTAAATGGTTTTCCGTCTTTGTCAAATACAGGTATGTATGCTTCTGAAAACCACATTGTTCTTTGATCTATTATTATTTTTTGAGTAAACATTCTTATTTTACCAATTTCAATATCTTTCCAAACATCATCCAATTGTTTTAATTGTTCTTCATCGTCATTGAAACTACCAACTTTTAATCCAAGCATATCGTCTCTTTTTTTGTTCAAAAACATCAAAAATTTATTATTGATATTTATCAATTCTCTTTGCATATTATATTCTGATATGTATGAGATTTGATTCAAGGCTTGTATTATTGTTTCAGATTCATTGATTTTATTTTGCAAAATATCTTGGTTTTGTCTTGACTCTTCAAGATTTTTTCTCATTTGCTCTTCCTGAGTTTTCATTTGTTTCAACTGTGTTTGTAGTTCAGAAACAATATCTTGTGTCCTAAGAGTGATTCTTGTATTTGCAATTGTAGAAGCAATGTTTACACCAACTTTTTCAATAAATGCTCTTACATATGGTTTATATTCAGAAAATGTGTTTAATTCAACAATTGCGAATATTTGTTCATTGAATTTTAATGGAACAATAAGTATGGCTCTAGGTTTCTTTTGTCCTAATCCTGAGCTTATACTGGAGTATGCTTCGGGAACATTTGTTACATATAATGTCTCTCCTTCAATTACACTACGTCCGATAAGTCCAACGCCAAATGGAATATCTTTTTCGAAGAATTTTTTCCTGTCATATGCAAATGCTGCTACAAGATTTATCATTTTTTCTTCGCTGTTTACAACAAATAGCGCTCCTTGTACTGATTTTGTATATTTCACTAGAAAGCTAATAGTCTGATAATAAAGTTCTTGTGAGTCTTGTGAATAATCACGAAGAATTTCTCCTACTTTTGTTTCACCTTCTATTGACCAACGTTGTATTTTTTCTTCTTCTTCTCTTTTTTTGCTTTCTATTAGAGCTATTTTTAGATTTCGTTGCATTTGAAGCAGTGAAGTTCCTATAATATCATTTTCCCCTTTTGGTGTATATTTTGTTTCTAGATTTCCTTCTGCAATTTGTTGTGTGAATTCTCTTATGTTAATTAGTGATTCAATAAGAGTGTTTATTGACCTCTCAATACGTCCCAACTCTGATAAATTTGATTCTTTCAAAATATATGCTTTTGAAATGTCAAACATAGAAATTTTCTCCAAACTTTCAACAGCTTTTCCCAATGGATTGATTATTGAGTTGATAAGAAGTAATGATGTTATTGTTATAAGAATTAAACCTAATAAAGCAACAATTATAGCTATATTAGTAAGTCTGTTTGCACTTTTTTGAATTGATTTGAGAGGCATAATCGCTGCTATACCCCAATTTCGTTTTATTTGTCCAAAACTAAATGGCTGAATAAATATAAAGTCCTTGTTTCCTAATGAGTCTTTTCTAACATATGATATATTTGAGTTTTCATTTAGGTAGTAAAGAATTTGTTTCAATTCTTTATCATTTCCAAGAACTGAAATTATTGATTGGTTTATTGGACTATTATTGGTCGAGGCAACAATTTTTCCGCTTTGGCTAAAAAGTATTATGTTTGATTCTGTACTCGGTTTTGTTTTATATACAATTTCGCTAAATCTATCAAGCGATATATCAGCTGCAATTATTCCTTTGAATAAGTCATTTTCTACAAATGGTAATGCTATACTTGTCATTAACTGTTTGTCTTCTGGGTTGCCTGTGTACGAATCATAATATATGTCTGTTACATCATCTTTTTTTGTGATTTTAAAATTATAATACAATGATCCAATTCCGGGGTCATTTATATTAAGAGTATCTATTTTTTCAATAATACTGCCTTTATTTCTGTAAAACAAATATCTATATCTTCCGTAATCTTTGTTATAATTTGGTTTGATTGCAGATAATTCCCAACTTACACCTATAGATAGAAATTGAGGAGCATCTTGCATGACATTTTGAATAATGATATTCTGCATATTCACCATTTTGTCGTAGTCTTCTCTGGGTAAAGACATTGTGGTATTCTTCAGTGTCCTCAGGATTTCTACATCGGTAGCAAATAAAGAATTGTAATATTTGGATATATTAACCATTGTATTTACTGTTTGTGTAGTAAGATTTCGTGTAAATATTTTTCTTACATTATAAATAATAAGTATAGTCGCAAAACTATATATTATACTTACTGTCACGAAAATAGCAATAAATATTCTGGTTCTGATATTTTGCTTCATTATTTAAAATAATATTTTTGCTAAAGTATAAAAAAAATAGTGTTTAACAAATTTATATTTATGTTAAAAAAAATTCAATTGCCAATTGATATGACTTCAATCCTAGACCGCTTATGATACCTTTGCATACTTCTGAAATTACTGATTTTTTTCTAAAATCTTCTCTGTTAAAAATATTCGAGATATGTACTTCTATAAATGTTATATCAGTAGATTTTATAGCATCTCTGATGGCATAAGAATAATGACTGTATGCTCCGGCATTAATTATAACTCCGTCAATATTTTCGGTTATACTTTTTTGTATCTCATTAATTATTTCTCCTTCAATATTTGACTGATAATATTCTATTTCTATTGTTTTATATTTTTCTTTGAGTTTTTCAAAATAATCTTCAAAATTCATTTTTCCATATATACTTGGTTCTCTTTTTCCCAATAAATTTAGATTTGGCCCATTTATTATTTTTAACTTCATTTTTTTAAATATTTTTGTTAAAAAAAATGCGAAAACTTTTTATTGTTTTTTTTATATTTTCATTTTTCAATTTATATGCACAAAATGTGCCGTGGTCTCTTCATAACAATTATGATTTGAAAAATTCTGAAACTTTTGTTTTGTCTGAGTTTGACAAATACAAATTGCTTGAGCAGGACCATTATGATTTATTCCGAAAATCATTTTCTTTTGCAAAAGCTTTTGATGTTGATGTTTTTCTTGATAATTCTTTTAGCATAAATGATACCGAAAATGTTGTTATAAAAAAAATTATTGCAACTGAGGCTGATGGACTTTCATTTGTTTTTGAAACAAATAATGATTTTCTGAAAGGAGAGTTTTTTATCTTCGACTCTAATTATAATTATATAATTAATCATAAGTTTGATTCAACTCAAAAAGTTTATTCAACACCTTTTTTGCCTGATGATACAGTTTATGTTGAATATCATTTTTATGATAGCTTTGATGTAAAAATATCAAAAATTGGAGCAGCCTACAGAGACTTGAAAGATGGTAGTGATTGGTGTGAAGTTAATATCAATTGTGATAGCAATCAGCTTTGGCAGACTCTCAAGCATTCTATCGTAAAAATTATTTTTGAAGGTGATAATAATGTCTATTATGCTTGTACCGGTAACTTGGTTGCAAATACAAAATTGAACTCTAATCCCTATGTATTAACAGCAAATCATTGTATCAGCACTCAAACTGAGGCTCAAAATGCTGTTTTTTATTTCAATTACGAAGCATTAAGTTGTGATTCAACAGAAGGCCACGAAACGCAGTTTATATCAGGTTCAGATTTGATAGCAACTGCAAATGATCATCTTGATTTTTCACTATTACAGTTATCTGTTGTCCCGCCCAAAGTGTATAAACCATATTATATGGGTTGGAGTCTTACTCACGAATACTCTGATACAACCGTTTGTATTCATCATCCTGCCGGCGATATAAAAAAAATATCATATAATTATTTACCTTTAGGCATTGGTTCTTTTGAGGGTTATGATGGCAACAAGCATTGGTGGGTGCAAAAGTGGGGGCAAGGAACAACCGAAGGAGGTTCTTCTGGAGCTGGATTACTTACAAAAGAAGGTTTACTTATTGGGGTTTTGAGTGGAGGTGATGCTAGTTGCGACAATAATGTTGACGATTTTTTTCAGCAGTTCTATCATTGTTGGGATGATTATAATACTTTTAGCAAACAGTTGAGGCATTGGTTGAATCCATACGGTTTTTCAATAGACAAAATGGAGGGATACGATCCATATTTGAATGATTATTTGAATGTCCCAACCGGATTAACAGTTGAGCTTTACGACTCTTTAGCAGTAATAAATTGGAATGCAGCATTGGGTAATCCCGATAAATATATTTTGTACAGAAATTTGAAAAAAGTTCAAGAATTTACATTTCCACAGACATATTCAGAAGTTCTAACCAAAGATGATGTTTATGCATATTATGTAACAGCAGTTTGGGGAAATTCTGAGTCAAAACCTTCAAATATTGAAACTGTAGTATTCGGAGATACATCCAGAATTCCCAAAGTCACATCTATAAAAGTGTTTCCAAATCCGACTACAGGTAATGTAAATATTTATACACCCGATTCTAATGCTATTCAGCGCATTGATATAATTGATATTTCGGGCAGAGTTATTCAAACCAAAAAATTTCAAGTAGAAACAAAAGTTAACTTTCATCTTGACGGTCTCAAACCGTCGTGCTACATTCTTCGTTTAACAACAATTGGTCAAGTTTATTATAAAAAAATTGTGTTTGTAGATTAAAATTTGTAAAATTGCCTAAAATTAAAAACAATGCGTATATTATTATCTCTATTATTTCTATTCATAGCAACTGTAAATTTTGCTCAAGAAGCGCAAGTATATTCTATTTTTAATTCCAAAGGGAAAGAGGTAGAATACTCCGAAATGGTCAATAATCTAAAAAATGCTAATGTGGTGTTTTTTGGAGAACTTCACAATAATCCAATTGCTCATTGGTTTGAACTCAGAGTTGCAAAATCATTATTTGATGCAACAAAAAATAATTTGATAATAGGAATGGAAATGTTTGAGGCTGACAATCAACTTATTTTGGATGAATATCTAAATGGCATAATTGCCGAAAAAAACTTTGAACAAGAATGCAAGTTATGGCCAAATTATCAGACAGATTATAAGCCAATGCTCGAATTTGCTAAAGCGAATAATATTAAATTGGTTGCAACAAATGTCCCAAGAAGATATGCTGCATTAGTAAATAAAAAGGATTTTGAGGGATTGGATTTATTATCCATTGAAGCAAAAAAATTTATTGCTCCATTGCCAATAGACTATGATTCTTCATTAGAATGCTATTCATATATGATAGAAAATATGAAGATGATGGGACATACAGCTATTAATATTGCCAAAGCTCAGGCTTTGAAAGACGCTACAATGGCTTATTTTATTTATAAAAACATAGAAAAAGGAAAAATTTTTTATCATATAAATGGCTCGTATCACTCTGATAATCACCAAAGTATCTTGTGGTATCTAAAAAAGAAGGATAAAAATTTAAAAATACAGACTATTTCAGTTGTTTCTCAAAAAGATATTTCTCAATTGGAAGAGGAAAATAAAAATTTGGCAGATTTTATCATTGTTGTATGCGATGATATGATTACAACGTATTAAAAAATTATGGCAAAAAATAAAATAAGATTTCAGAAACGTTTATTTTTCAAAAATCAATTAAAAGAGAAAAATTTATATTTCGGAAAATTCTCTGATAGGGATAAAAGTTATGAACAACTTATGTTTCTGCAAGAAGCAGATAATTTATTCTCTCAAAGAAAAAATCTTGATGCCTTTGAAAAATTTTTGCTTTTTATTACTGACAACAAAAATGAAAATGTAAGATTCAAAAAAGATAAAAAGATAGAATTTGACATTGTGCAAGGGTCAAAAATAATATCAGGCTATACAGATGGTAAAATTATAAAGGCAGAAACCGAACTTTTCAGTTTTGACGAAGATATACCGCAATTGTATCAGATTTTACTCGAACAAACGCATAATCTGAAATTTACAAAGTTTCTTGTCAACAAGAATGTAATTTCTGCACAAATAAGTTTATATCTTGACTATTGCACGGTAGATCTTCTATATTACTCATTAAGAGAATTGTCTGTAATTTCAGATAAATTGGACGACTATCTTGAATTGCAATTTAAAAACCTGAGACCGCTTAATAAGTCTCATATTATCCAAATGCCTGATAATGAGTTTGATGTCAAGACAAAGTATCTAAAAAAATGGTTGGCAAAAAGTTTAGAATTATCTAAAAAGCTTGATAATGCAAATTTTGCAGATGCCAAGAGTTTTATTTTAATCTCAACAATTTATCGGATTTTATACTTGATAGTTCCCGAAGGAGAATTGGATGATATGCTCAAAGATTTGGAAAAATTCTTTTTTGAATCACAAAAATCTACTGTAGAAAAGAATAAAATAATTGAAGAAAAACTCAAAAATGTCTTGGAATGGGACAATCAAAGGTTGAAAAAATCTCTTTACAAGGTAATCAGAACTTTTCCAGAGAAAATGCCAAGTAAAACAAAAGAAACTATTTCATTTATACAACAAGAAATAGGAAAGATTTATTGGTATGAATCCAATAAATTTGAAGAAATATCCAGATATATATTGGAATATATTGCTGGATACATTGATGCCCATTTTGGAAATATTCCTGTTCTAAACGACTTGTTTTTGATTTTCTGGCAAGTGATGTACAAAGATTATTTCAATGATTTGGGAATTAATAGGTTGCCGTACGAGAAGAATTCAATTAGTTACTTTTTGTTACACAAGAATTTTTCAATAATAAATTCTACTGCTAGAGAAAATTATCCCAGATTCTTTTTTAATGTTAAGCATCTAGATTTGAAAGATAAATACAGTTTTGCAAAAACATTTTTTCAAGAAATCTTAAATATTGATTTTAATTAAAAAAAAGAATAAATACTGATTATTATGAATTTTGATGAGTTGTATTTTGTCGCAAGTGCTTGGAATACAGGGAATGCTATTCTAATAGATGGTTACGATTTTTTAGTGACAACAACAGAAACAATTGGTTTGTCTAATTATGCGCTTATAATAAACGGAAAGGAAAAGAAAATAGCAAAAGTATTATTAGCAGATTTTAAGACAGGTATTGCTCTTTTAGAAAATGTTGTAACAACAAATTCTTTATTGAATATTCTAAATTTTGAACTTTCTGCTTATGACCAAAAGTCTGTAGCTTATCAAAAAAATTTGTTCAACAAATTACACCAACTCAATTGCGAGATAGTAAAAAAAGATGAGGGATACAATATATCGACTTTTGAAGATTATCATTTAAACGATGGTACAATAATATTTGGCAGAAGAGGCGAATTTCTTGGCCTTGTAACAAAAAAAAATGAAAAGCCTACATTATTGCCTGCAAAATATATAATGAAACTTTTAGAAGAATTCTCAGACATAGATAAAGAATCTGTAAGATGCCTCAATTGCGAAAATATTATTGAAAAAAATCAAATTATTAACAATAGTTGTCCTTTCTGCAACAATGAGATTTCTAAGGAAATAATTGAGGATATTTCTCCAAAACTAGACGAAACTGCAAGAAAAATAGAGACTTTGCTTATTAAAAATGACTATGAGCTTAAATATTGCAGATATGGCAAAAATCTATGGAATATTTCAAGAGGTTCTGCTTCTGTATTTATAAGATACAATCCGAAAAGCAAGTTTATTGCAGCATTTTCTCCTCTTTATCAGATAAAAAATAATTCTTCATTATTATACAAATTTCTAATGAGAGAAAATGCTAAGCTAGAATTTCTCACATTTTCGCTGCATAAAGATATGATTTATTTGGACACACCTTATTTTGTAGCCGATAATTTCAAAACAGAGATTGCAGATATAATATTCAAAGAGCTTTTCAGACTTGCTGATTACTATGATGATGTACTTGCTGAAATGGACAAAGAATAAGACAATTTTGGGCAATTGAAAATTTTTGTAAGTATCTTAACAAAAACAATTTACTTTCTACATTATAGAAAATATTTTTATCATCAGTAAATTCATTTATTGCTTTTAAACGAGTCCTTTTAAATATTTCTGACGTTCAGTTTCTTCAAAACGTTCTATGGCATATCTGAGCATTGTTCGGGGCATATTGTTGTACCTTGTTTTTAGGAATTTTTTTTCTGCTTTCAAATCTCTTTTTCCAATTTCTCTGAGCATCCAGCCCACAGCCTTGTGTATAAGATCGTGCTTGTCTGTTAGCAAGATGTCAGCTATTTTGAATGTATCATCAAATTGATTGTGTTTGATAAAATGAAATGTTGAAATAATAGCAATACGTTTGTCCCACAAAGATGCAGATTTTGCCAAATTATACAGAATCGAGCGGTCTTTGTTTAGCAGATATGCTCCTATCACATTTGGTGTGCATACATCCACTAGATCCCAATTGTTGATGTATTTTCTGTTGTCGATATAGATTTCAAATATTTTTCTTTGTAATTCGGCATCTGCTTTTTGAAATTTATACATAAGAATAAGAAGCGCCAACATACGTTCTTCGTGTATTTTGCTGCTTAGTAAGCTGATAATTTCTGTTGCATCTATGTCAATAGCTTTTTTTGCTATGCTTCTAAGCACAGGCATTCTTATTCCAATAAAAATATCTCCTTCTCCATATTCACCTTTCCCGGTTTTGAAATATTTAGACAGATTTTTTGCATCTTCTGGGTTACTTAGTTCGGATATTTGTTTTTTAACTTCTGTAAGGTTCATTTATTTAGTATTAACTTGTATGAGTAAATGAAATATCTTGGAATATTCCATTCCGCCATCAAAAATAGTAAATTTAAAATGTTTACTCACAATCTGTTTTATTTAAAATTGTGCTCATTTGGGCATCGCCGTTCTTTTTGCTACGGCTTCTGTTCAAAAAAATATTCCATAGCTAATGCCATTTTCTAAAATACATTTTTGAAAGCGGCTTGGTATATCAATTATCAATTATCAACTCTCAATTATCAATTCTACAATGGCTTTCCCCTCGACGTCGCATTGCGAGCGGCAGGGATAGCAGCGGTAGCTCCCCGATGTTCTGCGGTGTGCAAAACTCAGGCTACAAGAGTTGAGCGGTCTGAGCGAAAATCTTTGTAGCCTGTTAGTTTTTGCCGCCGCAGACGAGGGGACTACAAGCGGATAGCCCGCCCGGCCGCCCTA
>Ga0114934_10001889_pt1 | contig 13541 bp, 8 predicted proteins | sample 4SBtaG_2_FD_99695 | JGI IMG/M metagenome (GOLD analysis project Ga0114934, IMG submission 99695) | Deep subsurface microbial communities from Kolumbo volcano to uncover new lineages of life (NeLLi) - 4SBTROV10_white metaG | ecosystem: Environmental > Aquatic > Marine > Volcanic ... | reverse complement strand
TATCCAATAGGTCTGCATTATCTGCCTGAATCATTACAGCTCTTTTTGCAAATCCATCTATCAGGTATTTCTCTATACGTTTCCCATTTCCTTTGGCTACAATGGAGCCATGATCTGAACATAGATAAATAGCATATCCTTCTTCTTTTAGCACCTGAATATCCTGCTTAATTGTACTTTTTTGTAAGTAATCTTTAGCAGCATTTAAGTAAGGCGATTTATCTTCAATTCCTGGAGGGAATTGTACTGCATGAGCCAATTCATCAAAGAAGTTGTAGAGAATGGAAACCACATCATATCCAAGCAGCTTGTCTGCTGATATGGTGTCATGTTCGGTTAAATAGGTGCTGTGCTTAGGCTTAAAATTGTTTTCCAATGATTTTGCTTCTGCACTTCTATTGGGAGATTTAATATTGTAAACTTCACGCTTACCTTCATAAATTGCCATACGGGAGATGCTGGTTATGGAAGGTAACATGGCAAATACCGGATTTACTTCAAACTCAATATCTGATAATTCTAAATGTTCCTTCAATAAATTCCATTCTGTGAAACCCATACAATCCATACATAGCAGTGCCACTTTCTCATGCTTGTTTGTTTTGATATGTGGAACTATCTTATCAACGGATAAAGGTTTTTTTGGCGTTGAGGCAAAGAAAACCTGCTCCATTCCATTTTGAGTAAAGAAGGGTTTACTCCATTGGTCCATATTCTCATACAATTCTGAACTTTGTATGTAGGTGTTTTTATAGCTTAGGTAATTTAGTTGACCAATTAATTTACCTGCTTCTAACAATTTCGTGAAAGTCGGTTCTTGTTCTGTTAGTTGAGTTAGTTGCTCTTTTATTTTATTCTGCTTCTTCTCAGCTTGTAATCGATTGGCTTTAGCCAATAGCGAATCAATATCTGATTGGTTAATAGGGGTGTGCCTGTTGGTTAAATAAACAACTTCCAGTAATTTAATGATTTGCTCTGTGCTGTATTGATTAAAAACCTTGTAAGCATCTCCATTAATGGGAAGGTCTTTATAATTAAATGATTTACATTCCCGGTCATTGCAAATAAAAGCAGGTATTTTTTCAATAGTAGTAAGAATGATTAGCGGTTCCTGCTTATTGCTTAAAGGCAATATGTCTGCTAAGGTATGGCAAAGTTGAAAGCTGATGCCGTGCTCTTGCAAATAACTGCAAAAACTGTTACTCATAAGCACACCTGTATGGTCTGAAATTACTTTCGGTTGACCATTATCAAGGCTGAGGGCGGTATGTATTGCATTTTGCCAGATCATACCCACTAAGCTAAACCATCAGTTTGAATTTCTGCTGCTTCAACAAAATCTGAAAGCTCACCATTATTTTCTAATATAGATGGATGAAGCTTGGATGCTATGGCGAGAATATCTTTGAATCGTTTGTCTTTGTAGCAACGTTCAAAACCATACGTAAGAGCTTCTTTCCGTACTTCCTTGATTTTCTTACGTTCTGTTTGTGCTTGAATAAGAATAGATTGAAACTCTCTCCAAAGGAGTTTTTGCCTTTTTTCGGTAATCTGATTGTGTTCTTCTTCCGATTTTGGTCTGCGGTAAAGCCCACTTTCAAACACAAAGTTTTCTTCTAACAGTACACGAAGCTCGGGTACTTGGTCATCATTAATGTTCATTAACCTATTGTAAGTGATTGAAATGTCAGAAAAACTCTTAGGTACAGATAAAAAGTTATACAGCCAAACTATTGCAGAGTTTTCGTCAATAACAAACAGAGAATTTAAACCTTGACTAATTTCTGACATTCCTTCAAGTTTCATTTTTTTCTTAAACTCGATATATGAATTTATTTGATTAGGTGTAAACCAAAGACCATCTTCTTCAATAAACTTTAAATATAGTGATTGATAAAATTCTTTTGCATCAATTTTCAGGTCAAATCCATGTTGAATATAAAAACCTACCAATTTTGCATATAAAGACTTCGCAGTTCTTTCGGCAAATGAATCTATCCTAAGTTGAGATAAATATTGTTCAATAAAATCAAATTCTAAGTCTATACCATTAATTGATTGTACAATTTTATCATTAAAATTGTCAGCAGGTTTAAATGCGAAAATTATTAAATCTTTATCAACACTTGCGACAGATGAAACTTGTTTGAAGGAACCAAGTTTTTTGTCAAGGATGGATACTTGAGAAATAATAAATCCAGCATTATTTATAGAATTTCTAATTGTGTTCCATATTTTCGATTTACTGTTATTAAATTCAACAGTTAACCATCTTTTGGGTTTTAGTACACGGAAATACTCTGCAAAAGTGGAGCTTAATAAGTCTGAATAATCATCATCTCCTTTTTGCTGGTTTTTATTTACAATTGTTTCTTTTTCGGTTTCTGTAAATACTTTCAGCCAAGATTCCCACAAAAAATTCATATCTGAATACATAATGTTTGAACCAAATGGCGGGTCTGTGAATATATAGTCTATAGAGTTTGCAGGGATATTACTTAAGTCTGTAGAAGATTGTGTTGATATATAAGACTCACATTTTGTTGTTTTTGACATAACAGCTTTGGTAAAGTTTTTACCAAATTTTCTTTTAGCAACTTCAATAGGATTGTATGACTGTATTAATGAGGGTATAGATAAGTTATTTATTGCTCCGGCGCTTAACCCTTTTGGCCTGTAAGGCATTCTTTTAGTGCATCTCATCCCTAAAATTGAAGTACAAAAAAACATACCAAATTTAGGATTAGAAGATTTTAAAGCCAAATCCCATAATTTGGAAAGGGAATAAAGAGAGGATTTAAAATAAAAATCTGATATTGTTTGTAAACCATTCGACTTTTTAGGTTGGTTAAGATTATAACCATCAGGAATTTTATTAGTTGGATACCAATATGGGGTTTTTATATTTTCTTCTTGTTCAATTAAAAAAGCTACTTCATCTTCAGATAGCTTTCTTTTTACTTTTGTTTTTCCTTTTAATATTGAGACTTCAACAGGAATTATTTTTGGCTGACCATTTGAGTCTAATGATTTCTTTAACGTCCGTTTACTAATTTTATGTGCTCCACAAGAGTTACATTTTCCAAAGTCTTTTACTTTTTCAGTCTTTTTGTCTACAAAAGAATCCCAAAAAATCATTTCAGAATTACATATTGGACAGTTATAAACTTCTGACCAAATGGTGTAGTTTATATAATCACCATTTGGTAGTGTGAATAGTTTTCTACATTCATTTTCAGCTTCTGAAATTATTTCTTTAAGTTCAATTAAGTAATTCTGTTCGAAAAGACTGTAGTTATTATTGTATGAGATAAAAGTTGCTGCAGGTGATAGGTCTATAAGAATTGAATTTCGATTAAGTAATTGAGCTGCAACACCTGTCATTCCACTACCTGAATATGCATCAAGTACTATATCATTAGGTAATGTAAAATGTTCAATATACTTCATTATTGCTTTATGAGGCACCTTTGTATGATAAGAATGTGTCATGTATATCGGATGACGTTTACCTTCTTCAACGTCTCCATTGTATGCAGTTCTATAATATTTATCGGTTTTTGCATTATATGCTTTACCTTTCAATGAAATGAAATTCGTTAAAAAAGGATTAGGACATAATGTATATTGAGGAATTTCTGATAATTCAATAATATCTTCATTAATTCCTTTAGGAAAACCTTCAATACTTTTTAGCTCTTCAAACTTGTTTATTAATTCTTCTTTATAGCCCATAAGTCTTATTCTTCAATTTTAAAGCGTACTTCTTTGCCTTTGTGGCCTTTTTCCAATTCTTGGTAGAGGTTAAAGAAAGCTTGCTGTATTTGGTTAAGTGTTACTAATTCGTTTTTCTTAAATACCCGATTCATCAATTCTGAACGATTTAAGCTCACTATTTTAATATCCACAAAGAGTTTATTGATGGATATTATTAAGCTGCTATTGATGTCTTTGGGTAATGCTTCCTTTGCAATAATCTGTTCTATTGCTTTTTTATGTTCCGGTGATATTTTAACCAATGCAAGCTGGTCCTTCTTTTTAATGACTTCCAGTACAATACTTTTTTCGTATTCATCAGCTATGATCTTAAGCGCGGAAGCAACATTGGCAGCTTCTTTCTTAATGGATGAATAATCACGTTCCTGTTTCAGGAAATTGGAGTTCGTATCAAAAGGAATATCATATAGGCTTTCCACATCAACATCTTTTGCTCGTAGGGCAGCAAGGTTTATCCATTTCTGCACTTTACTGCCTAATTTCTGTGGTACATTGCATTGTGCTGTTGCCAATAGCTGTGCTCTTTTAAAATTAGCATCGGAAGTAAATGAGAGTAAAGATTTCCAATCCACTTTATCGCCTATGGTATTTCGTAATGCAGGGTAATAAAAGTCCTTTACGTATTGGTCCTTAAAACTGCTAATCTTGCCTTTAATTGGGAAACGTTCATTCAGTGCATTGTATTTATTGAATTCTCTTACAATGGCTCTGGTATCGTCATGTAAGGTTTGCAGCTTTTTATACAGGTTCTTATCTTCAAGGTAGTCCTGGTTTTGTTCTGTAATTTCCAATGCTTGAACCATGTATTCGATTCCTTTATGGGTGCTTTCAAAGTACTCTTGCAAGGAATCTTTTAGATTGGTCATTTCGCCAAGAAGTCTGGAAATATCACCTAACTTACTTTCATAACTACTAAGTGTATTGAACCTGGCATGATTAGTGATTTCCAAACCAGCCCAATCAATGGATTTAATTTCATCGAATTTGGCTTTTACCTTGTCCACATTTAAATAAGATGTGTTTTTCGCTTCCAGGCGTTGAATGAGTAAATCAATGTCCTTAATATCCTTAGTAATCTCCTGCACCTTTTTCTTATAATCAGCAAAAGCATCATTGCGGTGCTTCTCCTGAAGCATCATATTTCCGTTTAAGCCAAGCGCATTGAGTAAGTTTTGGGCAAAATCATAGGAAAGGTCGTCTTTTTTCGTTGCATAAATGATATTCTCAAACATATTCAGGCTTCTGAATTTTTCTTTGATGTTTGAAATATCCAGTTCATCACCACCACGTCCTTTTAAAGTAACCTTACCTAAAGCAGTAAGTATTAGCAAAAGAAAATGAATTATTTCCGGCTCTAATCCGTAAGGCTTGCCTGTAAACTGCTGAACAATCTCTTTTTCAATATCAACTACTTTACCTTTTTTAGCATTGATAATGGATTGTATTTGGCTTACAATTTTATTCCCATTTAGTTCAGGGTCGCCATTAGCATTGATAAGACTTAAACCGGATAAGAAGTTTTTAGCTCTTTGTGAAATAGTTCTAAAATTTCCATTAGTAGTTTCATCAGCTATTTGCGTAAGCGAATAGATGATGTTACCAGAAGAAAGTATCTCAGCATATTTAGGATGTTCAGGATATTCTTTGTTGAAACAATCATCAAATACCTTTTTCTTGAGTTCAGAAACAATTTCTGAAAGGTTGTTGTATTCTTTGCCAAGTGTTGATTTTATGCTGATTACATCACCATTTATTGTCGTATTTGCAAAATTCTGAATCTGTTTGGTTAATTGGTATTTAACTCCGGGAACTGTAATTCCTTTAGGGTCTCTGTAGCCATTGATGCTATTAGACAACTTACGTGACATTACACTGGTCAGGATATTCTTTGCAATTAAAGACCGAATGGCAACAATTCGTTTGATTCGTTCAATGTTTTCCTGGCTTCCAAACTGAATTTCAATGTTTAATTGGTTGGCTGCATAAGTAGGTATTTCCTTCTTGCTGAATGGCGATTGAAATACTATGACATAGTCGGCATTGTCCACTTCTTCTACTTCCTGACCTTTTCGGTTGAAAATGATAAAGCCTTTGCGGAATGATTTAACCGATTGCCAAATGGTTTCATCTTCAAAAATGTTGGGAATGTTTTTATAGTTGACAAGGTCTAAGATTTCTTTCAGTTGGTCGAATACCACATCTTCCTGCTTGTCTTCGTTTCCGCCAACAGCATTAATCTCATTATCAATTCGTTCTTCGGGGTCTTGTCCGTCAATGGCAGGGTCAAACTTAAAATAGTCATTACCTGTTTGTACGTCCTTAACCACTTTAAGATAGAAACCGTCTGTTGCTTCACGTACTTTCTTAACTATTTGAGCCACTCTCACATGGGCTTCAAAAGTGTCATTGGGATGAATAATAAGCAACTTGTGAGCTAAATCTTTTGCGGTTGCACCATTCTCTCCCTTTGTCCACAAAGAATAAACCGCAAGACCTTTAATAATCTTGAAAGCATCATCATGAAACTTTCTTTCAAGATTTATAATTATTCGTTCTTTCACAATATTGACAACTTTAACAAGGTCGTAAACTCCTTCAATATTACGGTTATTAGGGTTATTGGCAAGAATATCATAAATGCGGTCGAAGGTAAAGAAGAATGGAAAACGTTTCGTCACTACATGCTTTAATTCACTTTGTGCAAACTGTATAATCCCCCTTTTCTCGAAGTAAGGCAGTTCGTGGAATAAATCCAATAAATCAGGAGTGAAAGGAAATAGATCAATATATTCTTCCTGATTATTGGCTACAGATTCTATTTTCTTAATGAATGGTTTTAGTTCCGTTTCAATTTTTAGTTTCTGTTCTTTGGTCTTTGGAACAATCCGTTGTGAGATTACCTTTTTAACGGCTTCCCTACGAATGATGATATTTTGGAAGCGTTGACTGATACGAGCTTCATCAGAAGCAATGTTTGCTAAACGGGGACTTGAGTAAATGTCTTCCTGCATGGAGATAGCCAATACAATATCTTCATCCTGACACACCTGAGCCACAACTCTTAGAAACTGGAAATCTCTTTTGATTTTGTATTCTTCTTTGGCTTGCAAAAAGTCAGACACTTCATCCACTACTACCAACAAGCCTTTTGCCGGGTCTTTTTCTTTGAGTAGTTGAATAATGTCAGAAAGATGCTCTTTGATGTCAATGGTAATACCTTCTTTATATTTAGGAATGTCAATATCGTATTCTCTTTTTATTTGCTTCTCAAGCTCTCTAAAGAAGAAATAGGCAAGGTCAACATCAACAGGTTGTAATTCAAACTGGACCGTAAAGAAGTTACGGGAAACTGTTTCGGCTTCTTTTCTTATTTCTTTGTTCTTAATGAGTGAGCGAAGCGAAGGATTATTGATAATACTGACCAAAAAGGCTATCAAGTGAGATTTACCACTACCATAGTTTCCAATAATTTTTACCGCCTTGTGATTGGGTTTCTTGATGTTATCAATGAATTCTTTAATCTGGTTTCCAAGACCTTCTGAGATAATGTAGCTGGAAATTAATTCCTTTTGCAGATCATCATGCTTTAAATCAGTATCAATATCAATGACATCCTTAATTTCAGTAAAGTTGAAAAGCTTTCCGATGGCATCATCTGGCAGGTCATCTTGATATCCATATTTTACTTCGGGATCTTCAAATATTGGTTTGTAATTATCTTCAATATCTTCAATCTTGGTAATGAGAATATCGTTAACGTCCTTATCGTAGTATTCATTACTTCCTACTTTCCCATAAGATATTCGATTGCTGATTACTTTTTCATCTTCCAAAAACAGAACACTGCTTTTATTCCGGGAATTGTATTTGAATGCACCAACAGGTGAGATTTTTGTGAATGTATCATGGTAAAGAATACTTGCATTAAGCAAGATGAGTTTATCGGGTTTATCGTAAAACCATTCTTTAATATGCTGTCCTACATCGTGGCTTGGTTCATCTTTGGACTCAAGCTCTGCAAAAATTGGTTGAAGTTCTTCACCTACATCTACTTTAGTGTAACCAATAGAATCAAGGTAAGTGATAATTTTTTCTTTTTTAGTGGCATTATTACCTACAATTGCCCAAAGTTTGAATCTCAGACTATTGGCAAGAGAAAGGTATGTGTCAATATGTTTTATTTCTTTCATGCTTTTAATTTTTCAATAGCAAGATTTAATGCGTCTATTTTATAATCTTCGTTTTCAATTGTTTTTAGGATTTTATCAGCTAACCAAAGTATGAGAAGCTCATCAGATTTAACATCCAAAAGTTGAGATAGCAAAATCACGTGTTCACGTTTCGCAATACGTTCGCCACGTTCAATTTTGCTGTACATAGGTGTGTCAATTTCCAGTTCAGCAGCTAATTGTCTTTGCAATAAATTTTTGCTCTCCCGGAGCTTTTTAATCCGTGTACCAAATTGCATGACCTTTTATTTTATGACTTGTCAATAAATGACAAATATAAACATAAAAAGTGAAAAGAACAGGTAAGATTTTAAAAAGATTATTAACAATTTATTACATTAAGGAAGTTAAGGAAACAAAGGAAGCAAGGGATTATTTTCTGAGGTTAACCAAAGATAAATATTTTAATAGGTATGGGCGAATCTTCGGAAGTAAAGCCATAAAATGGCTATTACTTCCTTGATTTCCTTAACTTCCTTAATTTACTATTTACCAATTTTAATGTAATGGTCTTGTTTGGGGTGGTGAATCAATCCTTTCTTTTTAAATTGACTAATATAGCCTTCAGCAGTTTTAGGATTTATCCCCAATGTTTCAGACAATTTCAAATAATCCTGCCTATTGAAAGTTGGCGGCAAAGCATCAAAAAACTGTTCTTTGGTGGTTTTATGAATAGGCAATTGCGTTTCTTTGGGTAGTTCAGAGAAAATATGGCTTGAGTGCTTCATTAAAACCCCGATGATTGAAAGCGCAGCTTGAAAATCATCATCAACACAAACCAAAGGATTTGATATTTCACCTGTTTCCATTGCCCTTAAAACAGAAAAGATCATTGTTAATCTGAAAGTAATTATTCCCAAACGCCTGACAGAACCCAAAAAGTCATCACCGAGCAATGCGAGGTATTTATCCTGCATGGATGCAAAGTATTTATTGAACTCTGCCTGCTGTGTTGGAGTTAAGCTAAAACGAATTGGATAGGTAGATTTTAAGTATTGGTAGTATTCATAGAAGTTGTCACCCAAACCTTTGAAATAATCTTCCAATGCTCCGCTTTCTGAATTTGCAAATACATCTAACCATTCATATTTGGTATTCATATAATAGAACATAAAACGGCTGAATAAGCCATTTTCAGAATTTGGGATGAGGCTTGTAATTTGTTTGGGAGTGCCGGAAAGCATTGCAGAAATGCAAGGCTTTTCAATTTCCACAAATTCCTTATCGGTTCTTCTGAAATAGGAAATGGTTTCGTGGTGAAATGCTTTTCTGAAACCATCGCTGTAATTTCCATAATCGGATTTAAAGGATTGAGAAAGCGTATCGCCTTCGGTCTCAAATATCAAGCCTTTACCACCACTATCTGACAATAATTGATAAGCCCCTGTACTGCTGTTGTTAGCCGGAATATAAAGCATCTTTTCAGGCGGTTTAGCAGGCTTTTCTACACTGGTATCAGATCCTTTAGCCTGGTTGTATGCTGCCAACTCAATTTCGTACTCTTGTTTGGCTCTTGCTGCCTGCTCCCTTAAATCTGCATGTACCGGATTAACCAAATGCTTGCAATGGTTCAAGACGCCTTTCCCTGCAGACGCTTTTCCGGTTATGAAAACGTAAAGATTTGGATAAACCTTGCTGTTGCCATAAATACCAAATACATTGGGAAGGCAAGCGCTTAGGCTCACAATGGAGCCAAGTAACAGAATATCCCTTTCTTCATTAGAATTTGCATATAAAACTATGTTTTGTAGAAACTCAGGAAGTTGAGGGAATACAGTATCAGGAAAGGTAGGCATATCAATAGGTTTAACTTCAATGGTAATTTCCTGCTTACCGATTGATATACCAGCTTGTTTAGCGAGGTAAAAGAAAGTGCTGATATTGATTCCATGACCTTTTGATTTCAGGCATTTGTCAAATTGCTCATTACAATCTTTATCAGAATAGCCAGCATAAAATTGGCTGACACGGTGAAACAGGTTCCGACCCGATTCGCCAAGTTCATCAGCGAAGGCGAAACCAATGTTTCGCCAATCGCTGTAATTTTCTGTAATATCAAGCTGAGATTCTTCCAGCTTTGAAACAACGGATTCAACTTCTGAAAAGTTAACAGAATGCTTTGCTGTCTCTTTAATGGTATTAGCCTGATTGGATTTGGATGATGTTTTATTTGTCGGTTCTGTATCTTTAGCTTGTTGATTGGATTTTTCAACCCAATCGTTCAGATTGAATTTTTCTTTCATTTGCCAAAATATTTCTTGTTGATAAATACGTTCGGGTCATGTGGTAAGAAACAAGCTCTGGAAATATCCTTGCCTGATTCGTCTAACTGCACCTGATATGTAGTGTTCAAATAGTTGGAAATCCCTTTAAACCATTGTTTGTGATCAGCTTCCTGAATGTCAATGGCAATTACCCATTTTAAACCATTACCGGAAGGTGAGGTAAAGAGTAATTCTGTTTTAAAATATTTGTCATTCAAAAGCTGGTCTTTCAGGCTGTTTAAATTCTCAAGGTGGTCGAAATCAATGACCATCAATCCTGAATGTTCTTTTAGGTTCTTGTCACTTCTTGAAGTGAAAGAGCCTGAGAATGTCACGTAATCAAAGCTGAAAGCTTTAAATTTACGTGCTTCTTTTACATTGGTTATGGAACGGAGCTTTGCAGTATTTGCTTTGAATGTATCACCTTTTATTAATTCATAGACTTCAAGCAGGCTCTTAGTACCGTCAGGTTTGACATTTGTTATTGGTTTTTTGAAATAGCTGAAAACAGGTATCTTGATTTTTTCCTGAAGCTTGACTTCATCCTTTTCTTCATCATATTCATTATAATCGAAGAAAGGATGTTTAGTATCAATTCTCAGGTGCATTTCTTTATTTAAAATATCGTACAGGGCTTGTCCCTGGACTTTATAATGCAATGCAGCAAAATCAAAAGCATTGCCGTTTTCAATGGCTCTTTCTATATCGACATGCGTAGCAACTCCATCGATAATTTTTATCCATAGAGTTGTTTTGGAATTATTGAAAGGATTCTTAGCTGGCTTACAGTCCCTTCCTGCAAGGGAAAGGACTGTTTCGTCAGGGTAGTACTTGCGCAAGATATGGGAGTAAATATTCAACCCATAATGCGTTCTGTCAAGGATTGTTTCTCTACTTATTTCCATAACTCAATTTTTTTGATGGTGAGTAATTGGATTCAAGCAGGGTTTCCAGGTCAGATACTTTATAATAGAACTTCCCCTTGATTCTGCTGTAGGGGAGTGTTCCATTGTCTCGCAAGGTTTGTAATGTTCTTTTGCTGATATTTAGCGATAGCATTACTTCCTGCCCATCAATCCAAGCTTCTTTGAAATGTTCTAAACGGCTCTTCTGCAATTGGCTTAAATAGACCTTTAACCATTTTATTTCCTGAGAGAGCTTCAGGATTAAATCAATAATCTCATTCATAGCTTTACTCTCCCTTTTTTGATTAAATAATCTGCTGCATTTTGCTCAATTTCAGCATCCGTTTTATTTCTGTTGCGAAGCAACCATTCTTCAAGCTCAACACGGTTGAAGTAAATTTTCTTACCATTCGGTTTATAGAATGGTATCTTGCCCGAGCTGGTGAGCTTGTACAAATGTGAGTGCGATACTTCAAGGAAAACTACTGCTTCATTAAAGTTGAGCACGTTCTTTAGTATCAGATTTTGGTCTAATACATGTTTCTCAATAATTTCAAGTCTTTTTAAAATTTCATCCATTTTATTTAGGATTTAAAAATTTGTAAAAGACTTCACCGGTAAAGTCACATTTGATTCCCAAATGCGCTGCTAAAATACACTGGAATATAGAGGTTTATGAGTGGTTTGGCAAGGTGTAGTGTAGAGTGTAGAGTGTAGTGCATAGCTGAAATAAGGGATAGTTAAGGCTTATCCTTAGAAAAGGGAAATAAAAAACTAAAAAAGAATAGATAGTGTAAAGTGTAGAGCGGATTAAATGGGAGCAAATCAATACTTGATATGCTCGAAAAGATTGAAATCCAGTTCACGTCTTTCGGTATGAGTTTTTGTGGTTTTCTTCATTTCTGCAACAATCTTGGATTCATTGGTTTTAAGGCTTTCATAAACTGATTTTGAACATAGCCAGTTTTCAACAACTGTCAGAAGTAGATCACCTGTTTTTTTCAGGGCAATATCCTTATTCTTATCATTTATCCCTTGCAAATATGACCAGCATTTCTCTTTCATATCTGAAAGCACGCCAAATATTACAACAGATTTGTTATCCATTGGGAGCAGGTTAAAGTAAATATCTGTTAGTGGTTGATCTTCTGGTATTAATGCTATTTCAATGGAATTTTCATAATTAAATACACCGGAAGCACAAACTTCTATATATGGCAATTCAAAAGTTAAGAAGGTGAAACTTTTAGTGTTTTGATAAATGTCAGAATTGAAATATTTCAAGTAGTACTCGCCATCTTTTAAAGCCATTTTATAGCCATCTATACTACTATTAAGCCTTTCAAAGTAATCGGGTGTTATATGACTGCGAAGATTTCTATTATTAATATTAGATTGAAACCAATCAATTAGGATTTCTTTTTTTCTTAATTCATTTGCTAAGATTCTGTAAGAGAATAGTAGATTAGTCCTGTAGTTTTCAAAATCAATAGTTTCTGTTTCGATTTCCTTGAAAATCTCTGTATCGTGGTGATTGCAGAAACCAGGGAAAGTAAGGGCTTTGTTTATTCCAATTTTATCAAAGCTAAGAGTAGGCTCATTGAATGGATTAATCCCAATTTCATACAAGTGATTTTTGTAGGCAATTCGATTCAATATGCCGTTTTTCTGCAATAAGTGAGAAGATATTGTTTTTAATTCGCAATCATCAACAAAGCATAATCTTTTCTTGTTTTTTGCTGATAGTTCGTTTTTCCTGATTATTGCTCTTACTTCTTTTTCAGTCATTTGGAGTGTTCTTTTTTGGATTATAAAATATGCTGAATAGCCTTGTCTAACTTATCTGCTGTTTTTGCTGGTCTTTTTAATAAGCGAATTTTTGCAGGGTCGAATTTCGAGCCATCAGGCTTGATAAAACATTCACAAGCTACTTTCCATTGTCGTTGTTTCATGTCTGCCAGAATTTCATTCTCATTATATATAGTGTGAATGAAATAATAGAGATCAGATTTAGTTCCAGTCCAGATGACAGGGTTTGAAACAGCCTTTCCAGAAAATACTCTTTTGAATTGTGGTACGGTCGTGCTTTTGTCAATAAAGTTGTTCAACTTTAGGCTATTACAAAGGTTGGTCAGATTATCTGGTTTAGTGTCGTAGTGTTTGTATTTGAAGGATTTAAATGCAGTTACTCCTTCTTGTTGGTTATTGGATTCTAAAACGGTTTCCGTTGTTGATTCAAGGGCTGGTAATATTACAACCGGATCAGGAGCAACTTCTGAAAAGAATGTTGCGTACAGGTCTTCAATTTCAAGATTTTCTGCTTTTCTGAAATCGGGGTATGATTCACTGATTTCAAGATATAGTCG
>Ga0114934_10001888_pt1 | contig 13552 bp, 14 predicted proteins | sample 4SBtaG_2_FD_99695 | JGI IMG/M metagenome (GOLD analysis project Ga0114934, IMG submission 99695) | Deep subsurface microbial communities from Kolumbo volcano to uncover new lineages of life (NeLLi) - 4SBTROV10_white metaG | ecosystem: Environmental > Aquatic > Marine > Volcanic ... | reverse complement strand
TCCTTTTTTTAAACCGATTTTTTATACGAAGACGCGGTTGAATATAATACGCTGTCCCCATCCTGGTGAATATACGGAATTAATGATGAAAAGAGTGATGTCTCCTCCTTATTTTCCAATTTTGTATAAAGATATAAAAGCTGCTATCTTATATGAAGACGGATGCCCTAATGGGTTTAGCATGGATACTATTGATATCACGCCTATAAAATTAAGCCATCCAAACTCAGGCTCTGGTTACAGGCTTGAAGAAGATGAAAAATCTTTTGTTTTCCTTACTGACAATGAACTTGGTTTTATTCATCAATATGGACATACCCTTGAAGAATATGCAAAATTTTCTGAAAATGCTGATCTTTTGATTCATGATTGTGAATATACAGATGAAGATTATAATTTTAAAAGAGAATGGGGGCATTCCTGTATAAGTCAAGTTGTGGATATGGCTCGTTCTGCAAAGGTAAAAAAACTGGGTCTGTTTCATCATAATCAGGATAGAAGAGATGAAGATGTCGATCTTATTGTCAAAAAAGTGAGTGAAAAATTATCTGGTACAGGTATTGAAGTTTTTGGTGTTACCTCGGATATGGATTTTTATCTTTAGGAGCTTAATGTATGGATTATCTCATTGAAAAAGCAGCTGAAAAAATAAAAAAATCCAATTTTTGTGTAGCTCTTACTGGAGCCGGTATATCTGTTGAAAGCAATATTCCTTCTTTCAGAGGTAAAGGCTCATTATGGGAGAAGTTTGATCCCATGAAATATGCCAATATAGATTATTTTATGAAACATCCAGATGAAGTCTGGCAGATATTCTTGAAAGAGATGAAAGAAATTATTGAGAATGCCGAGCCAAATAAAGCTCATATGGTTCTGGCAGATCTTGAAAAAAAGGGTCTTCTTTCTGCTGTTATAACCCAAAATATAGACGGGCTGCATCAAATTGCAGGCAACCATGAGGTAATTGAGTTTCATGGTAACTTTGCTTTTTTTTCATGTATGCAATGCGGATATGGAACGGATTATAAGTCCATTGATTTAAGTAAAATTCCACCAAAATGTCCTGAGTGTGAAGGTATCTTCAGACCTGATTGCGTTTTTTTTGGAGAAACCATCCCTCATGAACGCATAATAAAATCACGTTCATTTGTATCACAAGCGGATTTGATGCTTGTGATCGGCACTTCAGCCAATGTGCAGCCTGCTGCATCTATTCCAGGTATGGCAAAGGATAATGGTGCTTATATAATCGAAATTAATCTGGAGCCTACACCTCTTACAGGTTATATATCTGATCTTTCTATAAATGGGAGTGCTGTCGAGATTCTGTCGAAGATACAGATGACAATATCTGACTGATAATATTAATGTTTAAAGAATATAAAGGCAATTTAATTATTGTCTTTTTACATTAAGGATATAGTTGAGAAAAATTATAGATTTACAACCCATTGGAAGAATTATATCTCCGTTTAAAGAAAAATTTGGTATTCCAAGACAGCCCGGACTTTTGACTATTGAGTCAAAAATATGTCTTTATGATGATTTTCAAAATATTGATTGTATCAGAGGACTTGAAAAATTTTCACATATCTGGATTATATTTTATTTTCATCAAAACAGTGATAAAGGATGGAAAAATTTGGTAAGACCTCCACGACTCGGAGGGAATATAAAAACAGGAGTTTTTGCATCTAGATCTCCTTTTAGGCCTAATTTTATAGGTCTTTCAGCAGTGAGACTGGAAAAAATACAAAGTGATAATGGTCTTACCCTTGTTATAAGCGGTGGAGATTTTTTAGATGGTACTCCTGTTTTTGATATCAAGCCATATGTGAAATATGCCGATGCTATTGAAGATGCTGATTCAAGTTGCTTTTCCACTGCACCTGAGAGAGTTTTTAAAGTTTGTTTTCAGAATAAGACTATTGAAATTTTGGAACAAAATCCAGGTTTAAGGGAAAAATTAGTGCATCTTTTAAGTTATGATCTAAGACCTGCATATTATAATAAAAATAAGAAAATAAAAAATTTTGGCATAAAATTTGAAAATTTTGATATAAAATTTAATATTCAGGATCTCTTGGTGATTGTAGATGAAATAGTTTAAGGAGGCAGAATGGAAATTCTTGGTATTGATGTTGGCTTCGGATTCACTAAAGTATCAAATGGAAGAATAAATTATATTTTTCAGTCAGTTATTGGTGACCCTGTTGATATACAATTCAAAACAAATTTTGGAGATAATGAATTTGTAAATAATCTACATGTAACAATTGATAATAAATCTTATTTTATTGGCGAATATGCGGCAAGGCAGTCTCTTGTAAGGGAGTTTACTCTGGAACAGGACAGGCTTATATCAGACTTTGTGAAGGTTCTTGCCATGGCTGCTGCTGGTATATATGCAGAAAATGGAATTTCAATGAATGTGATTTCAGGGCTTCCTGTTGCATATCTTACCCATGATCATGAAAATTTTGCTAAGAGTATCTCAGGTGAGCATAAAATTATCTATCATATGCCGGATGGTAAAATAGAAAAAAGATTTTTAAATATCAATAATATTCAGCTTATGCCTCAGCCTTTGGGTTCTATTTTTAATGTCCTTATGGATGAAAATGGACGTGTATCCAACAGAGAAATCCAGTCTCAAAAAATAGGCGTTATTGATATTGGCTTTAAAACTACAGATTTTACTGTGTTTGATCATATGAAATATATAGAACGGAGCTCCTCCACAACAGAATTTGGAATATCAAGATCTTTTACTGCAATTGCTGAAAAGTTGAAAAAAGAAAGCGGTATCCAGATAGAACTATACAGATTGTTTGATGCTGTGGATTCAGGTCACATAAGAATTAAAGGGAAAGAGTATAATATCGCAAATCTGAAAGATCGTGTATTTGAATATTCTGCACGTGAAATTATAAGCGCTATGGATAATTTGTGGAGAGATGAGTGGGATATTGATTATGTAATTCTTACAGGCGGAGGCGCAAAAACTCTGTATGAATATATTATCCCACTGATGAATATTGATATTCTCCCACTGAATATTAACACAGATATCCGTTTTAATAATGTTAACGGATATTTAAAATTTGGTAAAAACAGATGGATGAAAAAACCTGTTAATGACACATCATCTGAAGAAATAATTCCAGATAATGAAGCTGAGAACAATCCAGAGTCATGATGCTGACACAGAATATTCTTCAAAAATAGAGTTCATGATTTTGATATTTTTTAAAAAGATATTTATCATAAATGGATCAAATTGACTCCCTGCACCGCGTTCAAGAAAATCTGTAACCTGATCTAATGTCCATTGTTCCTTGTAGCATCGTTTGGAAGAAAGTGCGTCAAATACGTCAGCTATAGATACAATCCTTCCGAAAAGCGGAATTTCTTCTCCTTTTTTACCTCTGGCAAGACCATTACTCAATTGATATCCTGGAAGAGGCTTCTCTGTGAGAATGTTTATAAACCCAGGATATCCGTTTCCGTCCCATCGTTCATGATGATTTAATGTTACATCAGCAGCAGCCAGCTCTAATTCTGAATTATGACTGTCACTTTCAAATATTCTTGCGCCATAAATAGTGTGTTTTTTCATTATATTGAATTCATCATCTGTCAGTTTAGCAGGTTTTTTCAATATAAGGTCAGATATCGCAACTTTTCCTATATCATGTACCATTGATGCAAGTCGTATTATATCTTTATCTTTGTTTAAATTCTCTTCATTAATTCCGCTTTGTTTTGCCCATGCTGTGTATAGTTCTGTAGAATAAGCTGCGACTCGGTTGACATGTGCTCCTGTTTCAGAAGGATCGTGAAGCTCTGCCATTTTGATGAGTTTTAAAATAATTGATCGTGTAAGCTGAGCTTTTTCAAGGGCAATTGCAGCAATTCCTGCAAAAAGCATGATCGTTTCTATATCTTTTTTATTGAATTTCCGTTTTTTTCCGTTTTGATCCAGGGGATTTATTATTTGTAGAACGCCAATGATTCTATCCCGGTTTCCTTTCATTGGTATGGTGAGAAGGGACTGAGTTGTATATCCAGTCATTTTATCAAAATTTGAATTAAATGAATAAGGAGCATCAGAGGAAATATTATTTACATCATTCAATAAAAGATGTTTCCCGTTAAAGGCACAATATCCGGCAATACTGTCATTATTGATTAGAAGAGAGCATTTTTTGTATACAACATTATTTTCTTTTAATGTTTCATTTTGTGTATATGATATCTGAAGAATATTATTTTTGACTATATATATTGAACCTGCATCCGCATGGCAAAACTCTCTGGCTTCTTTCAGTATTCTTTCCATAACTGCATCTGGATCATGAATTCTATTCAAATCTGTTCCAAGCATAAACAGCTTTTTAAATTCATTTTTGTTCTGATTTATCATAATTTGTAGATACCTTATTTATTTTGATTGATAGGGGAACCAGTCAGATTGCCTTAATTTATCAACACGAATAATTGCGATCTCATTTGTATAACTGTCAAATATAATTTTTCTTCCTTTTATTCCACCCACATCCTCTGATGCGAATTGAAGACCGAATTTTTTTAAAACTTCCCTGGCTTTTATAATATTCAGCTTTCCGATATCTTTCTCTGAATAAGTATCATTAAAAGATCCTCCAAATATTTGAGCTTCAAGATCTGTTTTTTTACTGCCTCGTTTGAAAAACATTTTGATTAAAGTACCGGTTGCAATATCACCATATATAGTTTTAGGAGGAAAATCCCTATCTGGAGAAGGTAATAAAAAATGGTTCATCCCCCCTATTCTTTTCTTTATATCATAGATGATAACACTGACACAAGAGCCGAGAACCGTTGATATGGATGTCCTTGATTCTGGTAGATAGATATAGCCTGGATTAAGATAATATGTTTGGTTTTTATTAGAGTTCTGTCCCAATTATTAGGAATACCTTTTTAAAATTATATCCATGAATTGAAAAAAATTTTAGATATTTGGTCTTGAAAAGTCAATTTTTTTATGATTAGTAGAAGCTACTGTTTCCTTTTTTATATTAATTTAGTTTCATATTTCATGACTTGCGCCAGGCTTTGCTAGGTCTGATGCTATCTGTTTAACCAATAAGGAGTTTATTTCAAATGAGAACCAGGCTGCATTTAAAACCAGGCCAGAGAGGTACCAAAAGATTAAGCGAACAATACGGTGAGCAATTAGTTTGTGTCAGATATAGATATGATGACGCGACCATGAAGCGATATAAAACCGTTGAACTTATCGTAGATGTTGCCGAGTGGACTCCGCGTGTAAAGAAAAATAAAGCAACCGCTTTGCAGACATCTGAAGCATGATTATTGTCTGAATTTCTTCATTGACCGGTCTATCTCTCTTTTTACTTCACGATCTTTGATATCTCTTCTCTTATCATAGATTTTCTTTCCTTTTCCAAGAGCCAGACCGATCTTAACTTTTCCATCTTTTAGATATACCTTCAACGGGACCATTGTATATCCTTTTTCATTAGTTTTTCCTATGAGTTTGTTTATCTGTTTTTTATGCAACAGTAGTTTTCTTGGTCTCATGGGATCATGATTATCATAATATGCATGTGTGTATGGAGAAATATGCATGTTATAGACAAATACTTCATTGTTTTTTATTCTGGCAAATGCTTCTTTCAGGCTTATTTTACCTGATCTTATAGATTTAACTTCTGTACCTGTTAAAACAATACCAGCTTCGAATTCGTCCTCTATATTAAGATTGAATTTTGCTTTTTTATTAAATGCGATCTGTTTTGTACCTGATTGTTTCAATTTTCACCTTCTGATAAAATTATAAGTTCAGTAACTCACCTAATTTATATATAATAAGTTTTTTTGAAGCCTCACAATTATTCTGGAGTAGAATTTCTGAGGTCAGTTTTTCGATATCTTTAAAATTTATTTCTCGTATGAATTGTTTTACAATCGGTATGGAGTGGGGATTCATACTGAAATTCAGTATTCCAAGACCTAGAAGTACAGGAATAAACATGGGGTTACCTGCCATCTCTCCACACACAGCCACAGGAATATTATTCTCTTTTGCTGCAGATGCAGTATTTTGAATAAGTCTCAATATTGCTGGATTAAGTTCATTATAAAGATGAGCAACCTCTTCGTTACCTCTGTCGATAGCGAGGGAATATTGAATTAGGTCATTTGTACCAAGGCTAAAAAAATCAACCTCTTTTGCAAATATATCTGCCATTACAGCTGTCGATGGTATCTCTACCATTATTCCTATTTTAATATCAGGATTGAAATTTATACCTTCATCTGACAGTTCTGTCATACATATTTTGACAATTTTTTTTGCTTCGTTCAGCTCTCCAAGAGATGATATCATCGGGAAAAGGATTTTAATATTTCCAAATGCAGATGCTTTTAATATAGCACGTATTTGTGTTTTGAATATTTTTTTGCGTTTAAGACAAAAACGTATTGCTCTGAGACCAAGAGCCGGGTTTAATTCTTCAATATCATCTTTATTATAGCTAAGAGCTTTATCTCCGTTTATATCAAGGGTTCTTATTATAACCTCCCCTGGATATATACGTTCTCCTACCTCTTTATAATTTTCAAATTGTTCATTTTCATCAGGATAATGATTTTTACTCATATATAAAAATTCAGTTCTATAAAGGCCTATACCTGTTCCACCATGATTTTTTACAAGGTCAACTTCTTCTGTAAACTCAATATTTCCGTTTATAACAAGGTCAACACCGTCTTTTGTTGTAGCTGGAAGGTAACTGGATCTTACAATTTCTGCTTGTTTTTCCTCAAAAACTCTTTTGGCTTCTTCATATTTTATGAGAACTGAATCTTCAGGATTTATGATTACAATACCACTTGAGCCGTCTATGATTATAATATCATCATCTTTTATTCGAGAAGTAGCATTTTCCAGCCCGATAACACAGGGTATTCCAAGTGTTTTTGCAATTATACTTGTGTGGGATGCTGTTCCTCCTTTGTCTGTTAGAAAACCCATTATTTTATCCAGCTGGATTTGGCTGGTCTGTGCAGGAGAGAGATCTCTTGCTACAAGAATGACACGTTTTGAGATATCTGAAATATTGACTTCTACAGCTCCGGTAAGTTTAATCATGATTTTATCGGCAACATGTACAATATCAGACCCTCTGCTTTTAAGATATTCATCTTCTATACTTCGAAAAAGATCTTTTGTTTCTTCAACTACATTTTTAAGAGCCCATTCTGCATTTATTCTATTTTGTTTTATATGAGATAATGTTTTTTCATACAGCATTTTATCATTAAAAAGCAGAAGGTGGGTTTCCAAAATATTGATATGATCTCCTATTGATTCAGGAGAATTGCAGATTACTTCTTCAAGTTCTCTTTTTGCATTGGAAACAGCAGTTTTAAATCTTTTCAGTTCTGATATGACAAGTTCATCTGTAAGATAATATTTTTGTATTACATCTACTCCATGTGAATCTATCAGATGAGCTTTTCCTATACATATTCCTGGAGCTCCGTTTATCCCATTCAATATTTTTTGAGAGTTTTCTTTCAATATTTATTCTCCAAAACCTTGTTCGATATGTTCTTTAATTTCATTAAACACTTCCAGGTCATCATCAGAGTCTGCAATAAGACATATTTTTGAGCCTTGCTGGCAAGCAATAGTCAGGATATCTATCATACTGGAAGCATCAATAGTCATATCGTCTTTTTTAATCCAAATATCAGATTTTGCATTTATTGCAGATTTAGCTATTAATGCCGCAGGTCTTGCATGAAGGCCCAGTTTATTTTTAATTGTTAATTCAGCTTTAATCACTTTTAAACACCTAACTTAAATTAAAACAAGGTATCTATTGATCAGATTTTAAATTATATGTCAAAAAAATAATTGATTCAATCTAATTATTTAATGGAAAATTCATACGGCGAAGGGATGAAAAATATTAGTGATTTAAAATGGCGGGTGTTTATATACCTGTACCTAATTTGCCAGTCAAATAAGTACAGGTAAAAGGATAAACTAATTTATAGCATCTTTTAAGTTTTTTCCGGGGATGAATTTTGGAACCTTGCGTGAAGGAATATCTATTTCTTCGCCAGTCTGTGGATTTCTTCCTTTTCTTGCTTTTCTCTCAGAAGTTTTAAAAGTACCAAAGCCTACAAGAGTAACACTCTCGTCGTTAGTCAGGGCATGGGTGATTGCTGAGAAAACCTGGTCGACAGCATTCTGTGCATCTTTTTTGCTGCTTAGAACCTTTGCAACTTCAGCAACTAGATCACCTTTATTCATGTTTGCCTCCTTAAAGTGTAGTTTGTAAATTCTTATTGTCTTGTCAAAATATATTTGTATAAAGTTGAGAACATCTCAAATTCATATAACAGCCTTATAGTAAAAAGTAGGGAGGTAATTTTGTTATGAACTCTTTAAATATCAAAGCCTCCATCTAAATTAACAACATAAAAATTACTTGTAACTATATCGTATGTCAAGCTTATTATATACATATTTTGTATTAAAATCGCTGTTTTTGTAAAATGTTAATTATTTCTTTTTTTATGAAAAAACAGCTTGACTATTATTGAAAATCACTTTAACAAAGTATAAAAATTTAATTTTATTTTAGAAGGACTATTCTTAACATAATGAAACAGACAATAAAAAGCATAAATTCCATTTCAAGTCGTTATTGCTACTATTGGTGCTTTTTTTATTACTATTTTAGTAATTGTCTGCCTTGGAGTGTGTAGAATAAACTTATAATAAAAAGCACACCGTGGCAGGCAGAAAAGAACCTCCACGGTAGAGATAAAAACAAAAAGGCCGTGGAGGAAAACTCCACGGCCTTTTTGTTTTTATTAATTCTATTTTAGATAAAGGGAGAACAGGTAAATGATCGGCAAACAGATTAGAATGGAAAGAATTTTGAACAGAAATACAAGAAGAACAATTCTTGTACCTATGGATCATGGTATCACTCTTGGACCTATTAACGGGCTGAAAGACATGAAAGAGGCTGTTAAAGCCGTGGCTGAGGGAGGAGCAAATGCCGTAATTGAACATAAAGGCGTAGTTGAAGATGGCTTGAGGGGAAATGGGCCTGATGTTGGTCTTATAATTCATCTTTCCGCATCAACAAGTCTGTCCACCTCTCCTAATGCAAAAACAATTGTTTGTTCTGTTGAAGAGGCCATAAGACTTGGCGCAGATGCTGTATCTGTGCATGTCAATCTTGGTAATGGTCAGGAAAAAGAAATGCTTAAAGATTTCGGAAGGATAAGTTATGAAGCAAGAACCTGGGGAATGCCTCTTCTTGCAATGATGTATCCAAGGGGTGAGAAAATAAAAGATGAGTATGATCCAAAATATATAAAGCATGTTGCAAGAGTTGGTGCTGAAATGGGAGCAGATATTGTGAAGGTTTCCTACACAGGTGATAGCGAATCTTTTCGTGAAGTCGTTGAGGGCTGTTTTGTCCCTGTTGTAATAGCAGGTGGACCAAAAATGGATTCAGATAGAGAGATCCTTGAAATGGTGAAAGGATCAGTTGATGCAGGAGGAGCTGGAGTGTCAATTGGTCGAAATGTATTTCAGCATAAAAATTCAACGAAACTTGTAAAAGCCTTTGCTGCAATAATTCATGAAAATGCTTCTGTTGGCGAAGCAATGAATATTTTAAATTCTTAAAATTTGATGGTGAAAAATGAAAAAGAAAATTTGGGTAAAAAGTATTCCATTCAACAAAGAAGTAATTTTGACTGCTCTTGAAGGTGGAGCTGAGGGTATAATGGTCTCTAAAGAAGATGATGAAAAAGTCAAGGAGCTTGGTATTATAAAGACCATATCCGAAAATGGCGACATTAAACTTGGAGATGATGCCGTTGTTTTTAAAATAAAAGACGGAAGTGATGAGGATGAGATATATAAGCTTACTCAGACAAAGATGGTAATTCTTGAGTGTTCTGACTGGAGTATTATTCCCCTTGAGAATCTTATTGCAAAAAAAGCTGATGTTGCGCCTGTTGTTAAAAATTTTAATGAGGCAAAAACTGCTTTTGGTATACTTGAGGTGGGAGTTTCTCAAATCATGGTTGATACTGATTCTTCTGCAGAATTGCAAAAAATTATGGCAAAACTTTCCGGATCAACTTTTAAAGTGGAGCTTGAAAAGGCTGGTATTGAAAAAATTATTCCCCTTGGAATGGGAGACAGAATTTGTGTTGATACATGCTATACTATGTCTCCAGGAGAAGGAATGCTTGTGGGAAATACAAGCTCTGCCATGTTACTTGTTCATGCAGAAACAGTTAAAAATCCATATGTCAATCCAAGACCTTTCAGGGTTAATGCAGGGCCTGTTCATGCATATGCAAGGGTGCCAGGTGGTAAGACCAAGTATCTGTCTGAACTTAAAGCTGGTGAATCTGTTCTTATAACCAGATATGACGGAACATGTTTTGAAGCTGTTGTTGGCAGAATAAAAGAAGAAAAACGACCTCTGATGCTTGTGGAAGCAAAAATTGAAGAGAGAAAGCTCAATGTTATACTTCAAAATGCTGAAACAATAAGACTTACTTCTCCTGATGGCAAACCATTATCAATTGTATCTTTGACAAAAGGAGATGAGGTGCTTGTTGCACTTGAAGCTGGAGGGCGTCACTTTGGTCATAAAATTGAAGAAACCATAACAGAGAAATAAAATAATGGATGATAACAGGTTAGATGACCCAGAAATTAATGAGTACAGAAAAAAAATAGATGAGGTTGATGCTAAGATTCTTGATCTCATCAATGAACGCCTTCTCTATGGACAGAATATAGGTTCCATTAAAAAGAAGATGGGTGCAAAGGTTCTTGATCGATCACGAGAGACAGCTATAATGGGAAGACTGGCAGCAATGAATAAAGGGCCTTTATCTGATAATGTAGTTCAACATATTTTTCAGATCATAATGGCGGCATCAAGGGATATTCAAAAGCCTACAATGATCTCATATCTTGGTCCTGAAGCTACCAATACCCATGTTGCTGCAATGAAATTTTTTGATTATTCAGGTCAGTTTATACCAAAAAAATCTATCCCAGATATATTTGAATCTGTTGAAAAAGGACATTTTCAATATGGTCTGGTTCCGGTTGAAAACTCCATTGAGGGAGCTGTGAATCATACATTGGACCTCTTGTTTGAGTCTCAACTGAAGATATGCGGAGAAACAGAACTTGTCATATCTCATGACCTTCTGTCAACATGTAGCGATATCTCAGAGATAGAAATTATATATTCACATCCACAGGCTTTTGCTCAATGTAGAAAATGGTTAAGGGAGAATATGCCTGATGCAGAACTTAAAGAAATGACCAGCACTGCTGCGGCTGCAAGACATGCTCTCACACGGAGTAATGCTGCTGCAATAGCAAATTCTGAAGCATCAAGGCTTTATAACCTTAATATTATTGCACCAAGAATAGAAGATTACACAAGAAATATAACAAGATTTCTTGTAATTGGAGCAAATTCTGCAGAGAAGACAGGTGATGACAAAACAACTTTGATGTTTGTAACTTCACACGAGCCTGGAGCACTTTATAAGGCACTTCAGCCGGTTTCAGCTTCAGGTCTTAACATGGTTAAACTTGAATCAAGACCGATACGGCATAAAAACTGGCATTATTTCTTTGTCATGGATATTGATGGTCATGTAGACGATTATGTTGTTCAAAATGTGATTTTACAAATGAAAGATTCCTGTCTGTTTCTTAAACATTCTGGATCGTATCCTAAATTTCATGTCTGATTGGAGCAAAAATGGAGAATTTTAAATCTGTTTACGGTGTTATAGGAAACCCTGTGGGACATAGTTTGAGCCCTTATATGCATAATCTGGCATTTGAATGGGAATGTGTGAAAGGGGTTTACCATGCATTCAAAGTTATAGATATTGAAAAAGCTGTACAGGGGATGAGGGGTCTTGGAATAAAGGGTTTCAGTGTTACTATTCCACATAAAGAAACAATAATGCCGTATCTTGATAAAATTTCTGAAGATGCTCTTAAAATAGGTGCTGTAAATACTGTAATTAATAAAGATGGATATCTTTATGGCGATAATACAGATTGGAAAGGTGTTCTTCATTCTCTGAGGGATAACATAGAGATCAAAAATAAAAAAGTTTTGGTGATTGGAGCAGGAGGTGCTGCAAGGGGTGTGTCCCATGCTGTAAATTATGATGGTGGGAACTTATATATAACAAATAGGACTGAAGAAAAAGGCTTAAATATTGCAAAAGAATTTGCCGGGAACTTTGTGAAAATGGATGAAATATTCTCTCTGAATCCTGATGTTGTGATAAATAGCACCTCTGTTGGAATGTATCCTAATATAAACAAATCTCCTGTTAATATTTCAGATTTAAAATCAGTCAAACTTGCACTTGATATTGTATACAACCCTGTTGAAACAAAATTTTTAAAGGAAGCAAGACAAAAAGGCATAAAGGCAGTTTCAGGAATTGGAATGTTTGTATATCAGGGTGAAGCACAATTTCGGATGTGGACAGGAAATGGTTTTGATACCCTGAAAATGAAAGAAAAAATTTTTCATATACTTAACAATTAAGGTGATAAAAATGAAAATTATTAAACCTGCTGAATTAAAAGATGATCTTGTTGTAACCCTTCCTGGATCAAAAAGTTATACACATAGAATGCTGATTGCCTCAGCTCTGTCTGATGGAATATGTGAAATTTCAATGCCGCTACAGAGTGAGGATACTCTTCTTACCATGGAAGCCTTAAAAAACATGGGTATTCAGATTGAAAGATATGAAGATAAGATGATAGTTCATGGAAATGGGGGAAAGTTTTCTCCGATTTCTGATGATCCCATATACCTCGGTAACTCTGGAACCTCAATGAGACTTCTCACAGGTGTTTTTGCTTTACTTTCAGATAAAAAATTTGAGCTGACTGGAAATGAGCGAATGCAGGAACGCCCAATTTACCCTCTTCTTGAATCATTAAATCTTCTTGGAATAGAATCTAGATCCACTAAAGACACAGGATGTCCTCCTGTTGAAATTTCAGGAGGCGTAAAAAAGGGTAGCTCTACAAAACTGGATTGTTCAATCAGCAGTCAATATCTGTCAGGACTCCTTCTTGCTGCTCCTGTAAGAGATCAGGGGCTTGAAATAACTCTTATAAATGAGTTGGTTTCAAAACCATATATAGATATGACTCTTGATATAATGCGGCTTTTTGGAATTGAAGTAATAAACGATGAATACAGGAAATTTACAGTGATGGGTAACCAGAAATATAAAAATGGTAATTATTTTGTGGAACCTGATTGCTCAAATTCCAGCTATTTTTTTGGTTCCGCAGCTGTAAAAAAATCAAAGATAAAAGTTAAAGGTGTATCTTTTTCATCCTCACAGGGTGATATTAAATTTGTAAAACTCCTTGAAGAGATGGGCTGTACAGTAAGAGAAGAGGAAGACGGAATTTTACTTA
>Ga0114934_10001887_pt1 | contig 13552 bp, 9 predicted proteins | sample 4SBtaG_2_FD_99695 | JGI IMG/M metagenome (GOLD analysis project Ga0114934, IMG submission 99695) | Deep subsurface microbial communities from Kolumbo volcano to uncover new lineages of life (NeLLi) - 4SBTROV10_white metaG | ecosystem: Environmental > Aquatic > Marine > Volcanic ... | reverse complement strand
GACGGTCAGCGCATATTCGTAGGCGCAGCCGGGTGAGAAGGACCGCGGGTAGTAGTGATCGTGGAAGTCGTCACAGGTGTACTCGACCAGCCGTGGGCCCGAGTACCGCTCCAGCTCTTCCGGCACCCACGATGCCAGCACGCGCACATCGTCCTCTTCGAGGATCTGGGGCACGGGGATGAGCATGGCGAACTGGCTCAATGAGCCTTCGTAGTCATTGGTGAGGGTCAGCGTGGTGCGCGTGCCCTGGCGGGCCAGGATGACCTCGCTGGTCCGGTTGACCAGGTCGTTGCCGGACTGGCCGACAAAGGTGCCGCAGAAGGCGTGGGCGGGGGCGCTGAGCGTACCGAGGGCAAGCATGGTGAGCATGGGAAGGACTCTCCAGGGTGTGTGGCCCGGACAGGTGCAAAGGCCGGGCCACGTCGCCAGACCCGCATGAATCCACGGATCGGCGACACCTGAGTCGCCCCGATCGCGACAGCCATGTCGCGACCAGATCTCCCTGTGGTGGCTGGACACCAGCCTGGGCCCCCCGCGCATGGGCCTGGCCACCGCCGTGGAAGAAGCCCGAGCGACATTCAGTCCAAACCGGAGTCATGCCCCAGATTCAGAGTGCCTGATCATAGGGATCCATGACCGACTTGCTAATGCTTAACAAAAGGTTCCTGACCCCTGTTTGGAACCACCCGGCGTCGGCCCCCCCGAGCCTAGGGGTCCTGGATCTCCATGTCGACGCCGCTGACGGTGTCGCCGTCGGCCACACTCACGCTGTTGCCGGCGTACTCGCCGTACGGGTCGACGCCGACGTAGGTGCCGTCGCCGCCGTCGTCGTAGTAGACGAAGAAGTAGGTGTCCTCGGGGCTGACGCCGAATTCGATGCTCACCGAGAAGTCCACGCCGCCGCTCGTCCAGGTGATGGCGGGGGCCGACAGGTTCGGGGCTCCGGGGGTGCCGTCGGTGCCGAGCAGGAAGGAGTCTCCGCTCCACAAATACAGGGTCGAGCCGTCGGGGATGCCACCAGAGGTGCCGTCGGTGATGGTGCCCTCGATGGTCGCGCTGTAGGTGCCTGCGGGCTCGGTGTCGGTGTCTGCGTCTGCGTCGCCATCGGCGTCGCCGTCGGCGTCGGCGTCTGCGTCTGCGTCTGCGTCTGCGTCTGCGTCGGCGTCTGCGTCTGCGTCTGCGTCTGCATCGCCATCGGCGTCTGCATCGCCATCGGCGTCACCGTCAGCATCGCCGTCAGCGTCACCGTCAGCGTCGCCGTCGGCGTCTGCATCTGCATCTGCGTCTGCATCGGCGTCGGCGTCGGCGTCGGCGTCGGCGTCGGCGTCCGCATCGGCGTCCGCATCGGCGTCCGCGTCCGCGTCCGCGTCCGCGTCGGTGTCGGTGTCTGTGTCCGCGTCGGCGTCGGTGTCCGAGTCGGCGTCGGTGTCCCAGGCGTCCTCTGGGTAGCAGTTGCCATCTGACGCCTCCACGTAGCCTTCGGCGCAGTCTGCGCCGCAGCCGGGCTGGAAGATGAGCAGGAGACTGAAGACGCTGAGCGTGGCCAGGATGCGAGTCATGGGGCCCCTCCAAGGACCGAAGTGCGGTCCCAGGAGTATGCCTCAGCAACGTCGTTCAGTCCAAGGACAGCTCCGCCCCCAGCCACGCTGCGAGCGGTCGGATGTCGTCTGGGGTGGCGCTGGAAGCGGTCACGAAGGCATAGCCGGCAGTGGCCTCGCCTGTGCGTCCCCGGCGCCGGTGGAGGTCTGCCAGCACGTAGATGGTGCGCAGGCGACTCTCCTCGTCCAGGTCTGTGCCTTCCAGCGCCCGCTCGAGCTCGGCGATGGCCAGGTCCTGCAGGTGGGGCTCAGTCACGCTCGAGACGCGGCGGAAGTCGGTCAGCACCGACCGTTCCTGGGCCGTCAGATCACCGACCGCCTCGAATCGGTCCAACAGCGCGTCCCGTTCTCGATTGAAGCCCCCTCGGTGCGCGACCCGGGCGAGGTTGTGGAGGACGATCTTGCGGGTGGGCGGATCCAGCTCCTTGGCCAGCTCCTGCTGGCCGGCGTCGAGCAGCGCTCGCGCGGCCTCGGGGCCCTCCAGGCCCGTGTAGACACCCACCACATGGTCCCGGGCGGTCCAGCTGCCCTCCAAGTAGAGCTGGGCGAGCTCCCTCGCGGGCCAGCCCAAGGCGCGGTAGACGTCGGCGGCGATCTCGTAGCGCTCCCACACGGGGATCTGGTCAGCCCCGGTGTAGCGGGCCCGCCACGGGGCGAGGACCGCTTCGATGGCGCCCAGCTCAGAGGGCCGGATCCGCTCGAAGTCCTTGCCCAGCAGGGTCAGGAACTCGGTCGGGCAGGTGGAGACGGCGTAGGTCCGCCACTGGCCGTGGCTGGAGTAGCGGGCCATGTCCGAGTCCCAGCCGCCCCGGTTGTCGCCGGAGAGCTTCTCGTAGACCCGGACCGCCGTGCCATCCAGAGGGCACTTCACCGACGTGAGCGCAACCCGGGTCGCGAGGGCTGGGGGTGCCGCCAACAGCAGGGCCCACAGCAGGCGCTTCATCCACTGTCCTCTTGTGCCAGATCCAGGATGTCGACCCCGTGCACGTAGGGGGTCGTCCGGTAGCTCGTGACGTCTGACAGCTCCCGGACGATCTCGGCCATGCGCTCGAGCTGCCCATAGGCCCGCTCCAACCGCTCCTCGGCTTCTTCTTCGAGGTTGCCGCGGAGCTGCATCATCTCCAGCAGTCCCATCACCGACGTGAGCGGCTGGTTGAGTTCGTGGGCTGCGGCGCCGGCGACCTCGATGGCGGCCGCCCGCTTCTCGGAGTCGATCAGCTGGCCTGTGGCTCGCTGGAGGCGAACGGAGAGCGACTCGGTCTCTCGGACGTCGCGGAACAGGCCGCAGGTGGCGATGGCCTGGCCGTTGCCGTCGTGCAGCTGGAAGCCCCAGAGCTGCACCGGGACCTGTTCCCCGCTGCGACTGCGCACGCGGACCTTGATCTGTTCGACGCGCAGGTGTTCGGACGCGCGGATCGCCTCCATCACCCGCCGGGCGTCGTCGGGGTTGCCGTACAGGTCGGTGACGTGGAGCTCTTCGAGGGCCTCTTGTTCTGCGTAGCCGAGCACGTCCTGGGCGGCGCGATTGAACGTGAGCAGGCGGCCTCGCAGGTCGGCGACCACGATCGGATCCGGCACGACCTGGAGCAGGCCCTGGAGGAAGTCCCGGGCCTCGGCGAGCTCGGCCTGGGCCTGGGCAGCCCTGGCGATGGCCTCCATCTCGCGGGCCCGGGCGAGCACCACGTCCCGTTGGATGGCGGCCGCGCGGGCGTGGCCCAGGATGCGGGCGTTGACCAGCCCAGCGGGGATCGGTCGGCGCAGCACGTCGGTGGCGCCGGCGTCGAGGGCGCCCGCTGCGTCCTCGCCGTCCTGGAGGATCCAGACGATCGGCAGACTGCTGCGGACCGCGCGGGCGGCCTGGGTCCATGACGCCGCGTCCTGGCCCTCCACCGCGGTCGAGACCAGCGCCACGACGGCTTCGCGCGCGCAGACCGCTGCGGGGCGCCCGATGAGCACCTCGTGACCGGCCTGTTCCAGCTCTCGCCGCAGGCGACCCCCCGCGAGCTCTGGCTCGGCGTGCACCGCGATGCGGGCCATCAGCGGTCCTCCCAGGCGCAGAGTGCGGCCCTGTGGACCACCTGGAGAGGCACCTGGGCGGCGTGGGCGGCCGCTGCGACGTCTTCGTGCTCCGGGGCCACCTGCACCACGTCTCCTCGCCAGAGTCCGAGCTTCACCCGGATGCTCCCATAGTCGGTGTGCACGGTGTCCCACCGACGGTCGAGGACTCGACGGGTGGTGGTCCGCAGACGCACGCCGAAGGTGGTGCCGTGCAGCAGGAGCGCCTGGGTCACGGCGTCCACGCCGTCGGGCTTGGCCAGTGCGCTGAGCAGCAGCCCCGGGCGGCCCTTCTTCATGAGCACCGGGGTGGCCCAGGCGTCCAGAGCGCCCGCGGCGAACAGGGCGTCGAGCCAGGCGGGCAGCCACTCCCCGGGCATGTCGTCGACCTGGGTCTCCAGGACGTGGACGGCGTCGGCGTCCGGGGCATCGAGGGGCGTGCCCAGCACCGCACGCACGACGTTGGCGCGGTCCGAGGGGTTGCGGGTGCCTGCGCCCAGGCCGCTTGCCGTGGGGATCATGGTCGGCATCGGGCCAGGCTCTGCCAGTGTGGTGATCAGGGCCGCACCGGTGGGGGTCACCAGCTCGCCGGTGCGGCCGTCCTGGACGGCAGGCCAGCCCTGGAGGAGCGACACCACCGCAGGGACCGGGATCGGGAGTGGACCGTGGGCGGTCTGGACCGTGCCACCGCCCAGGGGCAGCGGTGTGGCGATGATGCGCGTCACCCCGAGCTGCTCCAGGAGCAGACAAGCGCCGACCACGTCGACGATCGAGTCCAGGGCCCCGACCTCGTGGAAGGCGACCTGGTCGACCGGGATCCCGTGAACCCGGGCCTCTGCCGCGGCCAGCCTGCTGAAGACCCGCAGGGCCTTGTCCCGGGCACCAGGGGGCAGGGGCGCCTGTTCGAGCATGCCGCGGATGGTCGACCAGGCGGTGTGGTGGTGGTCGTGGTCCGGGGGCGCGTCGTCGACGACCTTGAAGTGCAGAGCGTCGAGGGCGCCTCGGCGGACCCGCTCCAAGCTGAGGGACCACGGCCCCAACGCCAAGGTGCGGAGGTTGCCTTCGAGGGCGACAGGGTCGGCTCCCGCGTCGAGCAGGGCGCCGCAGATCATGTCGCCAGCAGCGCCGGCCGACGCATCCAGCCAGAGGGTCGTCAAGGCGCGAGCCTGTTGATGAGCGTGGCTTGGTAGGCGGCACCGAAGCCGTTGTCGATGTTGACCACGCTGACGCCGGGTGCACAGCTGTTCAGCATGCCCAGCAGCGCGGCGACCCCCCCAAAGGCCGCGCCGTACCCCACCGACGTGGGCACTGCGATCACCGGTCGGTCGGTCAGGCCCGCGACCACGCTCGCCAGGGCCCCCTCCATGCCTGCCACGACGATGATCACATGGGCGCTCCGGAGGGCGTCGACGTGGCGAAGGACCCGGTGGATGCCGGCGACGCCCACGTCGGTGAGCCTTTGCACCCGGTTGCCGAAGTGTTCGGCCACCAGCGCGGCCTCGTCGGCCACGGGCAGGTCTGAAGTGCCCGCGCACACCACCAGGATCTCGCCCTGGGCGGTGTCCGGGGCCGGCTCAGAGCGCTGGACCAGCACCCGGGCGCGGGGGTGGTAGGTCGCGCTGGGGTGCTCGACCAGCACCGCCGCGGCCTTGTCTGGGTCGAGTCGGGTCACCAGCACGGACTGGTCGGCCCGGCCGAGGCCGGCGATGATTCCTGCGATCTGTGCGGCGGTCTTGCCTTCGCCGTAGATCACTTCGGGCAGGCCGGTCCGAAGTGCCCGAGCGGTGTCGAGGGTCACGCCCACCGCGGCGTCCTCGGCCGACGTGAGGGTGGCGACGGCGACTTCGAGCTCGACCTGGCCGGCCTGGAGCGCCGCGAGCAGGGTCCTCAGGCGCTTGGGATCGATGGGGTCCTCCGGGGGCCGGGATCCTAGCCCGGAGACCGCTCCTCCGCCCGTCAGCTGGGACGGGGTGGAAGGGGGCCGGGGGTTGAGCCCACGCATTCCCTCAAGCCAGGGCTATCGTAGGCGAACTCCATGAACGTGACCGTCCTGCGCTCGCTGCTGTGCTTTGCCCTGTGGGGGGTTCCCCTCGTGGCGGCAGCCCAGGACGATCCCTACGACAAGGCCGTCGATCGCATCGACAGCCTGTACCTGTGGCGCGACGACGTCGAGCCGGCGTCGCTGCTGCTGGCGGCCACCCGGGAGCTCGAGGAAGACGTGGCCTGGCTGATGGTCGACACGACCCCCGAAGGGGTGGTCCTGCGGCATGGCGAGCTGGGCGAGCTGGGACGGGTCGAGTCCACGAGCTGGGAGGACCTGGCGTCGGCCCTGCGCCAGGTCGACGCCCTGGTGGTCGGGGCCAGGCAGCCGCTGGATCTCGACGCCGAGCTCTCCACCATCCTGCTCAAGGGGGTCACCGACGGCTTGGACCGGCACAGCCGGCTGTTGTATGGCGATCGACTCAAGAGCTTCGACAAGCGCCTCAAGGGCACGCTCTACGGACTCGGGTGTAAGATCACGACCCGGGATCACCAGATCCAGATCAGCGAGGTGTACCCAGACACGCCGGCGTCCCAGGGCGGGCTCCAGGTCGGCGACGCCGTCATGCGGATCGACGACGTGAGCACCTTGGGCATGTCGGTGCGCACGGCAGTGGACCGCATCACGGGCCCCAAGGACACCCCCGTGACCCTGCGGCTGTCCCGGGTGCTGGACGGCGAGGATCGGGAATTCAGCCAGGTCTTCATCCGGGACGAGATCCGCATCCCCAACATCACGTGGCGGACCCTGGACACCGGCCAGGCCTACGTGCGCATCGACCACTTCTCAGAGAAGACCGTCGAGAACCTGCGCATCGCCCTGGCGGAACTCGAGGCCGAAGGCAGCCTGGACGTGGGACTGGTGATCGACCTGCGGCACAACACCGGCGGCTCGATGATCCAGTCGGCCCGCTCTGCAGACCAGTTTGTGGACGAGGGCGAGCTGGTCCGCACGGTCGGTCGGGGCGGAGGTCCTGTCAAGGGGCTGGTCTCCCGGATCCAGGCCGTGGACGACGGCCGTGAGCCGTCCATGCCGCTGGTGGTCCTCCAGGACGACCACACCGCGTCCGGGGCCGAGATCCTGGCGGGGGCCCTGCGTCAGCTCGACCGCGGCATCCTGGTCGGCGAGCGCAGCTACGGCAAGGGCACGGTGCAAAAGGTCTACCGGATCAGCTCGGATACCCGCCTGAAGCTGACGGTCGCCGAGTACCTGTTGAGCGATGACCTGGCCATCGCGGGCGTGGGTTTGCCGCCGGACGTGCCGGTCGGCTCCCAGCGATTCAGCGAGCACGGGGTGCGGGCCGACGACCCAGGCGCCGGCATGGAGCCCCTGTGGCTGGTCGAGCGCAAGGATGGCTGGGCGCCAGACGCGCCTGCCGCCGAGCCACGGGAGGACCCGCTATTGGACCTGGCGGTGCGCATCCTGGAGACCACCGCGGGCCCTTCGCGGGCCGACCTGATGGCGGCGGCGACCGCCGTGGTGGTGGAGTCCCGGGCCGAAGAAGAGCTCCTGCTGCGCCAGGCCTACGGCTTGCGGGGCCTCGACTGGACCGACGCACCCGCACGGGTCGAGCTCTTCCCAGAGGCCGACATGAGGGTCGACCTGATCGAGCCCGCCCAGGCCGGGGACTCGACCCGCCTGCGGGCCACGGTCACCAACCGGGACACCGCGGCCCTGTACCGGACCCAGGTGGTGCTCGACAGCAGCGATCGGGTGTGGAATGGCAGGGTGATCCCGCTGGGCCGGATCGATCCCGGGCAGACGGTCACCCACGACATCCGCGTCGACGTGCCCGTCTCGGCACGCAGTCGCGAGGCCGACGTCTCGCTCACCCTGAAGACCGCGTCGCACCTGGCGTCGTCCTATGAGTCCACCGTGTTGGGCCTGGCGGGCAAGGGCAGGCCGCCTCTGGCGGTCCAGGTGACCCTCGAAGCCGACGGGTCCGACCGTCGGGCTCGGGTTCGTGTGGTCCAGGACTCCCAAGACACGCTGGAGGGCCTGAGGGTCCGCTTCGAGCATCCCGCGAGCGCCGGCGTGGAACTGACCCACTACGACGCGACCCTGCCGCCTCTGGCGCCAGGGGTTGCCGGCGAGGCCACCCTGGGCCTGCTCCTGACCGGCACCGAAGCCGAGATCCCCCTGCGCCTGATCGTCGAAGGGGACGACTGGGGTGAGCTGGTGGACTGGCCGCTGGCCCTTCCCCGGGACGGGCGGGACGTTGCCCTGTCCGCGCCGGTGGTCGAGGTCTCTGGGATCCCCTTGGCCGCGCCCGAGGGCGTCCTGTCCCTGGACGTCCAGGCCAGCGACGACGGCCAGGTCCGGCACGTGGTGGTCTGGGCCGGCCGCCGCAAGGTGGCCTATGCATCGGGGGTGGGGAGCACGGCTTCGGTGACCGTGCAGGTGCCGCTGGAGCCCGGCCGCAACCGCATCAGCGTCCAGGCCGTCGACCAGGACGGCCTGACCAGCTGGACCCGCTGGACCGTGCGTGGGGTCGAGGAGCCGCCGGTGATGAGCGAGGTAGACGTGATGCCCGCGGAGCCCTGACCCGGTCCGTTCAGGCGGGCAGTGCCAGCGCCTCCCGCACCAGCGCCTCGCTGTAGCGGCCGCGACTGCCCCCCGGGGACCAGCCGGCCATGAAGCGCTCGAAGTCCGCCCACGCCACCGGCTAGAGCCCGCGCCACTCGGCTTCGACCGGGTCGGCGATGGCGCCGTGACCGTGGCGCACGAGCGCCTGGCCCAACAGGACGAAGTAGCGGTCCAGCCAGGCCTGGCCGCGCCCGCTGAGCTCCCGGGTGCCAAAGGCGCCGAGCAGGTAGGCCACGTCGCGCACCCCCACGCCCCGGCCCACGTACTGGAAGTCCACCGCCGCCACGCTCGCGGTGCCGAAGCAGAAGTTGGCCGGCTTGGCGTCGCCGTGCACCAGGGTCGTGTAGCGGGCGCGCTCGAGCCGGGCGTCCAGAGCCGCCGCCCCGTCCTTGAGGGGGCCCGGGGCCATGCGCGCCCACTCCTGGGGCCGGGTGGCCAGGTGCCAGTAGGTCCCGGTGTGCCACAGACCGTCCGGTGCGACGCCCAGCCACGCGGCGTGGAATTCGGCCAGCCAGGACAGGCACTGCTCGCGCTCGCTCTCGGAGAGGCCGTGGCGGCGACCGGGAAACCCGGCGGCGTCCAGGTCCTCGAGCAGGAACCACCAGCGGGCGTCCAGGTCCTGCAGGCCCAGGCAGCGCGGCACCCGGCTGCGCGCGGTGCAGCGTGCGCTGAAGTCCCGGTACCAGGCCTGCTCCACCGCATAGGAGTGCAGCTTGCGGGCGTGGCCCAGCCCGTCGCCGGGCGGGGGGGCGACCCGCTTCAGGATGACCGACGGGACCTGCGCCCCGGTGAGCGGAAGCCACAGGACTTCGCCATAGCCGCCCCACAGGGACTGGAGGCGCCGAGGCCGACCGACCGTCCGGGCGCCAGTGCAGCGACGGACCCAGGCTGTGTCCAGAGGTTCCAGATCTAGTTGAGCGACGCGACGCCCACGGCGACATTCGTCTCGTCGCTGGCCGAGACCATCAGCAGGTTGCCGACAGTGGGCACCCAGACGGCGATCTCGTTGGCCGAGAAGTCAACCGTGAGGGTCGTCTGGTTGCCGAAGCCGGTGGCTGGGGTGCCCCAGGCCACGTGCACACCGCCGGCGGCGTCGACCCACCCGACGAAGATCAGCCCGGACGCGCTGTCGTAGGCCATGTCGGCGTTGATCGCGATTGGGGTGGTGCTGATCTGCTTGCTGTTGGCGCCTTGCTTGACCCGAATGATGCTGTCCGCCGGCAGGGTCGCGGCCTCGACCACGGCGTCGTCGATCACCAACAGGTCGATGTCCGAGGGCTGGCTGGTCGGGTCGCTGGAGAGCTCGACCGGGTCGGGGTTCAGCTCGGCGCTGTCATAGGTGTTGATCACCAGGGCGCTGGCGGCCTCGTCGTGCCACTCCAGGTGCACGTACTGGTCGCTGTCTGGCCCGGTGTCTCCGGTGTCTTCCCCTGGGGCCGAGCCGTCCCGGATCACGGCGTCACAGGCGGTGAAGGAGCCTGCGATCTGGCCGTCGGATTCCGTGGTCGACGAGTTCAGGCTGTCCTTGGTCGCCACCAGGTAGTGCAGCCCGTTGGTGGCGTCGCAGCCCAGCACGTGGAAGGTGTCGTTGTCGTCCAGGACCATCGCCACCGAGTCGTAGTCCTCGGGTGCGTTGATGGAGTCCTGGGCGATCTTGCGCTGGGTGGTGGCCGGGTCGAAGCGGGTCAGCCGCATGGAGCGGGTGGTGCCCCCCGTGAGCAGCCCGATGACCCCGTAGATGTAGGTGTCGTCCACCGAAAAGGCCTGGCCCCGGGTGACGGTGTAGCTGTTGTCGGGCATGTCCGCGGCGGTGAACCAGTGCACGGCCTGTTGCACGCCGGTGGTGGGGTCGGCGGCGTCCCAGTAAGGCGCGATCGAGGTGTCGTACTTGGCGGTGCCGGCAAAGTCCACGGCGTCCACGATCAGGCTCAGGTAGACCCGGTCCGTGTTCTCGGCCCAGACCGGTGAGCGCGGGTTCTCCCAGCTCACGCCGATGGTCGTGCCGGCAAAGGTGCTGGCGTCGCCGTCGCAGTCCCGGTCCACCCCGTCGGTGATCACCTCGATGTTGCCGGGCGCCGACGCGGGGTTCTCGTCGTCGCAGTCCTCGACCTCCAGGCCCAAGCCGAATTGGGACCCGTCGCCGTCCTGGTCGTAGTCGTCGGCGCCGTCGCAGTCCTGGTCGACCCCGTCGTACCAGACCTCGTCGGCTGAGGGGTTGATGCCCACTGCCTCGTCGTTGCAGTCCAGGTCTTCTTCGGGTACGTGCAGCCCGGTGTCGGGGTCGCTGTTGACCGACTCGTGGGGGTGCCCGTCGCCGTCCTGGTCGTAGTCGTCGGCGCCGTCGCAGTCGGAGTCGACGCCGTCGTACCAGGTGTCCGTGGCCCCGGGCCAGCTGTCGCCGTCTGTGTCGTCGCAGTCGTCGCCGCCGTCGATCTCGCCCAGGGCCTGGAAGCCGTCGCCGTCCTGGTCGTAGTCGTCGTCGCCCTGGCAGTTGCTATCGATGCCGTCGTACCAGGCGTCGTCGGCGTTGGGGTTGATCGTCGCGTCGGCGTCGTCGCAGTCCAGCTCGTTGTCGCCCTTGGTCTCCTGGCCCTGATCGGTGAGCCAGTCGTTGACCGTGGCGTGGAAGTACAGGTCGCCGTCGGCGTCGAAGTCCGGCTCGCCGGCGTCGCCGGAGCAGTCCTGGTCCAGGCCGTCGTACCAGCTCTCCGGCAGCTCGGGCGAGAAGGACGAGTCGCTGTCGTCGCAGTCACCGGCCGCCGCGCTGACCCCGTCCCCGTCGTTGTCGATCTGCAGCAGGCGGGCGTCGACGTCGTCTTGGGAGACCCAGGTCAGGAGTCCATCGCAGCCGACCAGGAGGGGCAGGAGCCCCAGCGGCATCCAGCGGCTCATCTCGCCTCCAGAGAGGGCGGACTTTAGCACGCAGGGCCTCGGGGGCCGCCACGGGGGGGGTTCATGCCGACGGCGGCTGATCCGACCAGAGGGGCGACCCCGTGTTCCTGGGTCCGGAGAGCACCATGCGCCCGCTGTCACTCTTTTCTGTCCTGGCAGGTCTCATGTGGACCCCTGCCGCGCAGGCTGGCGATGACCCCTGGGTCCTCAGCCGAGGCGATGTCGCGCTCTACTCGGGCGTCTCCGGGACTTCGTGGACCACCTTCAGCGGGGCCCAAGGCTCCCTGTCGGGCAACGACGTGGCCATCAGCACCCGGGTCCTGACCCACACGGCGGTGTTCGCCGGCGAGGTCGGCGTGACCCAGCGCAGCTCAGTGGAGCTCCGGCTGGCCGGCGGGTGGTCCCAGGTCACCTACACGGGCTCCAAGAATTGCACCGGCACGACCTGCGACACCGAGGTCGGCGCCATGCCCGTCGACGCGCGCTACCGCTTTCGGGTGCTCGACGAGATCATGGGCTCTCCGGTCACCCTGACCGTCGGCCCCGTGTTGCGCATCGGCGCCCACACGCGGGGAGCGCGGGATCAGTTCACGTCCATGGGCGACGGGCAGAACGACGTGGGTGCCCACCTGTCGGTGGGGCGCATGGCCATCGTCGGCCCGCTGCTCGTGGTGGGCTACGGCGCGGCCCGGTACAGCCATCGGGTCCTGCAGGACCCCGAAGCGGACCAGGACGTGCCCCGGCACGAGCTGGCCGGGGTGGCCGAGCTCACCGTGCAGCCGCGCCAGAAGCTCCAGCTCGGGCTGGTGGTGGACGGTCTGCACCGCCCGGACGGGCGGGACTGGGGCGAGGGCTCCACCACGTCCGAGGACCGCTTCGCGGCCCTGTCGATGACGTCGATCAAGGTCGGCGCAAAGTTCGGCCTGGTGATCAAGCAGGGCTTCCGCCTGCACCTGAGTGCGATGACCACGGCCTATGCGCGGAACAACCCGAGCGACGGCTGGGCAGCGGGCTTCGGGCTGAGCTGGTATCGGCCGGCTGCCCAGGCCCTGTAGCACCCAGGCTCAAGGTCTCCCCCTGGGAGACGTTGAGGAGTAGGTCCAGCCCACGAGCCAATGGTCCAGCACGACGCCATCGTCAAGGAGTTCCTCCAGGAGAGCCTGGAGTCGATCGCCCAGCTCGAGGCCCGGATCCTGGATCTGGAGGACCCCAGCGCGGGGGCGTCGTCGGTGGACGCCATCTTCCGCTCCGTTCACTCGATCAAGGGCGTGGCCAACCACCTGGAGTACCTGCACCTGGGTGCGCTCGCCCACGCGGGCGAGAGCTTGCTCTCGGACCTGAGGGACCAGCGCCGGGTGGCCGATGTCGAGGTGGTGGATGCCCTGCTGGCCCTGGTCGATGGTCTCAGGGCGCGCCTGCAAACGATCGCCGAGAGCGGCGTCGACGCGGGCCAGGACCTTGGGGGATTGATCCATCGCCTGAAGGATCTGCGAGTGCCCAGTGGCGATGAGACCTGGGCCCCGGTGCCCCAGGCCGAGGGGCCGCCAGACGCCCAGGCCCCGGAACCCTTGAGTCCGGAGGACGTGAGTCCGGAGGCCGGCGAGCCAGCCAGCGAACGCACGATCGCCACCCGGGTCCGGGTGGACGTCGAGGTCCTGACTTCGGTGATGAACCTGGTCGGCGAGCTGGTGCTTGCCCGGAACCGGCTCCGTCAGGTGAGCCTCAGGCTGGGCAACGACACCATGCTCGATGGCGTCGGTCGCCTGGACCGGATCACGACCGAGCTGCAGGACGCGGTGATGAGCACCCGTATGCAGCCGGTTGGAACCCTATGGGATCGCCTGCCGCGCATGGTCCGCACGGCGGCCAGGACCACGGGCAAGCAGGTGCGGGTGCACCTGGAGGGCGGTGACACCGAGCTGGACCGGACCCTGATCGAGGCCATCACGGACCCGCTGTCCCACATGGTCCGCAACGCGGTGGTGCACGGCCTGGAGCTCCCCGAGGAGCGGATGCGTTGGGGCAAGCCCGCCGAGGGCACGATCGCCCTGAGTGCCCACCACGAGTCGGGCCAGGTGGTCATCGAGCTGCGCGACGACGGCGGTGGGCTGCCCGTCGACAGCATCCGTCGAAGGGCGGTCGAGCGCGGGATCTGGACCGAGGACAAGGCCAGGACCGCGAGCGATGAACAGGTCTGGTACCTGATCTTCTCCCCGGGGTTCAGCACAGCCGACCAGGTCACGGAGCTCGCAGGCCGAGGGGTGGGCATGGACGTGGTGCGCACCCACGTCGAGCACATTGGCGGCTCGGTGGATGTGCACAGCGAGTCTGGGGAAGGCACCACCTTCCGGATCCGCATTCCGCTGACGCTGGCGATCAT
>Ga0114934_10001886_pt1 | contig 13554 bp, 21 predicted proteins | sample 4SBtaG_2_FD_99695 | JGI IMG/M metagenome (GOLD analysis project Ga0114934, IMG submission 99695) | Deep subsurface microbial communities from Kolumbo volcano to uncover new lineages of life (NeLLi) - 4SBTROV10_white metaG | ecosystem: Environmental > Aquatic > Marine > Volcanic ... | reverse complement strand
AGCGAACGGTAGGCTTGGACCTTTACCGCCTGGAGCCTGTCGGCCTTGGCGGCTTCGAACATCCTGTGCAAAGTCTGGTCATCTGGAACGTAGCCGGGGGTAGGGGACTGACGATCTGCTCGTGCTGACATCAGGAGATCCATCTTGTAAGCCTCGAACGATGTTAGGTCCAGTCTCCCGTCCATGTCCATGGCATGCAGGGGATCACTCAGGGTGAACACCGCACCGGGAGTCAGCGGGGCCGGAGCTTGATTTTTGGTGTCCGGGTCAGTTAGTGGAGCCAATGCAGTCCTTGCTGACGGAGATGGCGATGATGCAGCATCAGCGGAGGACGCCGGCTCCTGCGAAGGGGTGATGTGCAAGTCAGCAGCAAGAGAGTTCGCTTAGCTCAGATATTGGCAGATTGGTTGCTATGGCTGGTAGCCTATGCATAAGGCGACCGCTGCCACGATGTTTTCCAGTTGGGAATCGGTTACAACCCCAATCTTCTCCTCAAACCTTGTGTGAGAAACAGACTTCACCTGAAAGGAATCAGCCCCAGACATCTTGCTCAGGCCGTTTTGGGCAGTTGGAGGCAGTTTAACGAACCAAGGATATTTCGCATACCTGTCCTTCCAATCGGTGATCGGAACCACAATACTCAGTGCAAGGCGACCAAGCTCATCTTCATTTATCACTACGGCGGGCCGAACCTTCTTGACTTCGTCCCCTGTAGACGGGTCGAACCGGACCCTCCATATCTCACCTTTACGGGGTCTCGTCGTAGAGATCGCCATCGTCGAAGGCCTCGAAATCGGTCAGTTCGGGGTCGTTCAGGTAATCATCTTCGGCTTCGGCTGCTGCTTTGGCCAAAATCCTGCAGCGCTCCTCCAAGGGGAGTTTCATCAGCTCAACCGGTTCGGGAATGGTGGGCTTGTTAGAGATGGTGGAGGCATCCTCTTCCTCTATCTTATCGGCCTCAACAATCTTCCCGTCCGGCCCTTTCATCTTCATAACAAATTACATTATATACCTCACCTGGAGGATGGTCAAGGGGTGACTCATAACGTTCACCCATTTATATCAGACGTCAAGAGCGCAAAGAACCCGCTTAACATGACTTAGCTGTACGATGTGATCGTGCAGCGGTCTTCGAGAAGATCAAGGAGGTCAACCAGAATGTGCAACTGCGGCCAGCGGGACCGGAGCTTGATTTTTGGCGTTCCGGGTCAGTTAGAGGCCGACCTCGCTGGCTCTGAGGCCATCAGGCTAACCAAGCAAGCAATATAACAGCCTTGCCACGCCTGCTGGCGACCCTGATTGCCAGGGAGTTAGGCAGAGCAGAGCGTAGCTATGAACCCGTGTTTACTGCAGGGACCGTCCAACTTACGCTTCGGCCCTCCCAAGTCTTCGCACCCAGATCCAATGTGTGGTGAAAAGAGCGATGCATACGAGGATAAGCAGGCCGTTTACTGCTAGAGAACGGTATGTTTGGAGCTTTACCGACTGGAGCCTGTCGGCCTTGGCAGCTTCGAACATCCTGCGCAGAGTCTGGTCCTCTGGAACGTAGCCGGGGGTAGAGGACTGAGGATCTGCTCGTGCTGACGTCAGGATATCCATCTTGTAGGCCTCGAACGATGTTAAGTCCAGTCTGCCGTCTATGCCTCTGGCATGCAGGGGATCACTCAGGGTGAACACCGCACCGACCAGCGAGGCCAGCGAAATTAGAAAGGCGATGACTGCGACCAGACAGACGATGTATCCATAGACCTGGGCAATTCTGTATCGCTTTTCCATACTTCCCTCCTTGCGCTTCCCTAATGCTTTCAGGGACTTCTTATTTCATAGTATAGAGGCATTCCAAACTACCCGAAGGAGCGATGGGAATGCCCTCCCACCACCTCTCCTCCGGCGGGAGGTTTGTCCAAATTCCATACAGCAGACCAATATCAGCGGCAAGACTGAAGGAAGGCAGAAAGGACCACGACATTCCGGCACTAGCATGAACATCTATGAGATCGTATCGCGCTCTTCCATGCACCTGTCGCCCGTATTCGTTATATAGTACCGTGAAGTAACCTAAACCTCCCTGTATAAAGGGGGACCATCTCTCACCCTTTGCAAATAGGTACTTGCCGTTAAATTCTGCGCGAATAATAGTGCCTACGCTGCTTAGACCACCACCGACTGAAATGTTCAGAGATATATCATCGGTCAATTTTACACTGACTACAGCGCCAAGCCCGGCGGGGAGACCTATCTTCACCCCTATTCCTATATCCGGTGCTCCCCTGCTCTCGAGGCCGGGGGTGAAGAGCAGCACTGCCATCATCACCAGAATACCGGCTATTGGGCCAAGCCCTGCTGGGGGCCATCGAACATATTGCATGATCTTCCTCCTCAGTCCCTCTCGGACTGCCCCGAATGCTCCTTCTCTCTAAGACCTTACTAGAAGCATCCATTAAAATCAAGGGTTTTTGCAAGTTCTCCCAATTTAGGCTACACTTGCTCCAGTAAAGTGAAGCGCGACCCTGTAGAGCGCCGCCTCGGGCTCCTCCGCGCCACGCTTGATCTTGGCGTCCTCCTCTTGCAGGAGGTAGAGCAGCTCGATCAGTTCCTCCTCGGAGAAGCCCCTCACCTGAGCCAACCGCTTCTTCACCAGCCAGGGGTATTGCCCCGTCTGGGCCGCGATCTCCTTTAAGTTGTGCCCCTCCCCGGCGAGCGACTTCACCGCCAAAAGCGCCCGCACCTGGCCCGCGATCATGAAGAAGATTCTGTTGGGATCCTCGCCCTCGCCCAGCAGTTCCCTCAAGTTAGCCAACGCTCCCGGGCGGCGCTCGCTCAGCTCATCCAGGAACCGGAAGATCCCCGGCCCCCGCGCCCCGAAGATCAGCTCTTTGAGCTCCTCTATCCCTAAAGGACCTTGGTGCGGGTAGATGGAGAATTTCTCGGCCTCGTTGGCTATCCGCTGAAGATCAAGATCACTCGTCTCCAGGAGGTAGCGGAAGGCGTCGGGAGTCAGCTTGACCTCATGTTCTTGGAGCAGCTCCTTAATTAGCTTAGGGAGGCTTCGGCGGTCCGGCTTGGGGTAGTCCTCGACCGCACCCCGCTCGGCGATCAACTTGTAGAGCTTGCCCCGCCGGTCCAATTTCTCCGCAGTGAGTAAAATGAAAAAGAACTGAGGCAGGCCCCGCTCCAAAAGCCCTACAAGCCCTGCACTCTCGTGCAGCTTATCAGCCCGGCGGATCAGGATCAGCTTCCCTGCGGCGAACAACGAGGGGGTAAAGAGCTCCTCCAGGAGCCGCCCGCCCCTGAGCTCCTCCCCATCGAGATGGTCCTCCTGGAGTTCAGTGGGGGAATTCTTCCTAATTTCAATGGTCTTCCGCTGCAGGGCCCGCTCGCGGAGGAAGCTATCGCCGGTAAAGAGATAGATCCCTTTCACAGTCCCAGCTCGGCGGCGATCCCCTGCATCGCCGCGAGGACCACGCCAATATGCTCGTCGAGCTCCACGCCGAGCTCCTCCGCCCCGCGGGCGATATCCTCACGGCTCACCCCGCGGGCGAAGGATCTGTCCTTCATCTTCTTCCGTACCGACCTCACCTTGACCTCGCCGAGGCTTTTCGTGGGCCGGACGAGGGCCGTGGCCACGATCAAGCCGGTGAGCTCATCGACGGCGAATAAGGTTTTGTCGAGCAGGCTCTCCCGCTTCACCCCGGTGAAGTCCGCATGGGCCTTGATCGCGTGGATCACGTCCTGGGGATAGCCGAGCTCCTCCAGGAGCTTCGCTCCTCTTAATGGATGCTCTTCAGGATACCTCTCATAATCGAAGTCGTGGAGCAGCCCGGTGATCCCCCATAGCTCCTCATCCTCGCCGAACCGCCGGGCGTAGGCCCGCATCGCCGCCTCCACCGCTAAGCCGTGCTTCACCAGGTTCTCGTTCTTGGTATACTTCCGCAGGAGCTTCAATGCCTCTTCGCGATCCATCGGCCCTCCTTCTTCATAGCCCTAGCTCCATCTGCCCGCCGTGTTCGCTCTCCTCCGCGTGGGCCACCCTGTGGCTCAGCTCATCGGCCATGCGGATCGGCTCAGGGAGCTTGTGGGAGGAGAGGGCGAGCGTCACTCGGATTGCCGTATCAAGATCTATTTTATTCCCCGGAGAGACATAGATCGGCCGGGCCCGGGGGCTCGTCTTCACCGCCGCCCCGACGCGCTCGCCGCGGAGCGGGATATATCTGACCTCGCCGACCTCCATATCCTTCAGATCCACCTCGCCGCAGAGCAGCGATTTGGTGATCCCGATCGTTGGAGTGTCCAAGAGAACGCCGAGATGGGAGGCGATCCCGGCATGGCGTGGATGGAGGATCCCGTTCCCATCGACCATCACGACATCGGCCAGCCGGCCCTCCTCACAAATCTTCCTCAATAACTCCTGCAGGATCGGCAGCTCGCGGAAGGCAAGGTAGGTCGGGATGTAGGGGAAGGTGATCTCCTGCGCGACCGTCTCGGAATCGACGAGCCGCCGCTCCTCGAGGTTGAAGAGAACGTAGGCGGCGACGGCCCTCTCCCCGTAGGAGACGTCCACCCCGCCGACGGTCTTCATCTCTTCAGAGGAGGGTTCCAAGGAGAGATCAGCGCTGAACTCCTCCTGGAGCCGGCGGAGCCGCTTTAAGGGCTGAGAGCTTTTAAAGTCGGTGAAGAGGTATCTATATAGGTTTACGATCCGCCCGTCGCGGATCTCGATCCCGTCAGCCCGGAGCCGCCTGACCTTCTCTGCTGTCCCGCCGGGGGCCGAGTAATTACCCACCTCACCGTCAGTGTGGACGACCTTGTAGCAGGGATACTTATCCGGCTGCTCGTTCTGGGCCATGATCCCTCCGACGGCGCGGGCGGCAATCTCGTCCCCCAGGGCGACGGCGAGCGCTCCATAGGTGGTGACCTTCCCCGGGGGGATCTGCAGCAATAGCTCCAAGGTCTCCTGCCTTAGGTCCGGAACCTCTAATGCCTCGATCTCGACCTCCTCGCTGATCATTGTATTCTCTGCCTCTAGCTCGTTCAAATCGCCCGGTTGACGGACCGGCCTATCCGCGGTAGAATTAATTGAGAAATTTTTTCAACTAGCGAAAGGGCTGATGTATATGGGAATTGATTCCCTGGAGTTGGTTCGAGAGCGGCTGCGGGAGGCGGGGCTGCGGCTGACTGCGCCGCGGCGGGCGGTGGTAACAGCCTTGGCAGCATCTGAACGAGCTCTAAACCTTCAGGAGCTTCTCACCACAGCTCGGTGCCATCACCCCTCGCTGAGCCTGGCCACCGTCTATCGGGCGATCGAGCTCCTCCAGCGGCTCGGCCTCGTCCGCCGCGTCCATCTTGAAGGGCAAAGGTGCCAACGCTACTTCCTCGCCCCGTCGGGTCACTGGCATCAGCTCGTCTGCCTGGAGTGCGGCCGCGTGGTGGAGTTTCCCGGTGGAAACGAGCTGGAGAGGCTTCAGCAGGAGCTGGAGGCCGAGACCGGCTTCCGGATCGAGGGTCACCTCCTCCAGTTTTACGGCTACTGCCCGGAGCATCTATGATGATACTCAATGTGCTGACCTCGGCGGTGACGATCACCACCTTCGTCTTCGTGATGATGCTCATCGTGGATTACGTTAACGTATGGAGCAGGGGCGGAATGGAGATGGTGATCCGCGGTGGAAGATGGCGCCAATATACGATGGCCTCCCTCCTAGGCGCAACCCCGGGATGCCTGGGGGCCTTTATGAATGTCTCGTTCTACATCCGTGGCCTATTGAGCTTCGGGGCGATCGTCGGGGGGATGATCGCTACCTCCGGCGATGAGGCCTTTGTGATGTTGGCCCTCTTCCCAAGGACAGCCCTCCTCCTATTCACGCTGCTCTTCGTGCTGGGCATCCTCTTTGCTTGGCTAGCCGATAGGATCGCTGCCCCTCTCAAGATAGTGCCTTGCCAAGAGTGCAAGCTGGCCACCGTGCATCTCGGGGATGAGAATTGCCGCTGGTTTGAGCCGACGGTCTTAAGGCGATTCTCCCTCCCCCGAGCGGCGTTCATCTCCTCTCTGGCCCTCTTCATTGTGGCCATCGGTATCGGGCTTCTGGGGCCGGTGGCCTGGAACTGGCAGAGGATAGCGCTCTTCTCGCTGCTCTTGGTCACCCTGGCGATCATCTCCACGGTGCCCGAGCATTTTTTGCGGGACCACATCTGGGCGCACATCGTAAAGAGACATCTCTGGCGCGTCTTCCTCTGGACCTTCTTCGCTCTGCTCTTCGTCAACATCGGCTTCAAGTATTGGAACTTGGAGGCGTTCGTCAAAGCCCATATGGGGTTAGTCCTTCTAACTGGTGCCCTCATCGGGATCATCCCTGAATCGGGGCCGCATATGGTCTTCGTGATGATGTTCAACGCAGGCCTTGTGCCATTCTCAGTGCTCTTCACCAGCTCCTTCGTGCAGGATGGTCATGGGATGCTCCCTCTGCTCTCCTATACAATAAAGGACTCGGGCTTGATCAAGCTCTTCAACTTCATCTTCGGCCTGGCGCTGGGGCTCATCCTCTACCTGGTGGGCTGGTGATCTACCTTCACACCAATTTTGGGGCAATCTTCTCTGCGGTCTGGGGCAGGTGGGCGCTGCGGCCCCGCCTGCGGCGGGTTAAATCTGACACTTAGGGCAGAAGTAGCTGCTCCGTCCGCCCTGGGTTATTTTTTCAATTGGAGTTCCGCAGTGGCGGCAGGGCTCGCCCCCGCGACCGTAGACTTTTAAGAGAAATTGAAAACTCCCGCTCTCCCCCGTGGCCGTGCGGTAGTCGGAGATCGTCGTCCCCTGAGCGGCGAGCGCCTCCTCCAGCAACTGCGGGATGGCCTCAAAGAGCCGCTGAGCTTCCTCCTGTGAAAGCGAATTCGCCGACCGCAACGGATAGATCCGGGCTCTAAACAGAGCCTCGTTGGCGTAGATATTCCCCAGCCCGGCGAGCTTCCGCTGGTCGAGCAGCAGGCGCTTGATCTCCTGCTTCGTCTGCAAGATCTTTAAAAAATTCACAAAGGTATAGCTCGGCGTAAACGGCTCGATTCCCAGCCGTCGCAGCGGCTCCAGCTCTTCTAGCCCATCGGCCTTGGCCCAGTGCAGGGTGGCGAACCGCCGCGAGTCATCGAGCACCAGGGTCTTATTCCGAGCAAATTGCAGGATTAGCCGTGTGTGCTCCCCTTCATAAGGCAGGAGTCGTCCGGTCATCCGCGGGTGGATCACCAGCGCTTGATTACCGAAATAAAGGATGAGAAACTTCCCCCGCCGGGCAACTCTCTTCAATCTCCTCCCGCGGAGTCTCTCCAGATCGGAGACTGAACAGTTTTGTAACAATCGCCGATCGCGGACTTGTATCTCTCGAAGCTGTAAATTTAAAAACTCGCGTTCCAGCCCGCAGCGGATCGTCTCGACCTCCGGTAGCTCGGGCATCACATCCTTTTTCATTCTAGTCCTTACGATGACCGAAGTCAAATTGCCAAAGGGATTATCTTATATTTTATCCGCTATCTGAGTGGTGGGAAGAACGTTGAGAATGTATAATAGCCTTAGGTCAGGATTTGGAGGTAATGAATGAAGGCAGTAGTCCTTTGTGCCGGTGAGGGCACGCGCCTGCGCCCCCTGACCTATGCGCAGGCCAAGCACCTTATTCCTATTGCCAATAGACCGGTGATCGAGCTCATCCTGGAGGCCATCAGGGAAGCGGGGCCCAAAGATGTGGGGATAGTCGTCAGCCCCAACGTGGAGGAGCAGTTTAAGGGGCATCTGAAGGACGGCTCCTCATGGGGGCTGAGGATAAGCTACATCCTCCAGCGGGAGCCCAAGGGCCTGGCCCATGCCGTCCAATGCGCTGAGGAGTTTGTCGGGGAGGAGCCCTTTCTGGTCTACCTGGGGGATAACCTCCTGGAGCAGGGGGTAGAGGAGCTAGTGGAGAGATTCGACCATGATACTTCCAATGCGACGATCTCCCTGGCCGAGGTCGAGGACCCCCGAAGGTTCGGGGTGGCCATCGTCGAGCATGGTGAAATAAGGGGATTGATCGAAAAGCCGCAGGAGCCTCCGAGCGACCTAGCCGTCGTCGGAGCCTACATCTTCGATCATCACATCTTTGAGGCCATTAAGAAGGTGAAGCCCTCCTTCAGGGGGGAATTGGAGATCACCGATGCCATTCAGCGGCTGATCGATGATGGCTACAGGGTCTCACCATATATGATCACAGGCTGGTGGAGGGATGTGGGGAGCCCCGAAGATATGCTCGAGGCCAACCGCTTGCTCCTGGAGAGGCTGGAGCCGAAGATCGAAGGAGAGATCGATGAGGGCTCGGAGGTGCGCGGGGCGGTTGCAATCGCCAAGGGGGCTAGGGTGGTGGGGAGCAGGCTCATAGGGCCTCTGGTGATCGGCGAGGGAGCGGTGATCGAGGATTCCCTTATTGGCCCCTATGCCTCTATCGGCAGCGGGGTTGAGCTACGAGGGAGTGAGGTCTCCAGCAGCATTGTCATGGAGGGCGCGAGGATCGCGGGGCTGAGATTGAAGGACTCGCTGATCGGCAGGGGTTCTGAGCTGAAGCTGGATGGGGGCTCTTCCAGCTTCAGTTATAGTTATAGCTTCATCCTAGGAGACGATAGCCGGATGCGGCTCGCCGTGGTTGGCGGCAAGGCCAGCCTCGCTCCACTCGAATTAAAATGAAAAAACGGGATCTCTTTGACCAAGATGAGTTCATAAGATGGCTTGAGCAGGCGGAAGATACCCTCAAGTCGGCTGATCATGATCTAAAGGATGGGGATTACAATTGGGCCTGCTTCAAAGCTCAACAAGCGGGCGAATACTCGGTAAAGGCCTTGCTCTACGGTCTGGGAGAACCAGCGGCAGCGGTCGGACACTCTATCCTCAGCTTGCTGGAGGAGTTGGGAGGGCTTGGAGTGGGGATAACGGAAGAACTGTTAGGCTTCGCCCGGCGTCTGGATAAGCACTATATCCCCACTCGCTATCCCAATGCCCATCCAGCCGGAAGCCCTTTCAAATACTATGACCAGAAAGATGCTTCTGAATCCCTTAAGGGGGCGAGGGCGATAGTCCAATTCGTGAAAGCTAGACGGGAGGAGCTAGAGCAGGCAATGGAGGAAGGGGAGGAAGAGGAGGATGCATAGGGCTCTGGCACGGAGAAGGACCGAGAGGGAACATGCTATCGACATGGCCTCAGCCTATCTGAGCAGGCTCGCTGGCCTGCTGGATGATGAGCTCGTAGCCGGGGTCCTCCATGGCTCCTATGCCCGTGGAGACTTCCATTGGGGAAGTGATATCGATGTGTTGGTCATCGCCGAAGGCCTCCCCGCCCATCCCTTGAGACGCTTGGACCTACTTTACGCCTGCGTGGAGGGCAGAATAGAGCCTAAAGGATATAGCAAGGAGGAGTTCATCGGCCTCATGCACGCCCGTAATCCCATCGCTATCGACGCTTTGAAGAACGGTGTGGTCCTTTTGGATAAGGGTTTTTGGGCGCAGCTTCAAGAGAAGTTCGAGATAATGAAGAGGGAGGGAGACAGGTCATGATCCTAGTAACCGGCGGGGCGGGTTACATCGGGAGCCACACCATCAAGCAGCTCTTGAAGCGCGGCTATGACGTCGTGGCTTATGACAACCTGTCAGAGGGCCATCGGGAGCTGGTCCTCTGCGATGAGCTTGTCGAGGCCGACCTGGCCGATCTCGATATGCTCCGAAGGACCTTCAAGCGCTACCCGATCGAGGCCGTGATGCACTTCGCTGCCAAGACCAAGGTCGGGGAGTCGGTGGAGGAGCCACAGAGATACTACCAGAACAACGTCGTGGGTGGCTTAAACCTGCTTCGGGCGATGCTGGAGCACGATGTAGGAACCCTGATCTTCTCCTCCAGCGCCGCCGTCTATGGCGATCCCCTTGAGATCCCCATAAAAGAGGACCATCCCCAGCAGCCGAAGAACCCCTATGGCCAGACCAAGTGGATCTTCGAGCGGATCCTGGAGGACTATGCCTGTGCCTATGGCATAAGATACATCGCGCTGCGCTACTTCAACGCCGCGGGCTCCGACCCCGATCTGGAGATCGGGGAATGGCACAACCCGGAGACCCACCTCATCCCGATCGTCCTGGAGGCCGCCCTGAGGAAGCGGGGCCATGTGGAGATCTTCGGGACCGATTATGAAACCGAGGATGGCACCTGCATTCGGGACTACATCCATGTGAACGATCTCGCCGCGGCCCACATCCTGGCCCTGGAGAGCTTGAAGGATGGAAATCCAACCACGGCCTATAACCTGGGGATCGGTAAGGGTTACTCGGTCAGGGAGGTCATCGAGACCTGCCGGAGGGTCACCGGACGGGAGATCGAGGTGGTAGAGGGGGAGCGGCGGCCGGGGGACCCGCCGATGCTCGTGGCCGACCCCAGCCGTGCCCAGAGGGAGCTCGGCTGGGAGCCTAAGTTTAAGCGGCTAGAGGAGATCGTGGAGACGGCCTGGGAGTGGCAGAGGAGAAGGGTCTGATGGGGCGTAATGAGTTGAAGCTGCCCCTCCCCGAGGTCAAGCCGCAGCCGATCACCTATGGGCAATACAGGACCCTGACTCCGGAGAAGCTGGAGCTATACGACGGTTACTTGATCGAGCCGTCGCAGCACCACGATGGGCGAATGAGGTTGCTGGCTGCCCTCCTGGTAAAAGAGGGTCTAGCCAGGACAGTGCACTCAGCGGTCAGGCTTTAGCTGAAGGCCATCATTTATGCCATCACCGCAGGCGATGCCCTTGACATTTCCCCCCTCCTGAGTTATAATTCAAGCCTTAGATTAAGGGGTGAATATCACGGCCATATGGACCCAGAAGAGAAGCCCGAGGAGACTGGCGAGGTATCGCTCCATAAGCTGAGGCTGATGGAGGAGCTGGAGGAGGAGCCGGAGGTCCGGCAGATGGACCTCGCCGTCCGCCTGGGAGTAGCTACAGGGACAGTGAATTGGCACCTCAAGCGGCTGGCGGCCAGGGGCTATGTCAAGGTGAAGAGGATCGGACAGTGGCGCTGGAGCTATATCCTCACACCCCAGGGGATGGCGGAGAAGGCCAGGTTAACCAGGGCCTATGTCCAGCAGTCGATGCAGCTCTACCGCGAGATCAGGGAGCGGGCTCGAAAGCTCTTGCAGGAAGTGCAGCGGGCCGGTTACCGCCAAGTAAGAATTGAGGGCGATAACGACGACCTAGCGGACGTCTGTCGGCTGACCTGTATGGAGCAGGGGGTCAAGGTAGCTAACCCTGCTGGAGGGGAGGGAGGCGAGGTGCCGGTATTGCGGGTGAACGGTCGGGAGCTCTCCCTGGAGTGGCTCAAGGAGGGAGGAGATGGCTGAAGGGGCCTGGAGATCCTGGACAGGTCAGCTCATCTACCGGCGGCCTTACGAGGACGTCTGGGGGACGTTGCACGACCCCACCACCGAGTGGGACGAGCTCTTCAAGTATTATTGGCCTCGGGTGCAGCTCCTAGTGGACGAGGGCACCTACCGGATGGCCCGGCCGGCCTCCGCCGGGGCCCGGGAGCTTATCCGCGAGAGACGGGGGCACCGGCAACGAAACGCAGCTAGAACCAATGAGCTGGAAGCGGACTACTTGGAGTGGAACAGTCGCCGGAAGCACTGGAAGCGCCGGCAGAGGAAGAAGGGCAAGGCTAGGGATGGGGCAGCCCCTTCCAGAGGGGTCCCCAGCGGCGCATAGGCGCTAGAGCGAAGCGGTTGAGCTTCGCTTCTCAGGTGCAGTGGGAGTGGAAGATAATGATTTAAAGGAGGGCTTTGCCCTTATTTTTTACTTATTATATGATCATCCACTAACGGAGGCCTGGTGATCTTCCGATGGGATCAGCAATCAGCGGTCAGGCTTTAGCTGAGAGCTGATAGCTCCCATAGGGCCGAGGTCTTCGACTTGAGCGGGAAGCGGCTGTTGACTCCGGTCCAGTGATGGGGATAGCAGTCAGCACCTGTGCCCGTCTCATTCCCTAGGGTATCAGCGATCAGCGGTCAGGAATTAACTGAAAGCTAAAGGCTGAAAGCTATCATTTATGTCATCACTTCTCTGAGTGGTGGAGGAGACCCTGAGAATGTATAATGGCCTTGGGTCAGGATTTGAGGCCTGGCTAAGACAGCGGGAGTTGACACCCCCAGAGCGCTGGCGGGAAGCGTTGCAGCAGGTCTATGGAGCGGAAGCCGGGTGATGATCCAAAGTTCAAGAGCTCCAATGTTTAAGGGCAGGGCTTGCGTTGACCGGCCTCGGAGTAGCGGCTATACTATATTGGGAGTGGTGTTTTTAAGGGGGTAGAAGATGACGGAGCTTGAGGTGCCAACCAGGAAACTCACTTATGAGGAATTCCTGGAATGGTGTGACGAGGACACCTGGGCAGAGTGGGTCGATGGGGAGGTAATTGTGTTATCACCAGCGTCTACACGCCATCAGATGATCAAAAAATTTCTGGTCGGTATTCTAGATACCCATACGCAGCAGCGTGATCTAGGGATCGTATTGGATGCCCCTTTCCAGATGAAGACGCGGCCCGAGCTTCCAGGCCGCGAACCGGACGTGCTCTTCGTGGCTAAAGAACACCTGGGGCGTCTCAAGAAGGCTCATCTAGATGGTCCTGCCGATTTGGTGGTTGAAATCATCTCCCCGGAGAGCCGCCTGCGGGACCGCGGCGAGAAGTTTGCGGAGTATGAGATGGGTGGTGTGGAGGAGTATTGGTTGTTGGACCTGGAGGAGCAACGAGCCGACTTCTACGTGCTAGGGCCCGACGGACGTTATGAGCGGCGGGCGGCCGATGCCCAGGGGATCTATCGCTCTCAGGTCGTTCCAGGATTCTGGTTAAGGGTGGCCTGGCTCTGGCAGGAGCCGTTAGGATCACCGGTGCGGGCGGTCGCCGAGATCGCCGGTGTAGATCCAAGCCTGATCAAAGCCTTTGAGCAAGCCCTAGGTGGCTTAGGTAGCAAAAAAGAACCCAAATAACAATGAACTTGGAACCTGAAACCGGATCGAGTTATGTGATCACCGCCTGGGCCCCCAGGGCGAGCTTTTGAAGAGCCAAGTGGGCAAGCTGGCCTCATCAAAAGGTTTCCCCCAGCTTTATTTGCTATTTGGGCAGCGATGGAAGATGACAGTGAATTTTGTTAAGATGATCTGAAGGAAGGAGGCACAAGATGGGGGTCGTCAAAGAGAGAATCAGAGGAGATGGAAAGATTCATATCTCTAGCCCGAGACGGGGGGCACTTAGAAGGGAGGCGATAAAGTGATAACTAAGGAGAGATTGATTGAAAGGTTGAGCGACTTGGAGAGGGAGATCAAACGGCTAAAGGGAGAGGTGCAAAGCAGCAAGGGGGTTATAGAAAGCAAATTGAAATTGGAGGAGAGAAGGGCAGCGATCAATGGAGTTTTAGGTATTGAAAGTGACTTCGGGTCATGGGTTGAGGAGAAGGAAAGAATTATTGAGAAGCGAGTTGAGGACATTGAAACTTCTCGACACTAACATCTTTATCTACGCCAGAGGTAAAGCCCATAGGT
>Ga0114934_10001885_pt1 | contig 13560 bp, 17 predicted proteins | sample 4SBtaG_2_FD_99695 | JGI IMG/M metagenome (GOLD analysis project Ga0114934, IMG submission 99695) | Deep subsurface microbial communities from Kolumbo volcano to uncover new lineages of life (NeLLi) - 4SBTROV10_white metaG | ecosystem: Environmental > Aquatic > Marine > Volcanic ... | reverse complement strand
GGCTTCTCAAGGCAGCAGCTAGGCTGGAGCATATCCAGAAGAACCAGCCCAAGGCCAAGCCCGTAGCCAAGCTTAAGCAGTGGACGCCACAGCGGGGGCTCGCCCTGCAGGCCAAGGCATCCCGGAAGCACCGGAAGGTTTACGTGGACCGCTCCCGCAACAAGTATCACGAGGCAGCCAAGAGACTCTGGGAAAAAACAAATTCTAAATAGGAGTTGACCCTGATCTGAATTCTGATATAACTACCCCAATGCAATACCAAGACTTACCCAAGACCAGCACCTTCGAAGGCATCCACACCGTCTTCGTCTACGGCACCCTCAAGCAAGGCTTCCACAACAACCGCCTCCTCACTGATGCGGAGAAGGTTGACGAAGGCCACACTGTCCGGAAATACGATATGCACTACAGCGGCGGACTCCCCTACGTTCTCGAGAGCGGAGACACCAGCAAAATCCACGGGGAGGTTTACCTCGTGAACGATGCGACCTTCTCTCAGCTCGACAGGCTGGAAGGGCACCCGGACTTCTACGAGCGCCGGATCACGTGGATCCAACCCAAGCTCGGAGCGCCTCGCAAGGCATGGGTTTATTTCTACAACGAGAACGGACCCTCCAGAAGCCTGAACGGCCTCACGTTTAACGCAGGAACCCTCGTCGAGGAAGGAGTCCACACTCACTAAGTTGACTCTTGACTATCACTGCAAGCCAGTATAAGACTGTAGCGCAATGAACATATTTTACCTTTCACAAGATCCCGTCGACGCAGCTCGCCAACAGTGCGACAAGCACGTCGTAAAGATGATCCTCGAGACAGCCCAGCTGCTGTCCACTGCTCACCGAGAGATCGACGGCGACGACTACGCCGACAGCAGCGGACTCTACAAGCGCACGCACAAGAATCATCCTAGCGCCGTCTGGGTTCGCCAGTCCCACTACAACTACCTTTGGACCTTCGAACACTTCCGAGGTTTGCTCGACGAGTATACCAAGCGCTACGGCAAGATACACGCCAGCGCTCGTCTCCTCGTTGCATTGTCCCGCTACCCTCGCAACATCAACGTAACGCCATTCACCGCTCCCCCGCAGTGCATGCCTGACGAATACAAGCAGGACGATACCGTCGAAGCTTATCGCGCTTATTACATCGGGGACAAATCATACATGGCCAAGTGGGCCCACTCCGAGGCTCCAGCATGGTTCCCAATTCTCACTCACTAAAATCAATGAACATAACAAAAGGAAAACATCGCAGGCCCCAGCGCCTTGTGGTTTACACGCCGGAAGGGTTTGGCAAGTCCACCCTTGGAAGCCAGTTCCCCAACCCTCTCTTCATCGACATGGAGAAGGGCGGGACTGATCACCTTGACGTATCCCGAGTCAAGGCTGAGACATATGCAGAAGCCAAGGAGGCCGTAGCTCATGTGACAGCCAACCCTAGCGAGTTCGGGACTGTAGTGGTCGACACTGCTGACTGGCTCGAGAAGCGGATCTCCGCTCACGTCTGCAAGCAGCACAAGCAGGACTCTATCGAGGGGTTCGGATATGGCAAGGGTTACACCTACCTTGCGGAGGAGTTCAGCAGGTTCCTGCTCTCTCTGGATGGGCTGATCTCCGCAGGAGTGAACGTCCTTGTGCTGGCCCACAGTCACGTGAAGCCATTCACTCCACCGGACGCAGCTCAGGGCTACGACCGCTATGAGCTGAAGATGAGCAAGCAGACAGCTCCTATCCTGAAGGAGTGGTGTGATGCTCTCCTCTTCGGGAACTTCCACACCCGGGTTCAGGATCGCCAGCAAGGCAAGGCTCGTGGAGTGGGCGGAACCGAGCGCGTGCTCCACACCGAGCATGCAGCAGCATGGGACGCCAAGAATCGCCTTGGACTGGCTGGCAAGGTGCCATTCACCATCGACAGCCTCTCCGAGTTCGTGATTACCCCTCAGAAGGCCCAGGATGCCCCTGAGGAGGTCGCAGCAGCTCCCGAGGGTAACCACACCCCAGAGCCCGTAGAAGCCAGCACAGGCGATCCTGAGGGCGTTACGGGCCCTCTCCCCCACGTAGATGTGGCTGGACTGGCTGATCTGGTCGACAAATCCGGAGATCTGACCGGGGAGGACCTGAATGGCTTCCTGCGGGACCGGGGACAGATCGGAGAGCGCGAGGGCTGGGGCCACGTGGGCGTAGGATACGCTCAGAGGGCTCTGGGCAACCCTGACGGGTTCTTGGGTGCAATCCGTAAGTGGAAGGAGCAGGCATGAGCCTCCGCTCATCCGCGCTACCCAAGCTGGCGCAGTGTTCATCCTTCGAGGGTAGTCGAGGGCCTGCGGGCCCCGCTGCTCTCCGGGGGATCACCATCGACTACGTCTGGCGGAAGCAGATCTGGATCGAGCAAGGGAACCATGTTGACGACTTCGACGAATGGAGTAACAACGAGGACCCTGTCGAGCTTGGACCAGCAGACGAGAAGTCCATCGAGTGGGGCGTCGAAGCTGTCCGCAGCATTCTGGGAGAACACTTCAACAAGTGCGAGACCAGAGCGAGCCAGTGCAAGATCCGCGCACCGTTCATGAACTCGACCGGGGAGATGGATGGCGTATGTCATCGCACCCGGACAACCTTCGACCTCAAAACCGGAATGATCCGGGGCTACCGTGAGCAGATGGCCGCGTATGCTCTCGGCATGATGGAGGAGACATTCGAGGAAGAGTGGACGTGCTACCTCATCTTCTGTGATCAGAGGGAGGCAGTTCGTCACGACTTCACTCGTGCGGAGGCTGAGGAGATCATCAAGAATCTCGCAGCTGAATATCACACGGAAGAGAAGCAGCCCACGCCTTGTGAGTATTGCAACTGGTGCGCCCATGCAAACACTTGCGATGCTCGCATCATCTCAGCGAATAAGACGTTCGGCCAAGTTGGTAGACTTGTTGCTGGCGACTCATTTGACGAGATCCTCGATGATGAGGAAGAGCTGGCGTCATTCTTGGACGGCGCTCATGTTGTGATGGACTACCAGAACCAAGCCAAGGACCGCGCCCGGGAAGTCGGGGGAGTCAATGGATGGAAGACGGTGAAGTTCAAAGGACGCGAGTTCGTAGATAAAAAAGCACTCCCTGAATTTGTTAAGCAGAACGAGCTTGACTTAATGGAAGTTCTCAGCTATTGTTCAGCCCTGCCCGCAAACAAGCTCCGCGAAATCGCAGGAGACAAGGCAGACAAGATCATCTCCCGGGGCAAGGATGTCCTGCAACTTAGAAAGACAAAGAAAGACACAGACAAATGAAAATCACACTCCCAAAAGATCCACCCAAGCCCCGCATCATTCCACGCTGGGCAGCTAAAGGCCTGATCCCTGTCCGCCTTCGTAAGGACGGCAAGGTTCGCTTCAATCCCTACCGCAGAGGAAAACATGCTTGCAACCGTGGAGCAGTTGTAGTAAGATCTCCTCACATCAAAGTCGGACTTTAATTCTCCAACAATACAAACAACAACAACAACAGATAAGAAAATGCCAGTATACAAGCAAAGCAACAGTGAGCCCTCCGCCCCGATCGAAACCCTCGCTCCCGGACGTTACGGCTTCGAGGTTATCGCTGCGGACGAAGTGGTCGCCAAGAGCGGCAACGAGATGATCAAGCTTAACCTCAAGATCGCGGCCAAGCCTAACCGCGTCTGGGACAACTTGGTCTTCACCGAGAAGGCCTTCTGGAAGATCGACCAGTTCCTCGTCGGGACCGGAGCCAATCTCGACGAAGGCGCAGAGGTCGAGGTTACCGCCGATGGTTGTCTCGGACTGACCGGGATCGTTGAGCTGGGCGTCGAGCCCGGAATGGGAGCGAACAGCGACCGTGAGTTCAACAACGTGGTCAAGTATATCCACCCCGGATCCTACACCGTCGCCGACCGTGACACCATGGAAGCGGTGAGCAGCTGGGCAGTTGACGCAATCGCGCCAGCTCCTGCAGCAGCTCCTGCAGCCCCGGTGGCTGAGGAAGACATGCCTTTCTAATCTTGGGAAGCACGCAATGACATTCTCCCCACGGGCCTACCAATCCGAATTTGTTGACGCAGTCATAGCGGACCTCCGCTCGCACGATAGGGTGCTGGGAGTCGCGGCAACAGGAGGCGGAAAGACAATCATCGCATCGATGATAATGTCGAAGGCCCGGGGGAGATGTTTATTTTTAGCAGACGCCAAGGAGCTAGTCACGCAGAACGCAGACAAGTTCCATAAGTTCACAGGAGAGACAGCAGCTGTTGAGATGGCTGCGGACAAGGTCGACATAGAGGATTCTCCGAAAGTGGTTGTTGCCACTACTCAGTCGATCGCCCGGAGGTTGGAAAAATACCCCCGGGATTATTTCAGCCTTATCATCGTTGACGAGGCACACCGTAACACCGTGGGCGAGCAGGCCCAGAGCGTTATCAACTACTTCGACGCTAAGCTCCTCGGCATGACAGCCACTCCTTTCCGCTCAGACCGGAAGCAGCTGGGAGATTACTACGATACGATTGCGGTGGACATTGGACTCGAGCGCCTGATCCGGGAGGGCTTCCTCTCACCGATCATCATCAAGTCCGTCCCGGTAGACTTCGACTTGTCCGGGGCCCGCACTACAGCAGGAGACTACAACACTGCAGACCTCGGGCACGCCATCGAGCCACACCTCGAAGCAGCAGCTGCTCTCCTCAAGGAGCACGCCTCAGACCGCAAGACAGTGGTATTCCTTCCCCTGATTAAAACCAGCAAGCTCTTCGTTGAGGAGCTTAGGAAGATTGGAGTCAAGGCAGTTCACGTTGACGGGAACGACCGGGAGGAGGCTCAGACATTCTACAATGGAGACGCAGACGTGATCTGTAACGCTTCCCTGCTCACTACAGGCTGGGACTTCCCCGCTACAGACTGTGTGTTCGTCCTGCGTCCTACTAAGTCGCTCGCCCTGTTCCAGCAGATGGTAGGTAGGGGCACGAGAATTTCTCCGGGGAAGAAAAACATGCTTCTGTTAGATCCGCTCTTCCTGACCGATGATCACAAGCTGATCACCCCGGCGAGACTGCTGGCTACCACTCCAGCGCAGGCCGAGTGTCTGGATGAAGTGGTCCGGTCCGGGGAGGAGATCGACCTTCTCGAGTCAGTGGGCGAGGCTGAGCAACTCCACAAGGACAAGCTCGAGCAGGAGCTTCGCGAGAAATCCAAGCGGGCCGGGAGAACGATCGACGCCATGGAGTTCTGCCTGAATGTGGACGCCTACGATCTGGCCTCATATGAGCCTCAGATGGGCTGGGAGCTGGATTCCCCCAGTGATACGCAACTGCGGACTCTCAAGGCTTTAGGGTTCGATCCTCAGGACGTAGAATACAAAGGACAGGCCAGCAAAATTATTGACTTGCTAAAAGACCGGGAATCGCGTAGCTTAGCATCTCCCAAACAGGTTCGCCTGTTGAAACGATTCAGATTCCCCAACTACAACCTAGCAACCAAGGCCGAGGCCAGTAGGTTCCTCGGACGTAAATTCAAGAGATAATGCCAACATATACACAGAACACAACACGCAGAGACTCGGACCTCCCGTTCTCTGTTCAAGACTTTATCGATGGGGGCGCTCCTGAGGGACAGCGCAACCATACCTTCTTCGCGGCCTGCACCCAGTTGAGGGATGCGGGATACAGCCAGAGCGATGCTGAGGGGATCCTCGTGGGCGCTGGGATGCGTCACGGCCTGAAGGAGCATGAGTGCCGGGTATCAGTCAACTCAGCCTTCAGCAAGCCAGCACGGCCCGCACCGAGTCATGGCGGCGAGCAGCGCAACGAGGCCCGGAAGAAGTTCAAGCTCAAGCGTAACGACTCCGGAGAGATGGTCGAGAAGAAGAAGGGCACCAAGCGCAAGCTGGAGCAGTCACGCCCGGTCCCTCTCCCCACCCCAATCTTCGACGGGTTCACCGATCTCCTCGAGGCAGCGTTCCTCCCGGGGGAAAAGGTGTGCATTGCAAGCTTTCAGGAAGATGCCAACACCGGGGAGAACCTCGGCCCCACTGCAGGCACCAGCCTCCCCCGGGAGAAGTGGATTGAGCGATATAGCTCCAAGAAGGGCGACATGGGTCGCATTATGGGAAAGGGTGTCCATGGAATGCTCATGCGGATTAACCCGATGGATGGCGAGGGAGTCAGCGACCAGAACGTCACCAACTTCCGGCACGTCCTCGTTGAGTGGGACAAGGATCTCGAGGGGAACCTGATCTCCAAGGAGGAGCAGCTGGGTATGATTCTCGGGTCCAACCTGCCAGTGACCGCAGTGATCGATTCAGGAAACAAGTCTGTCCATGCATGGGTCAAGGTGGACGCAGAGGACCGGGAGCAATACGATGAAAGAGTAGATGAGATCTATGACCTATTCAGCCAGCATGAGCTGGACAAGCAGAACCGGAACCCATCGAGGTTCTCCCGGGGAGCAGGCTTCAATCGCACCGTAGACGGCAAGACCAACGAGCAGTCGCTCCTCCTCACGAAGGTGGGCGCTGAAAGCTGGGACGCATGGGAGAAACTGCAGGAGGTCAGCCTTCTAGGTGAGCCCCTGCGGATCTCTGACCTCATGAAGTTCGACGTGAGCAACGATCCCACCAATATCCTCGGAGATCGTTGGCTCTGCAAGGGAGGCTCTCTGGTGATCAACTCGCAGGCAGGAGTGGGTAAGTCCACCCTAACCACACAGCTCGCTATGGGCTGGGCTCTGGGACGTGAGGACATGGCTCTCGGCATTAAGCCAGTCAAGCCACTCAAGAGCCTCATTCTTCAGGCCGAGAATGACACAGGAGACCTCGCAGAGATGGCGCAGGGTGTTCGTAACGGATTCAAGCTCTCGGAGGCTGACAGTAAGACTGTGGACGAAAACATCCTCTTCCACCGGATCACCGATAAGATGGGCTGGGACTTCCTGCAGATCGCAGAGCAGCTCGTGAGTCTCCACAAGCCTGATATCCTGTGGGTAGACCCTCTCCTCTCCTTCTTCGGCGGAGATATCAATAAGATGGACGAGGTCATGGCCTTCTGTGCTGAGGGCCTCAACAACCTTTCCAAGCGGACCGGGGTCATCAACATCCTGATCCACCACATGGGCAAGCCGCCTAAGGATGCCAAGGTTCTCGATACCATGACCGGATCCGATCTGGGATACATGGGCCTCGGTAGCTCAGCCCTGACGAACTGGGCCCGGGAGGTCGTCACCTTCCATAGAGTCAACAAGGACGCAGAGCTCCCCACTTTCCAGCTCACCACGACCAAGCGCCGGAAGCGTGCTGGGATGCGGGACCCTGAGACCGGAGAGATCACCGAGAGCATCTTCATCCGCCACTCTGGCAAGGGCCTCACGTGGAAGCAGGTGAGCAAGTCAGATGCAACCGCTACCCCTGACGACGGACAAGAGCAGGGATGTGGTGGAGGCAGCTACCCTGACGGTCCTCGCAGGACCATGGGAGGAAGGACTTTTGTGAGGGGATCGAATAACGTCTCCGGAGTGATCACCAACGACAACGCGCCATTTTAACGAAACGAAACAATGATTAGCAGATACGAAAAAAGACAGCAGCTCGAGGAGTCTAACTACAAGAAGGTTTACGCCGATTGGATCGACTCACTCAGCGACGAAGATAAAGCAGGAATGAAGACATCCCTACTCAAGCCACACGTTGACGGAAAAGCCGGAGGAGTCGCAGACTGTGACCTTGCGGACTCCCCGCTGGCGTCATACAACCCGCACGAGGACGACGGTCAGCCTGAGGAGAGGGCTGAGGTCGTCAACGGAATGAGCCCGGAAGATGTCTGGGAAATCCTTCGTCGGGTTATCGGCGAGATCAAGTCCAGTAAGAACCCGGGCCTCACCATCGAGTGCGTAGCCCTTGCTTCCGGCCTCAGCTATCTGGGAGACAGCCAGCAGGAGATTGCTACCAGACACGGAGTCACCCGGGCTGCAGTCAGCAAGCGGTGCGTCCAGTTTTGTGAGGCAATCGGACTCGAACCATCCCGCGCAATGCGCTCACTTGATGCTCGGGAAGCATACCGAGACGCACGCAATAAGAGCCTTGGAAAGTGATTGACTATGGACTTCAACTCTGATATGCTCTTCGACATGCCTGAGGATAAATCCCCAAGACTCCTCTGGATGGAAAAGCACAACATCAAATACATCAACACAGGATATTCATTCATCGCCAGCAAGCGAAAAGAGACACCAGACAACACATCTGAAATGGGTGAGCTTACCAAGTCGGAAGCAACCACTCTAGACTTCGCTCTTCAGGAGCTGGCCTATAAGTTAAAAATCAAACCATGGAACTGGACAGAATAAATGAGCAACAATAACACAGAACTAGGGTTCGTCTCTAAAGAGATGGACGGAATGGAGATCAGCCAGTTCGGTCTGGCGATCGTCGAGCCTGAGAAGGTGACCGAGGAGAGCCTCGAGTTCATCATCAAGCAGGCTGCACGTCTAAACAAATGCAGCAAGTTCATCATCGGCGATGCAATGATCGCTGCGGGCGAAAGAATGGAAGGTGATATCTGGGAGCGATTCCACGAGATCACTGGATTCGACGTCGCAGTTCTCAAGCAGGCTGTCCGGGTAGCTCGGGCAATTCCTGTAGCGGACCGCAACGAAGAGCTTTCCTTCGAGCATCACAAGATCTGCGCCAACCTCGACCCGGCAACCCGGAACAAGTTCCTCGCTCTTGCGGACGAGAAGAAGCTGACGCAGGCCAAGCTGAGGAAGTCAATCCTTCTGGGGCGTGAAGCCACGGACGAGGACATGACCGAGGCACCCGGCGGTGGACATGATAACCTGAGCCCGCACGTGAACAGGATCGTAACCTTCGGACGCAAGCTCGAGGAGAGCGGATATCTGGATGATGCAGAGGTAGAGCAGCTCTACGCCATGCACAAGGACCTCCTGCCTGCTCTGGCTCTCCACAGTAAGCTGGTCCAGAAAATGACCGAGAAGGACATGACCATCACGGACGAGATCGAGGAAGACTTTAAGAAGCTGAACAAATGATTGAGACATACGCAGACAACAACGGAGGATCCTCCCCTCAGGTAAATGGAGGAGCGCAGCTTGTGAGGCTGACGTTCAACGGGTCAATAGCTATCTGGGACGGACAGAGTGCATTCTGCACCGTCCTACACCCAGCTGACTACTGCAGCATGAACGTAGGCGAACACTACACGCTTCCCATCAAGGACGGCAAATACGACCTCAGCGGGCTCGAGAGCTGGCGCGGGGAACTTAAGGTAAGGGAGCTAGGTCTCTCTCATTCGGGCCCTGACAGCGTCGCGCCTCCTATCCCTAGTCCAGAGCAGGACTTCGTGATGGAACTTCTTCCACAGGTTAAGCCTATCGAGCAGATCCTCGAGGATATAGCGAAAGAGAACGGCCTCGACTCCATGTTTGACTTCAACTCGCAGCCCCCGCTGCACGATCAGGATCCACCCAATAACCGCTTCAACTAATGGAACTACAAATCGAAAACGTGAGTATTTCAGAGGTTCTCCCATACGTGGGGAACGCTAAGAAACACTCAGACACGCAGGTGACCGAGATTGCGTCCTCCATCAAGGAGTTCGGGTTCTCCAATCCGATCCTAATCCGAGAGGATGGGACCATCATCGCGGGCCATGGTAGACTGCAGGCAGCGCAGGTCCTTGGTCTCTACACTGTGCCCGTCATACGGCTCTCTCACCTCTCTGAAACTCAAGCACGTCTTCTGACCCTTGCGGACAATAAGATCGCTGAGAATGGAAGCTGGGACGAGGAAATGCTCAAGGCGGAACTGGGAGACCTCGAGGACACCAATAACTGGACGGACCTCATGAAGACCGGGTTCTCCGAGAGGGAACTTGAGGATCTCTTCGACGACCTCGAGGACATCGAGAGCGACTCGGTAGACACCGGCAACGCTCCTGACATGTTCCGATTCCGGAACTACGCAGTCGAGATGACGAAGGCAGAGGCTTCGGCCCTGACGGAAGCTCTCGAGAACTACGCAAATGACAAGGGGACCTACATGGGGTTCGTGAATTTCACGCTGAAAGGATTAAACTAATGGACACAAGCACAGAGAAACTATTCAACGACGGCCTCTACGGCACGGAAACACTAAACGCAGACGAGTGCGCTATCATCTCCACCGAGCTAGGACTCGAAGGAGAGGACGCAGTCGAACCTAACTGGAGACCGCTAGTTAATGGCGTCCCTATGATACTGACGCCAAGCGGATTCTTTTGCGGGGTAACAGGGGGCTGGAAATCTAGGACTAACCTGCAATGGATAAACAAGGACACTCCTTATGGATACATTTCTTGACGTGGGACAGTGGTTCATGGTCTCGACAGCGATCACGTGGACGATCCTGACGGTAGTAGATGGATAACACAGAGAGGGGCCTTCGGGCCCCTCTTTTGACGTAAGGACAGGAGCATGGGACTGGTGCTGGATGCCTCTATAACGCCTCTGAAGGGCGCGGAATACAACCCCCGACATATTGACGGGGAAGACCTCGAGGCGCTCAGAGAGAGCGTCACAGAGCTGGGGATCGTCAAGCCTATCATCGCAAACGGCGAGACCATCGTCGCAGGACACCAGAGGACCCGGGCTCTCAGGGCTGTAGGGATCGAGGAAGCGCCTGTCTACTTCATAGATGAGGAGCTGACCGTGTATGATGAAGTGATCTTCAACCAGCTCCACAATGGCACCGATAGCGACGAAATGGACGCAGAGTGCTTCGTGGAAGGCCTCGAGAGTGTAACAGGCTGGCATCAGGCTGACCCAGAGTGCGTGCGTGGAAACCACAGGGCCCCCGGGGCGATCTTCCGGACGCAGATGCAGAAGCTGATCCTGAAGTATGGCCCATGGGGCGGATGCGTAGCCACTCAGGATGGAGAAGTGATCCACTGCGGACAATATGCTCTCGCCTGCGCTCTGGTCGGCGAGCCTGTCCTTGTGTTTGTCATCGAGGAGAGCGACAGGGAGAAGTTCATTGAGAGACTGGGGAGGTCTTACGGAGTGTATTCCTACGATCACGTCGAGAAGAAGGACTACATTCAGAGCCTCGCACAGATGCCACGCCTCAGGAAGGGCAAGGGAGGAGTCAACTCCATGAAGAAGTCAGTGCTGTATGAGACGCAAGTAATCCCATGGCTACGGGACAACCCAGACGCCAAGGTGCTCGACTTTGGATGCGGGCACGGCGACTACGTTAAGATGCTGAGAGACGAATACGACATCCGAGGCTTCGACCCGTTTCACAGGAAGCGTAGCCAACTGAATATATCGGCGATCAATCGCATGGCAGATGGGATCATCGAGGCGGGATGCCAATTCGACGCTGTGGTGTGCGACTCGGTTATCAACTCGGTGAATTGCGTTGAGTCACGCGACGCGCTGTTCGCAACCATCTCTGCATTCTGTAGACCGGGCGGGAATGTGTTTATGGCTGGACGCGCACGCAAGCACCGGGAGAACGTGAAGACGTTCACCAAGGCCGCAACGAAGAGCAAGACTCCTGTGGACATCGCGTTCCTAGATGAGCACGGCTTCACCGGGACTTACCGTCGGGGCTCTTGGTTCTTTCAACTGTTCATCGACAAGGCTGACGTGATCAAGTTCGCAGACGTCGCGGGGATGGATGTTGTGGGTGGAAGCTTCCCGGCAAGTGCTGGTGAATGGCAGGGCGTTTTGAAGGTTAGAGACGAGCGCCCATGCAAGGAGATGTTACTGGATGCGGTGCGCTGGGAGTTCAACCTACCCGTTTCGGGTGATGCTAGGTTAGGGCGGCATGATGTGGCTGAGGCCTTGTCCCTTGTTTTGTAGGCTTAAACGCACGTGGAATCTTTTCTCCATTTATGGTTGCGGCTTCTGAGGTTTCTGGTAATGTTCATACATCGGCCACAACGAAGGCCTCAACAAGAACAACCAACCAGACAGAACAGTGAACAACAATACCGATACCAAGAGCATCAACAGCACGAAGCCCAACCCTAACGACGGCATCGTAATCATCTAGAGCCAATCACCTAACTTCAACCAGTAGAACACTCAGACCAATGAACGCAGACCAAGCAGCAGACGAAATCATCGACCTCATCAGCCCTGACTACATCGAGGCCTACAACAACAGCGACGACCCCCACACTTTCGTAAACTGGATGCTCGCACCCTTCAAGAAGCACTTCGAAGCAGACGACTTCGAGCTCGTCGTAGAGGACACCCACATGATCCTCGGCGGAGCCGCCTAATTGACATCACACTTTAGCAAGGGGGGAGGGTAGAGCTGGGCTCACACTACACAACAACAAGCCAACAAGCACCTCCCCCCCTGCAGATTCAAGCCGATCCTCTCCTCTAGCCTCTCGGGACAGGTAAGGTAAACACAAAAGAGACGCACAACACACAAACAAAAGAGGAGTCGGAACCGCGAAGCGATACTGACAGTCAGAAGACTCCTCACCCGGTGAACTAAACCCTCGAGCTCACGAATGCCTAGGTGACCCCGGGCGAAGATCCCCACTAGAAATAGTGGGGATTTTTCGTTTGGCTGTATTGACTTTGTGTCAAGGGTGCTATGGCAACCATAAAATTCGATGACCTCTATCAGGAGACCATCACAGCAGACACGGAATTTCAACTCGAAGGCGGCACCCTCTACGTGGGAGAGTGGGGCGCTGGCGTAGACCTGCAATTCAGAGGCGCTGATGCATTCATCAGCTATGACGATCAGTCACCGGGCGCTGTATTTCGCGCACCGTCAACCGGGAAGATGAAGTGGGTTCACACTTCCGACTCCGACGTTTCTATCAAGCAAATCGAACAACACTAAAGCATGCACCCTTTTTCTTACCCACTTACCGGCGGGGGATCGAGCGGCGCTGCAGTCAACGTCGACGACGTCCAAGGCTACTACGGCCTGCTGACCGGGTTCTACTTTGGCGGAGTTTCAACCGATACCGAGATCGATGACACGAACGTAGACCAGTGGGTCGACGTTCTTTTTGATATTGATCCTGCGGGAGAGTTCGACAACCGTCCCACGTCCATGAAGGACGCCAACGCAGTCGGAAGAATCGGAGACGGATCCGCAGGGAATCCAATCATGTTCAACCTCGAAGGCCTCGACATGCACTCAGCTGCAAACTTCCGGGCATCGATGGCATTTGAGCCTGATACCGATGAGTCGATCCTCGAGACCAGACTTCTCTTCGCTCGCCACTCTGGCACAACTCCCAGCGAAAACTTCTCCATTGAGGAGGTCACGCTCAACATGACGCAGGGAGCAGACATCGAATACACTGCGGAGCCTATGCTCTCGTTCTTTGTCGGCGACACCATCGACACCAACGGCCCCGGCGACGCCGGAAAATGCTGTTTTCAAATCAAATCTTCCGTTGAGGGCACAGCGAAACTTCGCGCTCTCACTTGGTATATCCAGAAATAACTAAAACAATGTCTAGAAAAGTTAAAATATTCTCCGACACAGACAAGGGCTGTATCTTCTTTGAAGGATCCACAGTAAACCCT
>Ga0114934_10001884_pt1 | contig 13560 bp, 8 predicted proteins | sample 4SBtaG_2_FD_99695 | JGI IMG/M metagenome (GOLD analysis project Ga0114934, IMG submission 99695) | Deep subsurface microbial communities from Kolumbo volcano to uncover new lineages of life (NeLLi) - 4SBTROV10_white metaG | ecosystem: Environmental > Aquatic > Marine > Volcanic ... | reverse complement strand
CCCGCGACGTAGTGACGCAAGGTCCTTCTCAGCAAACGAGTCCTTTTGGCAGGGACAGAACATCTCAGTCGATGCCAAATTCATTTACCGTTCCTGTAAAAAGTCCGGAAGGAACTCGCGTTATTCGCCAGATCAATAATCCTTCGGGCTCAGGGTTGAGTCGACTGGAGGGAATGTCATTACCTTCACAACCGCAACTCGTCACGCCAGAGAGAATGCCAAAGCGTACGCCAGGTAACGCGCCGCCAGGCATGTATGGTGCATATCGTACGACCGTTGAAATGCCACCACCTCCACTCTTGGATGGATCACACGCTGCTGCAGCGAATCATTCCCAACTGACTCGAAGGAAAAACGCAGGCCCACATCGGCATGTACCAGATGCTATTCCGGAACGCTATCGTGTACAGGATGGTGATGATTTGACAGGGATTGCAACACGCTTGTATGGACATCCACAAGCTGCATCAGCCCTGTGGCAGGTGAATGCTGATCGGCTATCGAATCCAGAAGTGTTGCCAATTGGCTTTGAGATGATCGTGCCACCAGCGTGGCGTGTATTTGGCAACGGGTCGGCATACGAAGGCAGCCGTCAGATTGAACCGTCGGATACGATCGGTGCAGAAGTGCCGGTCCAGGCTTCAGTCCACACGACATCAATGCCAAATGATGTATCAATGCAAAGTCACCGCAGTTTCGAAGGTACAGGTGGACCGTGGCTCGGAAGACCACCAAAACTAGAGCCAATTGGTCGCGAGGATATATCCAGCCGGCGCAGTCGCGGCACGATTCGCGTTGCACCTGGTGAGACGTTAGCCTCACTTGCTCAGCGTGTATACGGGAACGCACGCATGGCAGATGCAATTTTTAATGCGAATCGAGATCACTTGCGTAGCCCTGCATTACTTGTGCCCGGCACAGAATTACGACTTCCGTGATCTACAGGGAAAATCCTTTTTTGGTTTTTTCTGTATTGGATCATGAAGGCAATATGGATCGAGCAAGGCTTTCTTAATCATCGACAGATGATGTTTCACTGATAAACCATGCGCACAATTGCAGCGGGGTACGATTGCCTGAGGGGAGAGATGCGAGTTTGTCTGCTCGAAGGCTTGACCGTATTTCTTCAAAGACAAGTGGCCCTGTTTTAGGTTGGTTTGGTGAAGGTCGCCTCTTACTTTGCTGCTTTGTTCCATTTGCAGACTCCTGAAACCAACTCGTGGGACGTGCACCCTTTAATCGCTGGAAAAGTTGGCTTGATTGCCGATCGTCGCTTCCAGCAATAATCATGACTGGCAGGTGTTCCAGCAACGGTTTCACTTCACCCCGACCAGAGGTCGTTCGAGCGTTGAGAGCATTCGTGATGGAGATTCCCTGATCGGCCCAGACAGGACTAATTAGGATGATAGTCCGAACCTGCTGTCCCTGGGGACCTTGAGTATTCGGGAGCCAATGCCAGTCAGCTACGGCCCATGTTGCGGCGAGTGTGCCACCGAGTCCGGATCCAATAACACAAAGTTGTTCGAGATCGATATCACCCTCGGCCTCTTTCTCTACAAGCCAGTTTCGAACAGTTTCGAGGTCGCCTTTGAGATTGGCACTTGTACGGATTCTGCCACCGCCACTTGCAGGAATCATGCGTAGTTGATTTACAAGAAGCCTTTTCTTAGAGACGTCGAGATTATCGTTTTTGCTGGCTCCGTGTCCCCGAAGGTCAGGGACTACAACTGCACAACCAGCTTTCTGGAGGCCAGAGGCTAGTTTTCGTACTGTTTTTTCCGAGCCACCAATGTCGTGTACAAGAATAACTGTTGCGGTCGGTTTTCCTTGTGATGGATAGTACACAAGTTGAAGAGGAACGCCATCGGATGTTACGAGGTTCTTGACTCGCTCAACTGCCGGCATTTTTTTCGTAGAATTTTCATCAGCACTTTGTGCTGTCATCACCCAACATGTACTTGCGATGAGACAGAAGGCCATCAATTTCTTATGAATGAGTTGCCGAAAAAGAACCTGCCCAACTGTCTTGATAGGCTGACGATGAGATATCTGACCAAAAGAATGCCTGTCTTCAGGTTGCCATTTTGGTGTCTTGTTCTGAAAATGACAGTTGAAATTAGTGCTTTTATCGGTGAAGTGGATCATAGGGAGCCATCCAGAAGAAAAGATTGCGGGCGGGGAGGTATAATTTATCAAAATATGAGGTGGTTGTAGAGTTCTCTTGTGGCAGGCTGTTTGTAATGAAATCGCGTAGTTTTTTGTCATTGAAGAGCGGTTCACCGTCGGCTCAGGGAATGAACCGACCAGTTTCTGCACGCAGAGAAGTCCTGCCACCTCAAGTGCCAGGTGTAGTAAAAGAGAATCGATTGAGAAAGCAGGGCGGACAATCAGGGTGGTTCATAAGTCTTGGACTGCACGGAATTGTACTGCTCTGTTTGGCGGGCATTACGATCGATCCTTTAATTATTCATGCTCCAGCAATTCAGATTGAGCAACCAATTTCTGAGCCAGAACCAGAGTTTGTGTTCGAGCCGGAAGAGTTAGAAGTTTCTGATGTGGACCTTAAGGAACTTGGTGCCTTAAGTGAACGAGGCGTAACGGTTGCAGAGGCAATATCCTCAACCAAAGCAGATATTCCTTTCATTCCTCCTCCGCAGAATATGCTTGTGCCAAAAAGTGTTCGTATTGAGCCCGTAACGTTTGAGTCCATGGGGCCGAATGAGGTAGACCAACTTATTGAGACTGTAGTTGGGGTGAATGTTGGTGTGGCAGCAACTGGAGCAAGTGGTGCAATTGATCGTCTCAGTCTTGAAATTGCCCGCTCACTTGAAGATGCTCCAACAACTGTATGCTGGGTGTTCGACCAGTCAGTGAGCCTTGCAGGTCAGCGTCAAGAAATAGCGAGTCGTTTAAAACGAGTGTTTCGTGAGTTGAGTCATGATAGTCAGGGTGACGCACCGGCTGGTTTAACAAACCTTGTATTGGCATATGGCCAGCGTTTTAAATTTATTGTGAATAAGCCGACGCGCGTTTCCAGTGAAGTTGTTGAGGCGATTCAAGGAATTGAGGTTGATAATAGTGGTGTTGAAAAGACATTCACTGCGATTCGTGCTGCCGCAGAGCGTTTGAGCGTCACCCGTCGGGTTGGTCGTTCAAATGGAATGATTATTGTTTTTACGGATGAGGTTGGTGACGACCAGTCTCTCGCGGATCAGGTTGCAACAATTTGTAGGCGGTTGGGTGTTTCTGTGTGTGTTGTCGGCGTGCCGGCACCTTTTGGGCAGCGGTTTATTGAAATGAAGTATGTTGAGTTCGATCCAACGTATGCGTCGGTAGAAGATTGGGCAGTGGTTGAACAAGGGCCAGAAACACTTTTTCCAGAAGCAATACAGATCAGTGAAAATTCGCTTTCGAATGAGGCAATCGATTCAGGGTTTGGTCCTTTTAGTTTGTCAAAACTTTGCTACCAAACGGGTGGTGTTTATATCGCCGTCCACGCGAATCGTAACCTGCGGGGCCGTGTGCCTGACCGAGCGACGGCACCGATGTCATCGCGTATTCGATACTTTTTTGACCAAGAGTTGCTTCGGGACTATCAACCAGACTATGTCTCAGCGACAAAGTTAAGGCAGAAAGTGGCATCTAATGTAGCGAAGCAATCGCTGGTCACAGCAGCAGCAGCAACAAATCTGAGGCCGATGGTCTCTCCCGAGACAGTGTTTCCTAAAAAAAGTGAAGGTGAGCTAGCGAACCTTCTTTCTTTGGCCCAAAGAAGTGCGGCTGTTTTACAGCCAAGAGTCGACGCAATTTATTCGCAGCTTTTGCGAGGCCTGCCGGATAGAGAGCGTATTGAGGAAGAACGTTGGAAAGCTGGGTTTGATCTTGCTATGGGCCGAATCTTGGCAATGAAAGTTCGGACAGATGCGTACAATCTCATGCTTGCGCGTGCGAAATCTGGCATGCAATTCCAGAGACCCAAAAGTGACACGTGGGTATTGCGTCCAAGCAACATCGTAAATGTTGGTTCACGAACTGAAAAATATGCGGATCAAGCTCGCGAGTACCTGCGTAAGGTTGTCGAAGATCATCCAGGGACACCCTGGGCATTTCTCGCGAAACGCGAGTTAGGCCAGCCGCTTGGATATGCGTGGGATGAAATTCACACAGGTATTAATGATCCTCCAAAGCCGCGGCCACCAGGAAACAACAACAGGCCTATGCCTCGTGACGACAAGCCTCGGTCGCTTGGTCCACCGATGCCGAAGCGTAATCTCAAGCGTATCTAGCTAGTTTGTGTTCGGATCGCAAAGTTCGTTCATCTGCTGGCGACACAGGATAGTGTGGTGATCTTGCGCACTCGATGATTGACGATTGGGGACGATTTTTTTTTGGAGGTGCAGGTAAGCGATTTACTTCAGAGCAGATTAATAGCCCGGACATGAATGGCGATCCATGACGGCGTACTCTTTCTTAATAGATCAGATTCTCTTCGGCAAAATGAGCTCGGCTTTCATAGGCATGAAAGCATCGCGAAAGACGGCTTGCCAGAATTCGTAGAAAAAGTCCTCTGAATTGTTGCTCAGACTGGTCGGCCGTTGGTATAGCACTGTCTGCTGGGAATGTGAAATCTTCCATTCTATTATCAAATACAATGAGGTCATCTTTAATATCATGGACTTGCATGTGAATTGTTGTTCTTCCGCGGTAAAGCGTCGATCCTTCGTGTAAAGAGAAGTGGTCGAGGTCGATTCCAACAACTAAATCCGCGTCAACAGATTTTCCGAGAGTTGGATAGTCGACCCAAGCGTTTTCATCAAGCCATCGTGATACTTCCTGCTGACTAATGATTTTTACACCACGAACATTTTCACGAATGTTTGCACCAATGCGTTCTGCAAGTTCACGAGCGGTTCCGGCATCTGTAAACTCAAGTTCAACAATTGGCTTGCACACAACCACCACGTGCTTCCCACGAAGTCCACTGTATTCAGCTGGAACATCTTCTGGGTGGAACAGATAGGCAACGGTCAGTATGGTGGAGCATCCGCTTGTGCTAAGGAGAAGCCCACATCCTAAAATGAAGATCCAGACAGGCCGATTGATTGTATGTCCGGATAGTACACTCATTTCATTTCCTCGGTGAGATAGAGTCATGGCTTTGTTGCGAGGACGAGAGGCTAACGAGATAAGTCGTCCGATCTCAACGGCAGTTCGTTGAAGAAGGCATGGATTGTCCGTGCGGAATTGGCAAATACCAGCGTTTTTTGTCTAGAGTGGTAGGATGGAGAAAAGAGGAAGCCTTGCTGCGAGGTTTCACTGAAGAATTGGGGCTCAAAGGCGTGTGTGTTTAGGATCATGTGTGTTGGGCAATGAGTATCAACGACGGACTCTCTGAATTTTCGGCTGACGTTTCTGATGGGTTGCCATCCAGTTGGGATTGGCAGCAGCCAGTTATCATTGGTGTGTCCGGTGGGGCGGATAGCATGGCTCTCTTGTGCAGTCTGGCAGAACTCTCAAGACGGGAAGAGAGTCCATCGGTAGCTGTTGCCCATGTTGAATATGATCTCCGACCCGAGGCCAGTCGTGATCGGGAGTTTGTTGTTCAGCATGCCGAGCAACTCGGTTTCTCTTGTTATTGGGAAAAAGTTCGTATTCAAGAAGCATCTAAGGTGCAGCAAGGTGGTGGTACGGAGTCAGTAGCAAGACAACTCCGCTACGACTTTTTTTCTCGGCTGGCATTTGAGATTGGAGCAAGACACGTCGCTGTAGGACATACCCGTGATGACCAGGCGGAGACAATTTTGCATCGTCTTCTACGCGGGACTGGCCTTGGAGGGGTGGCGGGCATGGCAGGGTCCCGTGAGCTCTGTAAAGGGGTAAGTCTGGTTCGTCCTTTGTTAAAAATAAGGAGACAGAAGCCGCGGGAATTCCTCAAATCAATTGGACAAGAGTGGCGAGAAGACAAGTCCAATAATCAAATGTGTTTTGCTAGGAATTTTCTTCGCCATCATGTTTTGGCAGAAGCTGAAGCTGGTCCCTATCCGGCTGCGATAGAGTCTCTCGTGAGGTTCGGGGAGCAAGCAAGTGTGGAAATGTCGTCTCGTTCAAAAACAATTGATGTAATGATTGAAAAGAGTATTGAGCAAAAGCCTGATGGTGAAATACTCATTCATCAAAAACGAGTAGGAGATGATCTGCATATCATGCCTGAGGCATTAATTGAAATCTGGAAAAGGAAAGGTTGGCCACGGCAGGAGCTTTCTAGCAAACATCTCAAGCAGTTAACCGAAATGATTTTTTGTGGCAGTTTGGAAAGAAGTACTGTTCCGAATGCAGTTGATCTACCTGGCGGAATTCATGCTCGACTCACCAGTAAAGGTCTTTCACTTCAGGTGAAATGAAGAACATGAGTGCCACTTTTTAATCACACACCGGGGAGAGAGACACAATGAAGAATATCTTGGTGTAGGGAAGCAGTTTCTGTTGGAGCTAAAGATTTCGGTATCGACGCTGTGTTTCTGTCATGCCGTGGTGGTCTGCGAAGGTTAGTTGATAGTTGTAGTCTGCGGGGATCAGGGGGGGCTGTAGTCATATTGGTGTCTTGACCGACAAGAGGCGTCACTTCTATCGTCTCTCTTCGTTGTTTTATTCAATCAGGCTTTTCATTTTCTAGGGTTGCGCGTGAACAGTCTCTCAGACTTGCTTTGGTCGCTCGTCCGTTGGGCTATCCCTATTACATTTGCGGGAGTCGTGGCAGCAATAGCTGTTGGGACAAGCCGCATTAATGATGAGATTTGTGCGCGTGTTGAAGACGTACTTGCTGAACGATTTCCCAGCCTGCAGGTTGATGTGCAGCAAGCAAGTCTCAACAAAGGTGAGGGCATAGTGATTCATGGGCTGTCACTTATCGACAAGACAATGCCTGAGAATTGGCAGCAGATTCTGCGAGTCGAGGAAGTGCATCTCGCATGCGATGCCACGTTAACAAATCTTGCAATGGGGCAGCCAGACATCGACTCTATCAGAGTGGTACGGCCAACATTGCACGCAGTCCATTTTCAGAATGGCACATGGAATATTCAAAAATTATTTGGGAATTCAGATGCAAATGTTGCCATTCCAGTTTCTGTTGAATCAGCCACAATACTTTATGAAGACGTTGAAACGTCTTTTCAGGAGACATTTCAGCAAGGGCGGCTCGAACTAGAGCCAGGGGTAAGTGATAGCCAAGGGGCACTATGGTCAAAGATGCATCTGAGCCTTAATGGACAGACTTTTGAGCACCTTACGGTTTCCGGTGCAGTGTCGCTTTCTGCGAAACGTTTTGAGTTGGAGGCAGTTCTTCAAGAATTTGATTTTCAGCCACGGCTCTTGTCTCTAGGCCCAGTCCAGTTCTTTGAAGATACGTGGTGGAGAGAGACAATTGATGGCCTGAGTATGCGACTCTCGCTTTCATTGTCTGCTGCGGGATCTATGGATGCTCTCGCTGAAACGATATTTGATGTTCGTGGCCATGTGAGTGATGGACGTTTCGAGCATCAGCGATTGCCTTTTTCATTAGCTGATGTCGCAGCAACGTTTACGGCTAATCAGAGTGGGTTTGAAATACAATCTATCGTTGCCCAGTCAGGTGGATCACATTTTCAAGGTTCTGCAAGAGTTAAAGGGTGGTCAAAGCAGTCTGATTTCGAATGCCTTCTTGAAGCAGAGCGGCTCATTGTTGGTAGGCAATGGCAGCCATTTCTACCACCGGAGTGGTTAGGGCACTGGCAAAAAATTCTCCCCCAAGGCGAGGTTGATGTTCGAGCCGAAGTCCATCGCAAGAATGGTTTTACAAAACCCAAAGTGTCGCTGCGATGCAGAAATATTGCATTGACTCATTATCGATTTCCGTACCGACTTGATAGGACAGTTGGTACTGTGATCTTCGAAGACAATCAGCTCACGATGCACTTGACGGGTCAGGCTGGCGGTAATCCTGTTCAAGTAAATGGTGTGGTTCAATTGGCAGATACTGGTTCGGTAGGCCACGTTGAGGTTCGCGGCAGAGACATGCCAATCGATGAACGATTGTTGACTGCAATGCCTGCTCGAGGAGCTGAAATCTTAGAACGCCTCCATGCCAATGGGACCTTTGATTTTGTCTTTCGCCAGGATCGTGCCCCTACGTTTCCCAAAGGGCACTCGAATTCACTTGATATCAGACTTAGGGACTGCACTCTCAAGGATGTCAGGTTTCCGTATCCGTTAACCAACGTGCAGGGGTCTGTGCAGATGGTCGGAGAAGATTGGACACTTACGGGCATAACAGGTCGAAACGATACTGGAATCGTTCATTGTTCTGGTCGCCTTGACCGAAGTGCAGGAGAACGAGGCGTGCTTACGCTCGAATTATCCGGTAGTGAGGTTGTGTTGGATCAAGAATTGCGGGACGCGCTTCCGGCTAGTGTTGGTCGTTTCTGGGACGACCTTGCGCCGCGAGGGAAAGCAGATTTTGTTGCAACTGTAAAACATACTGTTGAACAAAAAAAGACAGAAGTCATCCTTGATGCAACTCCACACGCAAACACAGTGTCAATCGAGCCTGCTTGGTTCCCATACCGCTTAGAGCAGCTGCAAGGAAGGCTTAGCTGGAATAACGGCCTTCTTCAGCTTTCTGGGTGGCGGGGTGTGCATGCACGTACAACTGTTTCTACAGAAGGGAACTGTCGATTTCTTCCGGACGGAAGCTGGCATGTTTCACTTTCCCATTTGTCAGCTGACCGGTTTCGTGCCGATCACGAGTTGTTGCGTGCTCTACCGAACGGTTTGCAGGAAGCATTAGCAACCGTAGGCCCCAGCGGATTACTTTCAATCGATGGCAGTCTCGATGTTTATTCAACGAACGTTGTGCAGCAAGGCAGTTCAACGAAGCGTCGTTGTGCGGCTTCTTGGAATTGCCATCTTGATGTAGAGCAGGGGTGCTTTGACGTAGGTGTGGCGCTGAATAATGTGCATGGCGGCTTAAGTCTTCAGGGCAAAACTGACGGACAACGATGGTCTGCTGTTGGAGAAATAGATTTAGACAGCGCGATCTGGCGAGGTATTCAGCTTACTCAGGTGAGAGGCCCAATTCTTATGGATCAATCAGGAGTGCGATTTGGCGCCATGACGGTATCAGATGGTATGGCGCCTCGTCGACTTTCTGCCAAGGTGGCTGGAGGAATAATAGAAGTTGATGGCATGGCGTCCTCTTCGGGGCTTGGGGGCTTTACGGTCTCAGCCTCCCTTGCCGATGCAGATCTTGAGCGCATTGTGTGTGATTCCCATGGAACTCCTCATCGTTTTAAAGGGAGAGTCTTTGGTTCTGTTGAGATTAGTGGCAGTCGCGCCGGGACTCATTCTCTACGTGGTCATGGTCAGTTGCGGATTCGTGATGCAGATGTTTACGAACTTCCCCTTGTAGTAGCAATGCTTAAGATGCTCCGAGTGAAAGCACCCGATCGAAATGCTTTCGGCTCAAGTTTTATTCAGTTTCGCATTGCAGGTCCTCATGCTTACCTTGATGAAATTGAGTTAGCAGGCGATGCCATAAGTCTCGTTGGGAATGGAGAAGTTGGTTTTGATGGTGACGTTCAGATGACTTTTCGGTCGATAATGGGAGATGCAGAGGAGCAACTTCCGGCGATGAAACGCATGCTCGGAGGTGCCAGCGGGCAGTTCCTCCTTTTACATGTCGACGGGTCCCTGGGGTCGCCTGAACTCTCTACTGAAGCGTTTCCCACACTCGCCGCAGCCATACAAAAGTTGCAGTCTCAGCGGCAAGGAAAGACCAAGCTTCGGCGGACGGCTAGCCGTCCGCCGACCGGAAGTAAAAAGTGAAAGTGATTTATAGCTACATTGGTAGGTTGCGCCGTAAGATATGTGCCACAGTCTTGGCGGGTGTTCGTGATCGGCTACTTGATGAGATGAAAGAATAGTCGTATTTAATGAGCAGTTGTGTGGTAATGAACATGTTTTTTAGGAGTGGAATGAAGGTGACGCAGAACGACAGAATGATTCGTCAAGGTCTTTCATTTATTAAAATGCATGGCTTGGGGAACGACTATGTTTATATCGATCGCTTTGCCGAATCAGCGTCATTTGATCCCGCTGCCCTTGCACGAGTGCTCGCTGATAGGCACCGCGGCATCGGTGGAGACGGTTTGATACTTGTTGAGCCGTCAAAAAAAGCAGTAGCAAGAATGCGAATGTTTAATGCCGATGGTAGTGAATCAGAAATGTGCGGAAATGGCGTGAGGTGCGTCGGGCACATAGTCGTCTCACGTGGGTATGCAGCAGTTGGTAACTTGACTATTGAGACCGGGCGAGGAATTCTAGACCTTGTTGTATCACCGTCAGACTCGAGGATTAGTCAGGTCCGGGTTGATATGGGGCAGCCTCTTCTTGAACCAGCGGATATCCCGGTCGATTCTTCTTTGATGAATGGTCCCGTTATTGATTCTGTCTCAGCAGTTATTGGTAAGCATTCTGACTGGTGGGACTTGGCGCGATTAGATGCTCGCATGACGTGCGTTTCGATGGGTAATCCCCATGCAATCTTTTATTGTGGTGATGTTGAGAAAGTTCCGCTGGAAACCGTTGGACCAATCATTGAAAACCATAGTTTTTTTCCACATCGGGTAAATGTTCCTTTTGTCGAGTGTCAATCAAACAATCGAGTGAAGATGGTTACGTGGGAGCGAGGGAGTGGGCCCACTCAGGCGTGTGGCACAGGTGCTTCAGCCGTATGTGTTGCCGGGAGGCTTACTGGCCGTACTGATGGAACAATCAGAGCGGAGTTGCCAGGAGGCGAGCTGGAGTTGTCTTGGGATGGGCAAGGTTCCGTTTTCATGTCTGGCCCTGCGGAAGAAGTTTTTCAGGGGGTTTGGGAGGGGTTGGTTCCCAGGCTGGCTGATTCCTCTGAGGGCTAGTGTAGTCTGAGATGTGTGTTTTTCCCTCAGTCTTCGGGGTGCCAGTCAACGAGTCAAATATTCGGTGTGTAAAAAGCGAATAAGTTTTTCCATGAAAATACAATCTCAATTGGCTATAGGTAGCTGCTCTCTCGTAGCGGCAGCTGTTATTCGCCGATGGCTCGGAACGGTACGCTCTCGGGTACAGTACGGTGATCGATTAGTAGACCCTGTTCATCAAGACTTTCGCGGTCCAAAGATATATATTTTTTGGCACGAGAATATTTTGTTACCACTCTACTTACGTGGACACTGCAATATAGCAATGCTTTTGTCTCGCCATGACGATGCCAATGTCCTTGATCGAGTTGCACGGATGATGGGTTTTGGTGTGGTTCGTGGGAGTACCTTTCGTGGTGGCTCAACTGCTCTGCGAGAATTGTCTGATAGGGCGAGAAATGAAAGCCTCACGATTACTCCCGATGGTCCTCGCGGCCCTCGCCGTCGTCTTGCTGTTGGATGCGTGTTTCTTGCAAGCACCCTGAAAATTCCAATTGTCGCGATGGGGTTTGGATATGATCGACCATGGCGGTTGGGCACGTGGGATAAGTTCGCAATTCCACGGCCGGGGAGTCGGAGTCGTGCCGTGGTGAGCCGACCAATTTATATCCCCCCAAACCTTGACCGCGATGGTCTCGAGACACACCGTGTTGGAGTAGAGCAGGTATTGAATTACTTGAGCAATGACGCAGAAAGATGGGCTCTTGCAGGAGGGCGCCGAAGTGGTGACTGCACTGTGTGGCCTGAGGTTTCCCGAGTTGCAAAATGGTCAACTCCGTTAGAAGGGCCTCAAGGAATTTCTCTTGCCGAGGAATTCGACCGTCTAGGAATTGAACCGAGCATTCACCAGAAAATCTTTAAGGATACGGAATGATCTTCTGACGGTCGGCTGGGTAGTCAGAGAAGTTTTCGATACTGTCTTTTTTTATCCGGATGGTCACTCTGCTCGAGCATCTCGATCCGTATTCTTAATTGCAGAATCTCCTCTCGGAGCAGTTGAATTTCCGTTTCGAGAAGAACAGGTTTTGCAGCAGTGTTCTCTGGCTTTTTCTGAAGCAGCTTGGAATCTGCAGGTTCAGGTAAACGTCGACGAACTGTCTGAGTGTTCAGAGTGTCGGGAGGTAAATCATTTGCAGGCACACCAATCAGCGCTTGCTCAAGCGCTGGATTGATGCTTTGTAGAGCAACGTTCGTTTGCCTTGATTGGCCACCAGGCAAAACGTACTGAAGTGAAACCAATGTGCCTGGTGCGGTAGTCCTGACAAAATGATTCAGCTCATCAGGCGATCGCACGGGGCGATTGTCAAAAGCAACAATGACACTTCCAGGAGGCAAGCCCGCATTGGATGCAGGAAGGCTTTGTACAACGCCAAAGACGTAGGCTCCTGTCTGGCTTGGCAGTCTGTATCTTGTTTGAGTTGCCGAATCAATCGGTAGGGTTCGGACTCCTAATGCAGTTCGGCCTTGGTAGTTATCAGGTACTGTGCGTCCTGATGGCTTAATTGCTGGAGGTTGCTCAAACGCCGGTGCTTGTGAACGAACTGCCTGCGAAGCCGGGGTTGGCTGTGCATTGTTGGGAGTAGAAAATCGAGACGATTGGTTTGTCTCGGGTTGCCCAGGTTGTGTTGAGGCAATTGATGGAGGGACTGTGACAGATGGTGGAGGGACTGGCGTGCCTGAACCATCCGTGTGGGTCGGTGATTGAGTGAATCGAGAAGCTTCATTTTTCGAGGCAGACAATCCTCGACTATCAGCTAACTGGGAGAGCGGAACCTGCGCAGGTGTACGACTTACAGGAGGCCGGGTACGAGCGGTCATGGTGACTTCGTTGACGCCTTCAGTGCGACCAATCAGGGCTCGCACTTGTTTGTCTGGTGGAATCGCTGCGAGGAGTGCTGCCAGTTGATCCGCGGTTTGGACAGGCTCGCCGTCTATTGCCAAGAGCACATCTTGGGCTTTTATGCCTGCTTGCATTGCCGGGCTCAGATCAGAAACCTTCACGATGACAAGTCTTCCAGTGATAATTGAGTCATCAACAATCAGCCCGAGCCAGCCAGAACCCTGTGGCCCTTGCTTGTTTTTTGAAGAGTTCTTTTTTGTCGAATTGTCGTCAGTCTTTTCCTGTCCATTTGACAATACGGTCACTGTCTCTGATAAGTTTTTTTTCTTTTTATCCTTCTCATCTTCGGATTCTGTTGTGATGCGATTCTGGGGAATCAGTTCTTCACGTGGTGAAAAATTGGAATCCGTGGTTTCCGATCCTTTTTTAGCCGAAAGTACTTCCTTGCCCGAATGGAGTGGGATTTGAAGCGGTTCGCCGATCGAAATATCATCAGGTGCTAATTTTTCAGGAGATTCTTCCGCGAAGGAACGCACTTCGTTGTGCGTAGGGAGTGCAAGAAAAATAAAAGTCACACATGGGAAAAACCAGAGTTTCAAACTGATACCACTGCAACAACCCAAAAAAGCTTTCAGCATGGTGATCTACCAAAGAGGTATCGACGGAGGAAACGACTCAAATAAGTTTAGTGGACTTCAGCTCAGTTTTCAGGAGACAGTAGGAAATAAT
>Ga0114934_10001882_pt1 | contig 13565 bp, 13 predicted proteins | sample 4SBtaG_2_FD_99695 | JGI IMG/M metagenome (GOLD analysis project Ga0114934, IMG submission 99695) | Deep subsurface microbial communities from Kolumbo volcano to uncover new lineages of life (NeLLi) - 4SBTROV10_white metaG | ecosystem: Environmental > Aquatic > Marine > Volcanic ... | reverse complement strand
GGCCTTCAAACATACCATCAAACCCGAGGTTACCTACGAATATATCCCGGATATTAGCCAGAACGACCTATACTGGTTGAGCCGTATCAACAAGAAAAGCCTTTTGACATACGGATTAACAAGCTTCTTGATTGAAAAAGAGATTTCTGAAGGAGGAAATTCGTCGTACCGGGATTTTATGAGGTTCAAGGTCTTTCAAAGTTATGATTTTGAGGCGGATAATCATGAGTTTTCCTCCGTTTCCGCACAGTTGGACCTTTGGCCCACAAAGAGAATTTATTCCAAGACGTTGGCGACCTTTGATCACGAAAATGGTAATTTTCCAAGGTTATACGAGACACTTGAGGCGTCGGATAAGCGTGGAGACAGGCTGTCGCTCAATTACAACTACAGCAAGGCAAGTACCGAAGGTAACAGCACGAAGCAACTGGATGCCAATATATGGTTGAAACTGACCGATACCCTCAACTTAATTTACAGTACAAAATACGATTTCGAGATAAGCGAATATATTGAAAGCACATACGGCCTCGTGTATCACCCACAGTGCTGGCGGCTTGATTTCCAGGTTCACGACATCAAACGTTCCGAGGACGGGACGATACCCAGCGAAACCCAGGTTCGCGTCATGTTTACCCTGGAAGGCCTGGGAAGTTTTGGAACAAAATAACCGATGAAGGGTGTTATTCTCGCAGGGGGGACAGGCTCACGGCTTTTCCCATTAACCAAGATAACCAATAAGCATCTTTTGCCTGTTTTTGACAAGCCAATGATTTACTACCCGTTGGAATGCCTAGTTAAGGCCGGTATTCGGGATATCATTATTGTTACGGGTGGAAGGCATGCCGGAGATTTCCTGAAGCTCCTGGGTAATGGAAAGGAATTTGGGCTTGAGCATATCAATTATACCTACCAGGAAGGGGAAGGTGGTATTGCCGAGGCGCTATCCCTTGCAGAATACTTTGCTGCAGGTGAAAAGATCTGTGTCGTTCTCGGAGATAATATTATCGAAAATAATATCAAGAGTGCAGTTCAGGATTTCGAATCACAGCCTTCAGGTGCTAAGATCCTGATCAAGAACGTCCCAGACCCGAAGAGGTTTGGGGTGCCGGTTTTCGATAGGAAACGGATCGTGAGAATCGAGGAGAAACCCGAGATGCCTAAGTCTCCGTATGCTGTTACAGGTATTTATTTCTATGATGCCCGGGTGTTTGAAGTCATAAAGACCCTTGAGCCTTCCCAGAGAGGTGAACTTGAGATAACAGATGTAAACAACTGGTATATCGAGAAGGGGGAAATGACCTGGAATGAACTTGAAGGATGGTGGACGGATGCGGGAACATTCGGTTCTCTGTTGCGAGCATCCAACCTGGTGGCAAAGACGGGTGCGAACAAGCTTTGAAAGGATATCTTTATGATTGAAGGTGTTAAAATTAAGAGGCTCAAGGTAATTCCCGATGAGCGGGGTCGTCTGATGGAAATACTGAGAAACGATGAGGCGATCTTTTCAAAGTTCGGACAAGTCTATATGACCACTACCTATCCCCATGTGGTCAAGGCATGGCACGCCCACCAGTTCCAGGATGATCACGTGACGGCCGTCCTGGGAATGATAAAGCTGGTTTTGTATGATGATCGAAAGGTATCCTCGACACATGGGGAAATCGATGAATTTTTCATCGGGTCTCACAATCCCCTGTTGGTGAAGATTCCCCGGGGGGTCATGCATGGCTGGAAATGTATCAGCGAATCCGAGGCAGTGATTATCAATGTGGTAACAGAACCTTACAGTTATGAACATCCCGATGAAATTCGTGTTGATCCGCACGAAAATGATATCCCGTATCGCTGGGATAGAAAAGACGGATAGATTTTTAAGAGAGAGATGGTTTGAAGATCCTTGTAACGGGTGGGTACGGATTTATCGGAAGCAATTTCATCCGTTATTTCCTCTCACGATATCCTGGGCACAGCATTATAAATCTCGACAAACTTACCTATGCAGGTAATCCACATAACCTTGACGGTATCCTCGAGGGTCCAAACTATCAGTTTGTCCGTGGAGATATTGCAGATCCACTGGTTTTGTCGTCGATTTTCGAAGAAAAGATTGATGGAGTGATTCATTTTGCTGCAGAGTCCCATGTGGACCGGAGCATTAAAGATGCCACGGAGTTTATTCGGACGAATGTTTTGGGTACATATCAACTCCTGAAGTTTTCTAAACATCATAAAGTCGGGCGATTTCTTCACATTTCAACGGACGAGGTCTATGGAGAGCTGGGAGATAAGGGTGCTTTTACTGAGGATTCGCCAATCCAGCCCAATAGCCCTTATGCTGCCAGTAAAGCCTCGGCCGATATGATAGTGAAGTCCTTTTTCAGAACCCACCGGTTGCCCGTTATTATTACACGCTGTTCAAATAATTATGGCCCATATCAATTTCCGGAGAAACTGATTCCTTTGATGATTTCTCAGGCGATTAGAAAGCTTCCGTTGCCGGTCTATGGTGATGGCCGAAACGTTCGCGATTGGATATATGTGCTTGACCATTGCAAGGCACTGGCACAGGTTTTTTTTGAGGGGAAAGAAGGGGAAGTCTACAATATTGGTGGCGACGGCGAAAGGACAAACCTTCAGGTTGTTTATGAGATTCTTGATTATCTGAAAAAGCCGAGGTCCCTGATTACATTCGTCAAGGACCGCCCTGGGCATGACTTTCGATACGCCATGGATTATACTAAAATAAAAAACAGCCTTGGGTGGAGCCCTGAAGTTTCATTCGAAGAGGGAATTAGAAAAACTATTGACTGGTATCTTGAAAATCACCGGTGGTGGGAATCAATCCTGGCCGGGACTTATCAAAGAGTTTAATATCGGGATTTCCTTTTAAGTTATGTGGTTGCTTTTCGGAGGGTCTGGGTTTTTAGGGTCTGCTTTTCGCGCCCTCTTTGAGGATCGAGGAATTGCCTTCTATGCCCCCGATTCAAGTGTTTGTGACATCGGGAATTTTGAGCATGTTGGGCAGGTTGTAAGAAAGATTGAACCCGAGGTGGTTATCAACTGCGCGGCCATAACCGGGGTGGATTTTTGTGAACAACACCACGATATTGCGCGACGGATCAACGCTAAGGGGCCCGAGAATTTGGCTGTTGTATGCCGGGATACCAGGGCATTCCTTGTGCATTTTAGCACCGATTATGTATTTTCCGGAGAGAAGAAGTCACCCTATCTTGAATCGGATCTGCCTGATCCCATCAATGTTTATGGCTTGACGAAATACCTGAGCGAGAAGGCGGTACAGCGATTATGCCCTGATTCGAGTTTGATTATCCGGACGGCATGGCTTTTTTACCATCAAAAGAAAGGTTTTTTTACCTATCTTGTAAAAAGCCTTTTTTCGCAAACCGATCTTTCCGTTCCCGTACAGATTGGATCTCCTACTTATTTAGACGATCTTGCACAAACCGTTATGAAATTGGTAGAAGAGAGGCGGACAGGGCTCTATCATGTGGTCAATACAGGGGAGGTTAGCTGGAAGGAACTGGCGATGTATTTTTTAAAGTACCTCCCTTCTGACAGGGCTGCCAGGGTTGTGGAGAGTGAAGGGGACAGGAGAATTGCACTACGGCCTCCCTATAGCGTCCTGTCAACGGATAAACTCCAGCACGAGGCGGGGATTGCCATGCGGTCCTGGAAGGAGGCGGCAGAGGAATGTTTGAGACGATATAGAAAAAGGTAGAGGAGACGCAATGAGGATTTGTATGATAGGGACGGGATATGTGGGACTTGTAACGGGCTGTGGTCTGGCAGAGTTTGGCATGAAGGTGACTTGTGTTGACAAGATAGCCGGGAAGATTGAGATGCTAAAAAGGGGAGACCTCCCGATCTATGAACCGGGATTGAAGGATCTAATGGAAAAGAATGTTAGGGAAGGGAGGCTTCGTTTCTCCACGGATATTCCCGAGGCAATAAGGAATAGCCTGGTTATATTTCTTTCCGTTGGGACCCCTTCGGATGATGATGGGGGAGCCAACCTGACTTATCTTTTCAAAGCAGTGGACGAGATAGCGCAAAATCTCAACGGATACAAGGTAATAGCAATCAAGAGCACAGTCCCGGTTGGAACTGCGAAGAGGGTTTACCAGAGGATTTACGATCTTGTGGACGGTGCCCCTTTTGATGTGGTTTCCAACCCGGAATTTCTCCGGGAAGGTTCCGCCGTTGAGGATTTCCTGCACCCTGACAGGGTGGTGATCGGCACGGAAAGCGAGCAGGCTGTTGCAATTATGAAAGACATCTACAGCCCATTATATCTAATTGAAACCCCTTTTGTGATTACTAATAACGAGACAGCAGAGATGATCAAATACGCCTCCAATACCTTTCTGGCCGCCAAGATTTCCTATATCAATGAGGTGGCGAACATCTGTGAAGTTGTTGGCGCCGATGTCCATGTTGTCGCCAGGGCCATGGGTCTGGACGGCCGTATAAGCAAGAAATTTCTGCATCCTGGCCCTGGATTTGGCGGTTCATGTTTTCCAAAAGACACTCGCGCACTTTATCACCTGGCCAGGGAAAAGGGGTATAATCCTGTCCTGATTGGATCCGTCATTCAGGTCAATGAAATTCAGAATATGCGAATGGTGGATAAGATCAAGCGGATGGTTGGGGGGGATCTCAATGGAAAGGTTATCGGGGTTCTTGGCGTTTCCTTCAAGCCCAACACGGACGATATCCGGGAATCTCCTGCCATTTTCGTGATAAAGAAATTACTGGAATCTGGCGCGGTGGTTCAGATTTTTGATCCTGCCGCCATGGAAGAAGCAGGAAAGGTTTTCGACAACACCATCACGTATGCAAACAATGCATATGATGTTGCGGAAGGGGCGGATGCCGTAGTTCTCATGACGGAATGGAATCAGTTCCGCAGCCTGGACCTTCAGGAGCTTAAAGGGCGGATGAAGGCCCCCGTGTTTGTGGACACGCGCAATGTTTATGACCCCGGAAAGATGAAGCAAGCGGGGTTTAGGTATGAGGGGGTAGGCCGTTGAGGCATTGCCTATTTTTAGGCGATGCCCACATCCTCCCGGAAGACAGGGATTTTCAGGAACGTTTGTCCAGTTTTCTTCTCTCCCTTGATGGTACATTTGACCATATCTTCATTCTGGGGGATCTCTTTGAATTCTGGTTCGGGTTCGAAGACTATCCCTTTCAGGAAGAGTATGGCGTGGTGCTGGACGCCCTGAGGCAGGTTGTCTCACGGGGCACGCGGCTTGTTTATTTTGAAGGAAACCATGATTTTAACATGGGTCCGATCTTTTCAGAGGAACTTCATGCCAGTGTTTTCCCGAACTGGTCAGGGTTTGAGGTCGACGGAAGCCGGTGGTTTGTAACCCATGGTGATCTCGTAGAGGCTCAGTGTCTCCGCTACGGGGCCTATCGAAAACTTATTAGAAATCGCCTTACCTACAGGTTAATTCGCTTGCTCGGCCCCCGCATGGTCTTAAAAGTGGCAGGAAAAATGGGTGCCTTAAGCCACCAGGTTTATCACAAGCCTCAGGCCTACAATCCGGAGAGATATTCAACGTATATAAAGGAGCAATTTTCAAAAGGCTACGATGTGGTTATTATGGGTCATACCCACAGGGCGGATATTATTGAACAGAAGGTGGGGGAACGAACCTGCCTCTATGTCAATTGCGGTGACCTCAGGAAAGACGAAACGTTCGTAACCTATCACCCAAAGGCGGGTTTTGCAATTCGAACGGGCCTGTCACCCTTGAAATGATGGGTTGGAGAGATTCTTTTGCCGGACAAAGGCAAGAATCTCACGCCAAAGATTTGATTTTCCTGCCCGTGTCCTGGCGGAGTATGGGATAACAGGGACGTCCATGCCGGGTGATATTCTCGTGTCGAGTGTTTTTTTTATCTGATTAAGTTGGTCCGACAGTTCCCGTTTCTTGAGTTTGTCGATCTTGTTGACGACCAGAAGCGTGGGGATGGCCTGGATCTTGAGCCATTCGATGAAGGAGAGCTCCTCCGCCTGAAGCCCCCGGCGGACGTCGATGATGAGGACCATCCCCTTCAGGTTCGGGTTGTTAAGGAGAAAGGCCTCCACCAGATCTTTCCAGCTTTTTTGCATGCTTTTGGGGACTCGGGCGTACCCGAACCCGGGAAGGTCCACGAAGTGCAATGAGTCGTTGATACTGAAAAGGTTGACCATGCGGGTTTTCCCGGGTGTGGAGCTTGTCTTCGCTAAATTCTTCCGATTAAGGAGAGAATTAAGAATCGAGGATTTCCCCACATTTGAACGCCCCGCAAAGGCAACCTGGTTAGGGTAGGGAAGTTTCAGCCGTGCTTTCTCCGCGAAAGATTTGACGAACTCTGCCTTTGTGACTTTCATAACAAAACGGATCAGAAAAAGTCTTTGAGGGTTGAGGTAACGTATTCCACCTCGGCGTCGGTAAGCTCGGGGTACATGGGTAGGGAAAGAACCGTCCTGGCAAATTGCTCTGCCTGCGGGAACTGGCCTTCATGATACCCCAGATGCCTGAAGGCGGGCTGCAGGTGGATCGGGGTGGGGTAATGGATAGCCGTTTCAATACCATGCCTGCCAAGGTATCCCCTTAAGCTCTCTCGCTCGTCTGTTTGAATGACGTAAAGGTGATAGGCGGCATACATCCCTTTTTCTTCTTCAGGAGGAAGGGTGAGTGGGAGGCTGGCAAACCGGGAGGTGTAATAGGTGGCAATCTCGTGCCTGCGCCGGTTGTAATCGTTCAGGTGAGGGAGCTTTTTTCTGAGCCAAGCCGCCTGGATTTCATCAAGCCTGTTATTCCCCGCAATAAGTAAATGCCGATGGTGCTCCTCTCTTTGCCCATAGTTTCTAAGCATTTTAAGCTTACCTGCAAGATTGGAGTCGTTGGTTACCACCATTCCCCCATCTCCGTATGCCCCCAGGTTTTTGGTAGGGTAGAAGCTGAAACATCCCAGGTGGCCTGCCGTACCAGCCATGGTCTTTTTGCCGTTCAGGGAAAAGCACGCGCCGTGGGCCTGGCAGGCATCCTCGATAATCGGGATATCGAATTCCCTGGAGATGGCGAGAATTTGCTCCATATTCTCCGGATGTCCGTAGAGATGGACCGGCACGATGGCCCTGTATCTTTCTATGTTACCCTGGTGCCTCGCCTTTGTGAGCCGATCGTGAAGCTGGTTGAGATCCATCTGTCCGTCCCCCGGCTGGATATCTACAAACTCCGGGATGCCTCCGTTGATGGCGGCGGCCATGGCGGTGGCGACGTAAGTTGTGGGGGTCGTGATAATGCGCTGGCCGGGCGCTAAACCGATGGCTTGGTAGGCAAGGCTCAGTGCGCCGGTCCCGGAACCCGTCCCGACAGCGTGTTTGCATCCAAGATATTCACAAAATTCGCTCTCAAAACGGCTTACCTGGTTTCCCAGGATGAACTGGCCTGTTTCGAGGGTAGCCCACAAGGCCCGATTGATCTCATTTTTGAGGGTATGTATCTGTCGTGTGAGATCGAATATTTTTATTTTTTCCAATAGTGTTCCCTGTATTTACGATAAAATTCAACGGTTTTAAGGATTCCTTCGTCAAGGGAAATATGGGGCTCCCACCCGGTGGCTTCCCGGATTTTACGGATGTCCGCCACATAGTCTCCCGGTTCTACCTCCTTTCGTTCCTGTGTGAAGGGGACGAAGGCAAGGCTTCCGGTACCTGCAATAGCGATGATCTTTTCTGCAAGGTCTTTGAAGGAGATACCCTCACCGCTTCCCACATTGTAAACATCACCGTAGGCATCAGTGGAAATGGCAGACTGAAGTAGGGCATCGATCAGGTCGTCAATGAAGAGGAAATCCCTCAGGATCGTACCCTCACCAAAGACAGGGATGGCTTCGTTATCCAAGGCCTTTCGAATGAACCAGTTCAGGACACCGTATTCATCGTGCATCATCTGGTGTCTGGGGCCAAAGGTATTGGTGATCCTTAGGCAGATTCCCTTGAGGCCTTTGACCCGATGGTAGACAAGAACCATTTTTTCCGCGGTGAGATTGGTGATGGCGTAGATGCCAACCGGGTTGGTCGGGTGTTCCTCGTTTACCGGCAGGTGGACGCTTTTACCATATTCTCCCCTGGTTCCAGCAAAGATGATACGGGCATCCGGGTTGTTGTGATTACACGCCTCCAGCAGTACCAGAGTCCCCCTGCAGTTGATATCGAGGTCCTTGATGGGATTTCGCATGCTGTCCACGTGGTTGACCTGTCCGGCCAGGTGAAAGATATAGTCCTTGTCCTGGACGAGGTAGTTCATGGAAAGCTCATTTCTGATATCACTGAAATTAACGTGAACCTTCTCCTTGATCGTCTCTATGTTGAAAAGGTTTCCTCCCTGTCTGGGCAGCATGTTGTCCATCAGGGTGACATTGGCGCCCATTCCAACCAGGCGGATGGCAAGGTTGCTGCCTATAAATCCCAGCCCCCCGGTAATCAGGACATTGGCGTTTTTGAAGATATTATTTTTCACCTTTTTCCTCGGTTTCTGGAACATTATTAAGTTCCCATAGTTTAGCATACTTTGTCAGGACGTAGAAGGCGCTGGCCGATGCGATGTAAAACCCTGGTAATCCATCCATAAATCCCCTTTTAAGGATGTAATCCTTGAAAAACCGGAAGAGCACACGGAAAAAGACGTTGAATATGCCGGGCTTTCTACCCTGCCTGAACATATCCATGGCAGCGACATCAGAATAATGATTGATGGTGTTGATCTGCTCAGAAATGTTCCGATAGGGGAAGTGAAGGTAGCGCTGCTTCAACTCTTTGACAGGACCTTCGACCACGATCTTTGCATGGAGATCGCCTTCCCATTTGCCCTTGTCCCTCCTGTATAACCGGATTTCCCTGTCTGGCACCCATCCCCCGTGCTTGATCCAGCGCCCCATGTAGAAGTTGAGGCGATGGACAACATAGCCGTTGAAGGTATTGGAGTTTTTGGCGAGGGCAAGTGTGATTTCATCCCAAAGGGGTTTAGGGACTACTTCATCGGCATCCACGAACATTACCCAAAGGTTTTTTGTAAGGTCTGCCGCCTTTTTATACTGTTGTCTGAACCCACTCCAGTCCTGGTGGTAGAGTTTGACATCAAAGGACTTACAGGTATCCAGTGTCTGATCGGTACTGCCGGAGTCCAGGACTATAACCTCGTCGGCGTGGGAAGCCACGCTTTCAAGGCAGGCCCTGATCGTTCTTTCGTTATTGAACGTCAGGATATAAACAGAAACAGGGGGGTGGGAATTATCCATGTGCCTTTTTCTTTATGACCTCGCGGTAGATTTCAAGGATTTGATCGACATGGTATTCGAGGCTGCAAGCAATAACCGTCTTTGGGGAGGCCTCGAGGGCTTTCTCCCGTTTTTTACCGGGAAAATAGGCATAAAGGGCTCGTGCGATCTCTTCTGGATTGTCATTCCCGTTTAATACCACACCGGCGGCCGGAACGTCTATCAGGAAACTGGCCCCATTCCATACAGAGGTGATGACAGGGAGCCCTGAGGCGAGGGCCTCCAGGACAACCAGTGAAGCGGAGTCGTAATAGGTGGGGATGGCAAAGATGTCCGAGGCGGCGTAGAGCCTTTCCATATCCCTGACCGGCCCCAGAAAGGCAACCCGATTACCTACTCCCGCCCTTTCGCAAACCCTTTTCCAGGGGGATGGGTTTTCGTTTCCCGCCACGAGGAGCTTGAAGAACGGTGCAATGGCATTGAGATGCTCCAGGATGGTTAAGCTCTGAATGAGGGGGTAAAGGCCCTTCAGGCGGAAATTGTTGCCCGCAAAGAGGATAGCGATATCGTCATTTTTAAGGCCCAGTTTGTTCCTTTCCCTCTCCCGGAATACATGGCGGTTTTCGGGTTTGAAACGGGAGAGATCAGTAGGGTTTTGAATGATGGTTATCTTGTCCTCGGGAACCCCGTGGTACCGGGAGCGAATATGTGTCTTGATCATGGGGGAAATGGCGATGATGTGACGTGTCTTATCAGAAAGGAACTGGCGTTTTTGCAGGAGTATCACCGCCCATTCCTTAGGTGAGAAGAGGCGTTGAATCCTTTTTAAAGACCTGTGAAATGGGTGATGATAAGAGGCAAAATATCGCTGAAGCCAAACCTGCTCCACGCCTCCGTGGGGATTGAAGATATCTGCTCCCACCATGTGTCCTACGTCATGGACAATGTCAAAGGAACCCTTCTTTGCTTCCTTTTGGCAACGCCGCGCGAATAGTAGTACCCTGAGAAAGCCGGGCCAACCTGGCACCTTGACGACGTGATAGTGAATATTTCTATCATTGGGGGGGGAAACCGGGAAGCGCCTGGCAAAGATGGTGACATCATGCCCTTCCTGCGCAAGTCCTTTGGCAAGGATTTGAACATACCGTTCTCCCCCGCCCTTGCGAGGAAGAAAGCGGTCAATAACGAGGGCGATTTTCATTTTGTCCCTTTCCCGCATAGTATTGTAACAGTTGACGGATGCTAACACAGTAAGGACAAGAGTGTCAATTTTCACGATCTTGAATAATGGTATGTAAAACCATATCAAAGGACAATAGGTTATATTTTAGGATTAATTAGGATAAATTTCTTGACAGGACCGTATTTATGTGTTATTTGAACGGTATGACAAAGGAAATTATGAATACAAGGGAAGTGGCCGGCTATCTCGGGTTGAACGAAAAGCGGATCTATCAGTTGGCAAAACAGGGTGAAATCCCGGCCACACGGATTGGCGGAAAATGGATTTTCCCTCGGGCCCTTATGAATCAGTGGATTTTAGAGCGGGCGAGGGGAAATCTGAAAGGAGAGAAAGGAACCGTTGCAAACATCCTTGTCGTGATGGGAAGCAACGACATTGCCTGGGATATCATAAGCCACACCCTACAGGAGCCCCCGTTTCATATCATCGTTTCCGTGGCAAACGTGGGGAGCACGGGGGGGCTGATTGCACTGGAACGGGAAATGGCACATGCGGCGGGGATTCACCTGTTCGATCCGGAATCTGGCCTATACAACATTCCCTTTTTAGAGAAATACCTGCCCGGGAAGAGGCTCGTGGTTATTCACCTGTTTAAAAGGGAGCAGGGTTTGATTGTGAGGCAGAAAAATCTCTTGAAGATAGAGGGAATCCGGGACCTGTCACGTCAGGAAATCCATTTCGTTAACCGCCAGAAGGGTTCGGGAACCCGCATCCTTCTCGATTTTGAGCTTCAGCAGAATAGAATATCACCGAGCGATATTCATGGCTACCATCACGAGGTGGATACCCATATGGCCGTGGCTATGGAGGTCCTCAGGGGGAAGGCGGATTGCGGGCTGGGAGTGTATTCGGTAGCAAAATCCCTCGGCCTTGGTTTTATCCCTGTTAAAGATGAAAGCTATGATCTTGTTGTGTTGAAAAAAAATATAGGTTTGCCCCAGGTGAAATCTCTCTTTAGGGTTATAAGATCAGAGGAATTTAGTGAGACCTTAAAGGAGGTTGGAGGGTATGACCTGAAGGATATTGGTAAACAGATATGGGAGGGTGTGGCATGAATGATTTTGTCGGGAAGAGGGTAGGCAAACTAAGCGTTGGAATTGCGACATGGTGGATTGTTTTTTCTGTTATCGTTTTGCCTTTGTATGCGAAAACATCAAAATTAACCTTTGGTTCAGAGGTTCGGTTCCGTTTTGAATCCCAGAATAATTTTAATGCAAAGTATTATGGCCCGCATCCCCCAAAGGGGGATGAGCCGGACAATTTTGTCCTGGGAAGGTTCCGTCTTGGATTTGATTACCGGCCAAACAAGCTGATTCACCTTGCCCTGTGGGGGCAGGATGCAAGGGTATGGGGGAGCGGGTTTCACAACAGCGATTTTTATAAGCCGGTAATCGGTATGGAGCACAATCCGAACAAAGACGAACTCGAACTCTGGAATACCTACCTTGAGATAAAAAGGCCATTTAACCTACCCTTTGGCATAAAGGCGGGGAGACAACAGATCTTCTATGGAGACACACTGATATTCGGTCCTGGCCAGTGGGGCAACACAGGGCATTGGATCTGGGATGCCGTCAAGCTTTCTTACCATTTCCCGGTGGGTTTTGTTGACGCCTATTATGGAAGGACCATGATTCACGAACCCACGCGGTTCAGCCTGAATCACCGGCATTTTTATGAATCCCTTGGTGGGTACGGGCATGTCACCTTGCCACCTGCACTCCTCGGTATCAGCCTCGAACCATTTTCAATGACCAAGCGGGACACACACAGGCGTTACAAGGGGGAAGACGGCAGAATAGGAGACCTAAAAGCGGCCTACGTGGGAATGAGGATTTACAAAAAGAATTTTCATGGATTTGACTTGGATGCCACCTACATACGTGAATTTGGGGATTTTGCCTCCGATAGCATCCGGGCCTACGGGTATCATCTTCTTGCGGCCTATACCGTCGCGTCGTGTCAGTGGCGACCGCGTGTGAGCATTGAATACTCCGTTGGGTCGGGGGATCACAACCCAAAGGATGGCAGGCACGAAACCTTTGACGGGGCCTTCGGGTCACGTGACAAGAGATATGGCCGGATGAACCTTTTTCGCTGGAGTAATATTAGGGATGCCCAGATAAACCTTGAACTAAACCCTAAGAGGTGGATGTATCTCAAGGCGGAATTTCACAAGTTCTGGCTGGACGAAAAAAAGGACGGCTGGTCCCTGAATCCCGGTCTTTACAGGGATAAGACAGGAAATTCCGGTGATAAAGTTGGTAAGGAATTTGACCTCGTTTGTCGCTTTGACCTTTCCAAGGGGCACCAGATTCAGGCAGGATACGGCCACTTCTGGCCCGATGAGTTTGCCAAAAATCTGGCATCTAACAAGCAGGCAGATTGGTTTTTTGTGCAGTGGCAATACAAATTTAACTGGAAGATACTTTAAAAGGAGTGTGACGACATGATAAAATCAAAAAAGCGTTTATGTTTTCAAATTTTTCCGATGGTGGTGGCCTTTTTTATTTTCACATCCTCATCAGGAATGGCTAAATCCAAACCTGCGGCTATCTATGGACAGGGTAAGGCAACCCTTGTAGTGGCCACGGGCAGCCCCGGGGCGCTGGGGCTGCTCAAGGCCCTATCGGAACCACTTGAAGGGAAACTGAAAGGCAAGCCTAATGACTCGGAAATTAAGGGCAAGGTTGTTATCTTCCATGCGGGAAGCCTGACCCTGCCGCTGTACAAGATGGAAAAGGCCTTCGAGGCGGCCCATCCCGGCGTCGATATTGTGCGGGAGGCGGCGGGGAGCCGTACCTGCGCCCGGAAGATCGTCGATCTGAAGCGCCCGTGTGACATTATGATTTCTGCGGACGATTCGGTCATTGACAGGTTTCTCATCCCAACCTATGCTAATTTCAACATCCGTTTCGCGAGTAACCAGATGGTGCTTTGTTATACAGATAAAAGCAGCTATCATGATAAGATAACATCTAATAACTGGTATGAGGTACTTCAGGACAAGAAGGTCATCTGG
>Ga0114934_10001881_pt1 | contig 13566 bp, 8 predicted proteins | sample 4SBtaG_2_FD_99695 | JGI IMG/M metagenome (GOLD analysis project Ga0114934, IMG submission 99695) | Deep subsurface microbial communities from Kolumbo volcano to uncover new lineages of life (NeLLi) - 4SBTROV10_white metaG | ecosystem: Environmental > Aquatic > Marine > Volcanic ... | reverse complement strand
TAAAGATTTAAAACCAGAAAGTACATCGGCTTTCATCATCATTAATTGTGTAACACCATTCACTTGACATGCATATTTTAAGGCGACTAAATCCAACCAGCCACAACGACGAGATCGCCCAGTAGTGGCGCCAAATTCATGACCAACACGACCCATAGTTTCACCAACTTCATCAAACAATTCAGTAGGGAAAGGTCCAGAGCCAACACGTGTGGTATAGGCTTTAAAAATACCAAAAACATCTCCAATTTTGTTTGGAGGAACACCTAGACCAGTACATGCTCCTGCAGCTGTTGTGTTAGAAGAAGTAACAAATGGATACGTTCCGAAATCAATATCAAGTAGCGATCCCTGAGCGCCTTCAGCTAAAATAGTTTTACCTTCTTTTTGAGCTTGATGAAGATACTCTTCAGAATCTATAAAAGTTAATGATTTTAAGGTATCTATAGCTTCAAAGAATTCTACTTCAAGTTCTTTTAAATCATATTGAATATCAACATTGTAGAAGGCAATCATACCTTCATGCTTATTAGCTAAAGCACGATATTTTTCTTTCCAGTTTTCCAATTCTATATCGCCAACACGAATACCATTTCTACCTGTTTTATCCATGTAAGTAGGTCCTATTCCTTTTAAAGTGGAACCAATTTTAGCTTTTCCTTTTGCCGCTTCACTAGCAGCATCTAAGAGACGATGAGTTGGTAAAATAAGATGTGCTTTTCTTGAAATAAGTAGAGACTTTCTATAATCTACATTTTGCTCTTCTAGCTTGTCTAATTCTTTCTTAAAAATAACAGGATCTATAACAACGCCATTACCTACCAAATTTGTTGCTTCATCATGAAAAATACCTGAAGGAATGGTATGTAATACATGCGTTCTGCCATTAAACACAAGTGTGTGTCCTGCATTTGGACCGCCTTGAAATCTTGCAATAATATTATATTTGGAGGTAAGAACATCAACAATTTTTCCTTTGCCTTCGTCTCCCCATTGTAAACCTAGTAGTAAATCTACTGCCATTATGTAATTAGTTAGTTTGTTGTTTTTTTGTGCCGTAAAAGTAGAGTGAATGATTATGAATATCGATATCAAAAACTTCTTCGATAGTTTGTTTTATGGATTGAATTCGTGGATCGCAAAATTCAATAACTTCACCAGTATCTGTAAGAATTACATGGTCGTGTTGCTTATCAAAATACGATTTTTCGTATTGTGCTTGATTTTGCCCGAATTGGTGTTTTCTTACCAAACCACAATCTAATAATATTTCAATAGTATTATATAATGTGGCACGAGATACACGATATTTTTTATTCTTCATTTTTATGTACAAAGATTCTATATCAAAATGATCGTCGTTGTTGTAAATTTCATGAAGTATAGCATAGCGTTCTGGTGTTTTTCTATGACCATTTTCTTCTAGAAATTTAGTAAACACATTTTTTACAATGTCTTGGTTTTTATTTTTGCTTTTAACACTCATAATTCAGGTGCTAATTTAAACTAATTTTTACACTCTAGATACTTTTTCAATACCATTAATTTTTTTGATTCTATTCATTAATTTATCAACAAGATTATTATTTTTTACTACCACTGTTATTTTCCCAGAAAACATACCATGATCAGTTTCAAAGCTAATGTTTTTAATATTTACATGCATATTTCCAGAAATTACTTTAGTAACTTCATTGACCAATCCCAAATTATCTATTCCTATTATAGAGATAACAGCTCGAAATTCTTGCTGTGAAGAATCTATCCATTTTGCAGGCATAATTCTATAGGCATAGTTTGATTGTAAGCTTAATGCATTTGGACAGTTTTTTTTGTGCACCTTTATACCTTCATTAATCGTTAAAAAACCAAAGACATTATCACCAGGAATTGGGTTACAACAATTGGATAATTTATAGTTTAGCTTTTCTTCTTCTTTTCCAAAAACGAGCATATCGTATTTGGAAGTGATTTCATCTTTATCTAAATCTGGGACGCTACTGGGTTTACGTATTTTGTTTTTTATAAAACTTACAAATACATTACTACGTGACGCAGCAAATTCTTTGAGCATTTTATTGTCTATAGCATTTATACCAACACGATAAAACAGATCTAAACTTGTTTTAAGTTTAAAATAATTAGCAAGCTCATTAATTGCTTTTTCATTGAGTGTAATTTTAAGTTGCTTTAACTTGCGACGTAAAATTTCTTTACCTTCAGTAGCAATTATTTTGGTTTCTTCTTTTAGAGACGATTTAATTTTACTTCTAGCTCTTGCTGTTGTCGCGTAATCTAACCAGTTAGAATTTGGTTTAGAATTTTCAGATGTTAAAATATCTACCTGATCGCCACTTAGTAATTCGTGACTCAAAGGAACTAACTTGCCATTTACCTTGGCACCACGTGTTTTCATACCAACTTCGGTATGTATGCTAAATGCAAAATCTAGAGGTGTTGCACCTTTTGGAAGCGATTTTAAATCACCTTTAGGTGTAAAGACAAAAATTTCTTTTGAATATAAATTGAGCTTAAATTGTTCTACAAAATCTACAGCATTCATCTCTGGATTTTCCAAAGCTTCTTGTAACTTATTTACCCATGCATCTATAGTGTCTTCGCTTTTTTTACCGTGTTTGTATTTGTAATGTGCAGCATATCCTTTTTCAGCAATTTTATTCATGCGTTCACTACGAATTTGTACTTCTACCCAACGTCCTTTGGGTCCCATAACAGTGATATGCAACGCTTCATAACCTGTAGATTTTGGAGACGAAATCCAATCGCGAAGGCGTATAGGGTTTGGTCTAAAATGATCGGTAACAATTGAATAAATTTTCCAAGCCAAAAACTTTTCGTTTTCAAGATCGGATTTATAAATAATCCGAACCGCAAATTTATCGTACACTTCATCAAAAGAAACACCTTGTTTAATCATTTTACGACGTATAGAGTAAATGGATTTTGGACGTCCTTTAATATCGTATTTAAGATTCTCTTTATTGAGCGATTTTTTTAAGATGCTATTTATTTCTTTTATGTACGCATCTTGTTGTTCTTTACTTTCTTTAATTTTTGTAAGGATATCGTTATAAACTTCGGGTTCGGTATATTTTAAGCCTAGGTCTTCTAGCTCTGTTTTTATATTGTAAAGTCCAATACGATGTGCTAAAGGCGCATAAATGTATAGGGTTTCTGATGCGATTTTTACTTGCTTATCTGGACGCATAGCATCCATAGTTAGCATATTGTGAAGTCTATCGGCTATTTTAATAATGATTACTCTAACATCATCATTAAGGGTCAACAACATTTTGCGAAAATTCTCCGCTTGCATGGATACATCCATGTCTTTTTTAAGTGCCGATATTTTGGTAAGCCCATCAACAATACGTGCGACCGCCTCCCCAAACATACGTTCAATATCTGTAATGGTGTATTCGTCGTTATCTTCAACAACATCATGCAGTAATGCTGCAGCAATAGAGGTGGCGTCGAGCCCAATTTCTGCAGCTACAATTTTTGCGACTGCAATGGGATGAAAAATATAAGCTTCCCCAGATTTTCTGCGTTGTTCCTTATGTGCATCAACAGCTAAATCAAAGGCACTTCGGATGAGCTTTTTATCGTCTTTTGAAAGCGTACGATAGCTTATTTTTAGTAGCTCTTTGTACTCTTTTGCAATGGCTGCATTTTCCTTTTCTATCTCCACATCATTCATAAAACTAAAGTAGCAATAAGAATTTTAATGAGCAATAGTTTTGTTTGGGATTTTAAAATTAATGAAAAAGGGTTTTTTGGAGATTCGTTAAATATTAGCTAATCAGCAATTCAATTCTTATTAGCGACTGTTAAGCGAAGGTAGCAGTATTTTATGAAAAAGTCAAACTATATGCTTTTACTAATTGAAATTTGAATTCGACATTTCAGTTATTAATTTATCCATCATTTTCATGCCTTTTTTAAGCTCACTTTTAGCAATAAACTCATTAGCTCTATGAGCTTGTTCAATAGATCCAGGACCACAAATAGCAGATTGAAATCCTTCAGCTGCAAATTGTCCAGCTTCAGCAGCATAAGCTACTGTGCTTAGTTTAGTATTTCCTGAAATGCGTTTTACTAAATCAACAACATCATCCGTTTCTTTGGTGTCAAGATGTACTACAGCTGGATGATTTTCTTTGGTCATGATTTTAAAATCTGGAAATATGTTGCGCAGTTCTTGTTCTCGTTCTCTACAATGGGTATTAAATTCTTCGATAATTGTAAAAGGATCATCCATTGGAATAGATCTTAAATCCCAATAAAAATGTGCATTATCTGCAATTACATTTGGAGCAATACCTCCATTTACCAGCCCAATATGAATTGAGGAATGTGGAGGATGGAAACGTTCATCAATACGACCATCTTCAATTAATTCATTCATTTTGTTTTCTAACCATAAAATAAGACGCATTGCTTCGTGAATGGCACTAACTTCTTGTTTGATTCGGCTGCTATGTCCAGCAGAACCATTTACGTAAGTTTCAAGAATATAAATTCCTTTTTGACCAACAATTGGTTCCATTAGTGAGGGTTCACCAATGATTGCGTATTTTGGGGTTTCAGTGTAAAATATTTTTATGTGTTGAGCAAGTTCTGGAGCAGCCAAACAGCCAACTTCTTCATCATAGGAAAACGCAAAATAAATGGGTTTTGTTAAATTGGCTTTCACCATGTCTGGAAGTGCTGTCAAGCAACAAGCCACAAACCCTTTCATATCACAAGAACCTCTTCCGTAAAGTTTGCCATCGCCAATGTCAGTCAACTCAAAAGGGTTGGTCTTCCATTCTTGACCTTCAACAGGAACAACATCTGTATGACCAGAAAGAATAACTCCTCCATCAATAGCTGGACCAATTCTGCAATGCAAAGATGCTTTATTTCCTTCTGCATTTGGAACTAGAGTTGTCGTGATTCCATAAGATTCAATATATTCTTTAATCCAATGTATGATGCTCAAATTACTTTCGCCACCAAGAACTGGGAAAGCAACAAGTTTTGATAAAATGTTTTCTACTGTCATGAATTTGTTGTTAGCTATAATTTGTTGCTACTGCAATGATAAGGGCAATAAACGCAATGCCTAATAAACTGATTAATACTGGAAAAATAAATCGAATCCATCTGTCAATTGGTACTCTGCACATACTCAACATTGCAATTAAACCTCCTAATGTTGGGTTGATTAAATTTGATAATCCGTCACCAATTTGAAAGGCTAATATGGTTATTTGTCGTGTTAATCCAAGTGATTCTCCAAGTGGTAGCATAACAGGTAAAGTCGCTAATGCTTGTCCGCTTCCTGATGGAATAAAAAAGTTGATTACGGTTTGAGAGATAGACATGCTAATTGCAGAAGCATATAATGGTAAATCTTGCAACATTAAGGATAAATTGTATGATATAGTATCACCAATATTTCCCATCTCCATTAATACTTTAATAGATGTTGCATAACCAACCATAAAAGCTCCAGGAGCTGCTACAGAAACCGCTTTTAGCACAGTTTCACTCATGGTTGTTGCATCCATTCTTGATACAATACCACAGAGTACTGCAACAATTAAAAATACAGCGGAAAGTTCATTCAGGTACCAATTTAGATTAAATACGCCATATAATATGACCATAAGGCCAATTAAAAAAATGGAAATTATCATCCAGTTATTCATTGACACTCTATAATCTTGAATGGGTTTTGATAGTGACATGCCACTAACATCAAGACCTTTGCCTAGACTTTTTTCAGGATTCTTTGTAATTTTTTTAAAGTACCTAACATTGTAGTATGCCATTATAGACAGGCCTGCAAAACATAAAAAACTTCGTAAAAGTGCACCTGAAAACATTGGAAGTTCAGCTATTTTATGACCAGTTCCAACTGTGTAAGGATTAATAGGAGAGAGTCCAAACCCAATAGTCATTGCGCCTACTGAAATTCCAGCAGCCAAAATTAAATCACCTCCAAGTGCTAAACTGAGCACAGCAGCAATGGGAACCATGGCGATATTGTTTTCGTATCCAACAGCAACACCTAACAACCCATAGATAAAAGTCATGATGACAATGATGAGGTTTTTGTTATTAAGACCTAATTTTTTTACAAGTGTACCAACAGAATTTTCAACGGCTTTAGATTTTTCCATAAAACCAAACATGATTGCTCCTGCTAGAACAATAAAAATAATTTCAGCTGCTGATTTAAAACCTAATGGGATAGCTTTAAACATGTCTAGCAATCCTATTGGTGTTGAAGGAATTATTTTATAGGAATCAGGAACAACCGATTTTCTTCCATCTACTAAAATACGTTCATAGGTTCCAGCAGGTAAAATATAAGTAAGTATGGTAACTAAAATAATGATACCAAATAACATGGTTACAGCATGTGGAATACGTGTAAACCAAGGTTTTGATTTTGGTTTATCTTCAAAATTATGTTCGGTCATTTAGTAGTACTTAGTATGAGCCTAAGATAGTATTTTCTTTTAAAAGAAATTATGCTCTCAAATTCCTAACACGTTGCAATAATGTTGGATGCGAATAATGCATAAATACATAGGCTTTATGAGGTGTTAAATTGCTTAAACTGTTTTTTGATAGTTTTTTTAATGACGTAATTAAATGTTTTCCAGTATAAGTTGACTTTGCATAATTATCGGCTTGATATTCGAACTTACGCGACATATAATTCATAATTAATCCAGTAATCTCACTTATAGGACTATAGAGTAAACCAAAAGCAATTAAACCTATATGAAAACTTGGTATCTCAACTCCTAAAGCATTTGAAAGTAATGGATTAGAAACGAGCAGCGATAAAAGATATAATGTTAATCCTGTTAAAGCAATGGAAGAGATAAGATTAAAAATGATGTGCTTACGTTTATAGTGACCAACTTCGTGTGCTAATACAGCAACTATTTCGTCATCATCTAAATCCTTAATTAAAGTATCATAAAGAGTCACACGTTTTTCATTCCCAAAACCTGAAAAATATGCATTGGCTTTAGTGCTTCGTTTGGAACCATCTATCACAAATATTTTGTTGAGTTTAAAACCTACGGATTTTGCATAAGCAGAAATTTTATTTCGTAATTCACCTTCCACTAGAGGTGTTTGTTTGTTAAATAAAGGCACGATAAGTCGTGAGTAAAACATGTTCATAAATACGGTAAATACAGTAACAAACGCCCAAGCATATAACCAGAAGGCGTTTCCGGTAAATTCGTAAAACCATACGATAAGTGCTAAAATACCACCTCCAATAATGGCTAGCATTAACCAACCTTTTATCTTATCTAAAATAAAGGTTTTCACAGTTGTTTTGTTGAAACCAAACTTTTCTTCAATAACAAAGGTTTTATAATAGGCAAAAGGTGTGGTAATAATATCGCTCGCCAACATGATAATGCCAAAGAAAATTAAAGCAATTACAATGTTATTGTCGCTATAACTTCTCGCAATATTATCTACAAATTCAAAACCATCAAAATAGAAAAACCCAAGTGTTAACACTAAAGAAAAAAATGATGTGAAGTTTGAAAACTTATGATTTGTCGCTTTGTATAATTGCGATTTTTTATATTCCTCATCTTCGTAAACATCCTGTAATTCTGGAGGTAACGCATCATTATAATGTTTTGCATTGAGTGTGTCTAGAATTTTGTCAATAACAAAATTGATGATTAGTATTGCTATAATTATGTAGAATAGAGTAGTACTTGTCATATTTTTTAGGTCATTGCGAGACTTAGTATAAGTCGTGGCAATCTGTTTGTTTTATTGATTAAATTATTGTTTCAAGAATGAGATTGCTTCATCGTAAAAAAACTCTTCGCAATGACATTTCAATTAAATTTTCTTTGTCTTTTTGCTTCAAAAACAAGAATTCCTGCAGCAACCGAGACATTCATTGAGTCTATTTCGCCATGCATTGGTATAATAATGTTTTGAGTAGCATTGTTTAACCATTCATTAGTCAATCCTGTGGCTTCTGCACCTACTACAATTGCCGTTGGTTTTGTATAATTTTGAGTGTGATATTCTTCCGAGGTTTGTAAAGCTGCACAATAAATGTCAATGCTTTTTTCTTTAAGAAATTTTATAACCTCCGAAGTTGTACCAATGGCTACTTGATTGGTAAAAACACAGCCAACACTCGATCGAATAATGTTGGGATTGTACATATCTGTTTTTGGGTTTGCAATAATTACAGCATCCACATTGGCGGCATCAGCAGTACGCATAAGTGCACCTATATTTCCTGGTTTTTCGGGAGCTTCGGCAACTAAAATTAATGGATTAGCAGTTTTAAGAGAAATGTTTTCAATTGATAAATCTTTAGTTTTAGCAACAGCAATAACGCCTTCAGTTTTTTCACGATAGGCTAACTTTTGATAGACGTCTTTTGAAATTTCAATGATGTTTATTTGGTTAGTTGTTAAGCTGTTTATTTGTTCTTCAGAAAATAATTCAGGATAAAATAATATGGTTTCAAACTCGTATTTTCCTTTTAACGCCAAAGAAATTTCACGTTCGCCTTCAATTAAAAATAATCCAGACTTTTTACGTTCTCTAGATTTTTCTTTAAGCAGTACTAATTGCTTTATAAATGGATTTTGTATGCTGGTTATTTGTTTAGTCATTTCGAAGCAAAAATAGAGTAATTATTGTAATTATTTTGTAGCTTAATCGTCAAAGAATAAAACTAAACTAACCAAAGATGAAAAATACTGCACTTTTATTATTAACAGTAGCTTTGATGTTTTCTTGTAAACAAGAGAAGAAAACAAATGATTATAAAAAGGAAACAATAGATGTTACTACGACTGTTTATCCAGAAAATATATCAAAAATATTTGACGCTCATGGAGGATTAGATACTTGGAATAATTTGCAAACACTTGCGTTTACAATGCCAAAACCAAATGGTGATGAAGTAACTACAACGCATTTAAAAAGCAGAAAATCATTCATTGACATGCCAAAGCATCAAATAGGTTTTGACGGGAAAGATGTTTGGCTACTAAAAAAAGATACTGTTACTTACAAAGGAAATCCTAAGTTTTACTATAACCTTATGTTTTATTTTTATGCGATGCCTTTTGTATTAGCCGATGATGGAATTACATATAAAGATGCAGAATCATTAACTTTTGAAGGCAAAGAATATCATGGAATACATATTTCTTATGGTAGTGATATAGGAGCGTCTCCTGAAGACGAATATATTTTATACTATGATAGTGTTACCAACAAAATGGCTTGGTTAGCCTATACTGTTACTTTTTTCTCTAAATCTAAGAGCAAAGAATTTCATTTGATTAAATATGATGCTTGGCAAGAAGTAAATGGGTTACTACTACCAAAAACTTTTAAATGGTATCATTTTGAAGATAATGTAGTCGGTGATTACCAAAGAGAGATAAATTTTGTTAATGTATCTACTTCAAAAACTCCACTTAATGATAGTATATTTGTGAAGCCAAAAGATGCAAAAATTATTGAATAAAAAAAACGAGCCAATTGGCTCGTTTTTTTATACAGTCGTTTCACTCGAAATGACAAAAAATCTTATTCTCCTTCTTTGTATTTGTTACTATATCGTTTCCATAATGTCGTTTGATGGCTTTCTAAACTTATAGTGCGACCATCAATAAAAGCATGTGTTAAAATGTTTGTTCTCATATCTAGAGCGTCACCTTCACTAATAAATAGGGTGGCGCTTTTGCCAGATTCAAGTGTTCCATAGTCAGCATCTATGCCTAAAATTTTTGCAGTATTTGAGGTGATTAATTTTAAAGCATCCTCTTTATCCATGCCTTGCCCAACAACTTGTCCTGCTTGAAAGGGTAAATTCCTTGCGTTTGCTCGTTCCATTTGTCCGCTATTTTGTAAACCAACTAATATACCTTGGTCAGTCAATAACTTTGCTAATTTATACGGAAAATCGTAATCGTCGTCATCACTATTTGGTCTACTGTGAACACGTTGTACAAGTACTGGAATATGATTGTTTTTTAAAAGGTTTGCTACTTTATTGGCTTGATAGCCACCAACTATAACCATATTTTTAATTCCATTAGCTTTTGCAAAATCTACTGCATCAGTAATTCCTTTTTCATCATTAACATGTACATATAATTTTTGAGAACCATCGAATAATCCTTGCATAGCATCATAAGGAAGATTATCCGTTGCTTTATTCCCTTTTAGGTAGACTTTACTTTCGGCAATAAAGGCATTAATTTTATCAATATTTTTTGAATAATTTTTATTTGCTTTTAGCCCAGGATCTTCACCTAACCACCAACGTCCTCTAGTAAAACTATTTGGCCAATTTAAATGGATACCATCATCAACTTTTAACGCAGCATCTTCCCAATTCCAAGCATCAAATTGTACGATAGATGAGGTTCCAGAAAATGTGCCACCACGAGGCGTAATTTGCCCTATCAAAACTCCATTTGGGCGCATGCTTTCTACAACTTTAGATTCGGCATTATACGCAATGAGGCTTCGAATATGTGGATTCATAGTACCTAATTCTTGAGTATCATTGGTAGCTCTTACGGCTCCAATTTCTTGCAATCCGAGTGTTGTGTTTGGGGCAATAAACCCGGGATAAACATGTTTACCATTGGCATTAATAACAATTCCTTTATAAGGATTTTTTGATGTTAAACCATCTACACAAGCTGTTATTCTCCCTTTTTCGACAATAATTATACTATTTTCTATAACTGTTCCATTACCTATATGTGCCGTTGCACCAATAATAGTAAAGGCTTCTTTTTGCATTGCAGCTGGTGTTTGTTGTGCAAACCCCATTGTGATACTTAACAAAAAAAGTGCAGAGATATATATAAATTTTTTCATCTTTTTTCAGTTTATAAGATTAAATTGAATCACAATCTAATTGTGGTTTATCTTTCTTTTTAATAGGCTGCGTTTTCATGCCTTTATTTTTAGATTTTAGCATCATAGAAATAAGTTCGCTTTTTTCTTTTTTGATGGCTTTACGTGACTGCTTATCACGCTCTAAATCAAAATAAGTAACGCCTTCAATAATGGTCTTTTCAGCTTTGGCATAAACCGATAATGGATTATCGCTCCATAAAACAACATCGGCATCTTTACCTACTTTAATACTACCAACGCGATTATCAATATGTAACAATTTAGCCGGATTTAGTGTTACAAATTTCCACGCTTCTTCTTCGCTAATGCCTCCATATTTAACCGATTTTGAAGCTTCTTGGTTTAAACGTCTAGACATTTCACTATCATCACTATTAATGGCAACAGTAACTCCTGCATCATGCATTATGGCTGCATTATAAGGAATGGCATCATTAACTTCATATTTATATGCCCACCAATCGCTAAAAGTTGATCCACCAACACCATGTGCTTTCATTTTATCGGCAACTTTATAGCCTTCTAATATATGTGTGAAAGTATTGATGTTAAAATTGAATCTATCGGCAACTTTCATAAGCATATTAATTTCACTTTGTACGTAAGAGTGACATGTTATATAGCGTTCTTTATTTAAAATTTCAGCAAGTACATCCATCTCAATGTCTCTTCTATATGGTTTTCCGCTTTTCTTTTTGGCATCATACGCTGCTGCTCTTGTAAAATAATCTATATATAATTGCTCAACTCCCATTCTAGTTTGTGGAAAACGACTAAAACTTGACCAATTACTTTGTTTTACATTTTCGCCCAATGCAAATTTTATAAACTTTGGTGTGTTTTTATAGAGTAAATTTTTGGCAGATTCTCCCCATTTTAATTTTACAATAGCAGAGCGACCACCAATAGGATTTGCAGAACCATGTAAAATTTGCATCGATGTTACTCCACCAGCTAAGTTTCGGTAAATACCAATATCTTCTGGATTAATAACATCTTCAATAGTAACTTCGGCAGAAGAGTTATGACCAGCTTCATTACCACCACCAGAAATTCCTATATGTGTATGCTCGTCAATAATACCTGCTGTGAGATGTTTTCCTGTAGCATCAATAACCTTAGCACCATTAGCACTAAAGTTGTTGCCAATTGAAGCTATTTTCCCATTTTTAATTAATACATCTGTATTTTTAAGAATCCCATCCTTTTCATTGGTCCAAACGGTTGCATTTTTAAACAACAGCGTTTCCTGTTTTGGGAGTTCAGAAAAACCATAGGCACCATTAGGATAGGTTATAGGTATTATTTTTACTCCTTTATCATCACCTTTCGTCATTCCTTTCTTTTTATCTTCAGTATCTTTTTTTGAAGCTTTTTTTGCAAAAAAAGAAGTTTCATTACCATTAGGAAGAATTATTTTTCCAGTTAAATTATCGGTCTTTCCAATTTTTGAAGTTAATCTATAATATCCTTGTTTGGTAGTGTCAGAACTAATAAAGGTTAGGTTTATCCAATCGTCAGTATAAGCTATTTTTGAGCCTAATTCCTTATCACTACTTTTTACTTTTGCTTTTGGTTTGCTTGGAGTTCCAGAAATAGATAAATCATAAGATGTATTTCCAATATTAAATGTATAATTACCACGAATATCTTTGGTAGTCATAGATTCTAATACATTTTTTTGTCCTTTTACCCAATTTTCATAAAATGTGGTTTTTTTATCAAAAATATCACCAGATGTAATTAAGAAGTTGGCAAAAGCTCCATTTTTTAATGAACCAATTGTATTTGATTTTCCTAAGAGTTTCGCAGGTACAGTAGTTAAGGCTTCTAATGCTTTAGTTTTATCCAAACCATATTCAATTGCTTTTAATAGATTTGATTTTAGTTCTTTTGGAGATTTTAAGCCATTGGTAGTAAATGCAAATGAAATTCCATTCTCAGCAAGAACTTTTGGATTTGAAGGTTTTTGATTCCATTCTCTCATATCTTCAAGCTCTAAAACACTTGTTAAAAAAGTATTTTCTACATCGTAGGCTTTAGGAAAATTTAGAGGAAGAATATAAGACGCATTGGTTGCCTTAATTTCATCAATGCGTTCGTATTCATTACCTCCACCAAGAATTATGTATTGAATACCAAATTGATCGCCAACTTTATCAACACGTTTATCATTGAATTTATCGCCAGCTGCAATAATTTGAACTAAATTTTTATTTGCATTTATGGCCTCTAAAGATCTATCTAATGTTTTTGAGCCTCCTTTAGCATACCAATCGGCATCATAGTACATTTGTTTTAATAATGCTAAAGTCCCCATTGTAGACGTTGGGTAAGATTGACGTGATTTTACACTTCTACTTAATGATAAGTATTGTGCAGAGCGGTTGTTAATAATTCGTTCTGCGTTACCACCTTTATCTGTTAAAGCAACTAATATACCAGTGCCTCTTACAATTCCATCTTGCATATGCGAATTCACAACACCAAACCCAGCTTTTCTTAATTCGGAAGCTGATTTAGCATTAAATTTGAAATTATCAATAGCATTTTGCTCTGGCATTATATGGTCATTCCAGTAAAATCCTTCACGACTCG
>Ga0114934_10001879_pt1 | contig 13573 bp, 13 predicted proteins | sample 4SBtaG_2_FD_99695 | JGI IMG/M metagenome (GOLD analysis project Ga0114934, IMG submission 99695) | Deep subsurface microbial communities from Kolumbo volcano to uncover new lineages of life (NeLLi) - 4SBTROV10_white metaG | ecosystem: Environmental > Aquatic > Marine > Volcanic ... | reverse complement strand
TGGCTGGCAACCGGGGTTCATCTCTTGAATCTGCTTGCCTTTCCTTTCATTTTTATGATTGTCTATTTTGAGAACAATTTAACTGTAAAACGGGTGGTTTGGGTGGTCCTCTTGCAAGTCGGCGTTCCGATAACCCTTTATATTTTATTTTTTCATTATGATCCCAGTCAATATTCATATCAGCAGTTTATGGCGCATCAGGCATCGGCGTGGAAATTTTTCCAGGTAACATTTGTTGTTGTGCTAATTGGAACCCTTTACTATTTGTGGAAGGTAGATAAGAAAGCGTTCAAATTATGGTGGATTATTCCATTGCTGTTTGTAATCGGTTACTCGGCGTATTTAATTATTTTTATTCGATCAAAAATGAATCCGCCAATCGATGAGAATGATCCGGAAACCTGGACGGCTATCAAAGATTACCTGGCACGAAAACAGTATGGCGAAAACAGCTTGTTGTTGACTGTTTTTGCAAGAAAAGCACCTTTCTGGTCGTACCAGATTAGCAAAATGTACGTTCGCTATTTCGGATGGCAATTTATTGGTACCGGAACAACGATTGGAAGAGATGGCTACATTGCTGAGATTTTAAGTCTCAGGGGCTTGTACGGTTTGCCCTTCTTGTTGGGAGTGATTGGAGCGGTTCATCATTTTACAAAGGATTGGAAGCGGGGGGTGGCCGTTCTATTTCTCTTTTTTATGATGGGGCTGGCTATTGTGCTGTATGTGAATCAGGACAATCCACAACCCCGGGAACGGGATTATTCCTACGTGGGCAGCTTTTACGCATTTGCAATCTGGATTGGAATTGGCGCAGTAGCGGTAATGGAATCCATTAAAGAATTTCTTCAAAGTCGAAAAACATGGCTTCGTCCAGCGCTTCTGGTGGCGCTTCTGGTGATGGCCATTGCGGTTCCCATTAACATGTTTGCCTTTAATTTTCATTCACACGACCGCTCTGGAAATTATGTTCCTTATGATTATTCCTACAATATTCTTGAAACGTGTGAACCGAATGGGGTGATTTTCACCAATGGAGACAACGACACATTTCCGCTGTGGTATCTCCAGTACGTGAAAAATATCCGGCCGGATGTGCGGCTTGTCAATCTCTCTCTCTTGAATACGCCGTGGTACATTAAACAATTAAAATATCGAGAGCCGAAGGTTCCGATTTCACTTACCGATCGGGAAATTGAGCACATTGGGCTTTATCCCTGGGAAAAGCCTCAAACCGTTGAAATCGGTGTCCCAGACACGGTTTACCGGAATGAAATTGCGGACATGAAGAAATATGACGAGCTTCCGGATAAACCGCTTGATCAGAGCGGAAAGATCAAATTCACCGTCAAACCGACTGTAGCCAAACGCGCCCTCCGCGTTCAGGATTTGATGGTTTTGAATATCATGATGACGGATAATTGGCGAAAGCCCGTCTATTTCGCTGTCACAGTTTCGGATCAAAACAAAATCGGGCTCAATCCCTACATGCGCATGGATGGCATGGCTTTTAAGGTCATTCCATTTAAGGGAATTGAGATCAGCGCCCATCGTCTGTGGGAAAACCTGTTCGATAAATTCCTTTTCAGGAACCTGAATAATCCCAAGGTTTATCTCGATGATAAGACTAAAGGATTGCTGATTAACTATCGTTCCGCTTTTCTCCGCTTGGCAGCTTATTATCGAATGAAAAAGCAGATGAATAAGGTTATTAAGGTTTTAGATCGGATGGAATTTCTTATGCCTGAAAGTCTGATCCCCATCCCGGATGACCGCGTTGTGCTTTCCATCGGGAAGATGTATTGGGATGCTGGCAAACCCGAGGAATTTGAGAGGCGGGCAAAAGCGATTATTGCCAAAAAACCAGACAATGTTGAAGCTTATGTCTGGCTGCTGGACTATTACCGCAGCTTTAAGCGTTATTCGGATGGAATTGAACTCATGCAAAAATGGTTGGAACGCCATCCGAATGACAAACAAGCGCAATCTATTATTCACAATTTGCAAAGGGAGCTTGCAAAAACCAGCAAGGATTCAATTGTCGGGGGGGCGAAAATATTGCCGCCTCGACCCAAAAAATAAATGAGAACAAGATCGCCAGAAAAAAAAACGCTCGTCACAATTATTATTCCACATATCGGGCAAAGCGATATTCTTTATGCTTGCCTGCGCTCTTTGAAAACTGAAAAGAAAGTGCCATTTCGGGTGCTTATTATCGACAATGGTTCTGATCTTTCCGCGGAGAGAGTAGGCGCAATCTTATCGGATTATGAGATTGTGAAAAACGACCGGAATCTGGGATTTGCCGGAGGCTGTAATGTGGGACTTCGACGGGTTCAAACGCGTTATGCCCTACTGCTGAATAATGACACAGAGGTTGGCGAAAATTGGCTGCAACCCCTCGTGGCGTGTATGGAAAAGTACCCGGATGTGGCGGCCTGCCAGCCGAAAATTCTTTCCATGCGATTTTCCGGAAAGTTTGATTACGCCGGGGGGATGGGAGGGCTGATTGACCGTTTCGGCTATCCGTTTGCGATCGGGCGGATTTTCGATCATCTGGAGACAGATGAGCATCAATATGAGGGTCGCTTCAATATTTTCTGGGCATCCGGTACCGCGATGATGATTCGAGTGGCTGTTCTCAGAAATTCGGGTCTGCTGGATGAGGATTTTTTTGCGCACATGGAAGAAATCGATCTGAATTGGCGTTTTCACCTTTTGGGGTATCGGGTTCTTTCCGATTCCAAAAGTGTGGTGTACCACTATTCCGGCTATTCGTTGGGACACGAGGCACTCAGGAAAATGTACCTGAACCATCGAAACAATTGGATGATGCTGCTTAAAAATTATTCGACAGAAACGCTTTTGTGGCTGGTCCCGGTTCGGATTGTTTTTGAAGGAGTGACCCTTCTAAGTTCAATTGTAAAGCTGGATTTCAAACGCGCGTGGGCCGTTCTCCGGGCGATGGTATTTGTCCTGTTGCATACGGCGAAGATATTTCGGAAACACCGGGAGGTGCAATCCATTCGTAAGATTCCGGATAAAAAAATTCTCTTGAGAATGTACCGGGGAAGTATTGTTTGGGAGTATTTCTTGCGGGGTGTAAGAAGGGTGCGTGATTTGGGAGGGTTGCCCGCTTGGATCGAGTGAGATTTGAACATACAAATTGTCCCGTTTGTGGTGCTAAATCGGCCACGTTTTTTTTAGACACATTTGATCGCTACGTGTTTCCCTACAAGGAAACTTATCGATTGGAAAAATGCGACGTATGTGGAACTCTGTTTGTCAATCCGCGGCCGGTGCCTGAAGATCAGGAAGAGTTTTATCCGATCGATATCTTAAATCCCTTTCTGGAGTTCGAAGCCAATCATCAGGATTTTTTTCAGAAATTGTACGCTTTTGTGCATCCGCATGCCATCTTCTGGAAGAGAAAACAGGTGGAAAAGATTGCCGGCGTTGGAAGAATATTGGATGTTTCCTGCGGAAATGGAGATTTTCTCTTTTCCATGCGTCGCCACTTGTGGGAGGTGACAGGAATCGAACGGATTCCCAAATATGCCAATTTTGCACACGGGACGCTTGGCTTGTCGATTTTTAACACGCTGGATGATCTACCGGAGGATAAAATTGATTATTTTGACGCCGTTACATTCTGGCATTCTTTTTCGCGATTTCAAAATCCGGTAGAAATTTTGAAAAAAATCCGCGCCTATTTGAAGGATGAAGGATACCTGTTTATCGGCATCCCTAATATTCGATCCCTGGATTTTTATTTTTACGGGGCGGATTGGGCGGCTCTGGACATTCCGAGAAGACTATTTCACATTTCTCCAAAACAAATGAGGCAGTTGGCAAAACGGACCGGATGGAAAATTGTTTTGGAAAAAGCCATCGGACTGGATTATTTTTACAACGCTCTTCTGAGCGAGAAAATCAGAATTCGACGATTGCGAGTGCCAATGGTATTTTTGCCTTTTCGCTATTTGCGGGGATTTCTGATTGCCTGGTTATCGCGAATCATTGGAATTACCGGAAACGGTTCAGGAATGCTGTACGTGTTGAAAAAGAGGGTGGTGTGAGCAAGAAAACACTTTTCTTTTTTATCAAGCTCCTTGTCAGCGGCGCACTCTTGTATTATTTGTTCACCAAAATTGGCGTTGAGAATTTTTTGGATAAATTGTCAACGGCCAATTTGTGGTGGGTACTGGCCGGAATCGGCTCGTTTCTGATCAGTAATTTTCTGGGATCCTTACAATGGTATCTGCTGATGCGCCAAAGTGGAATGGATTTAACGTACCGAAAAACCGTTGAGTATTATTTTATCGGCCTTTTCTTTAACAATTTTCTTATCAGCAACTTAGGTGGCGACGTGTTTCGCATTTATTACGCTTCCCGCTCCACCGAAAAGACAGCCGGTGCCATTTCAACCGTTTTCCTTGACCGGTTCATTGGCTTTACCATGTTGACTTTCTTGTCGCTGATTGGTGGGCTTTTAATTCTGCAAGAAAATTACCTGGAAACCATTGTGCCGGTGTTGTTCATTACGCTTTTCTTTTGGATTTTAATCTTTGCGGTGTTTTTTAATCGCCCTCTGGCTAAAAAAATTCACCCGTTTTTTGTCTGGCTTTTGCCTGAATCCATCGTGCAAAAAATGATTGATCTGTACGAGGTACTGCATCAATTTAAAGACGCTAAACTGTTTTTGTTGAAATTAATGGGCATTGGATTTCTTGTCCAGCTTTTCAGAGTGGGTATTCACTATTTTGCTGGATTAGCTCTGAATATTCACCCGGGATTTCAAACATTTATGTTGTTTATTCCTTTGATTGCCTTGCTGGCAAGTTTGCCAATTTCCATCGGAGGATTGGGCGTTCGGGAGCAATCGGGAGTCGTGCTTTTTGCAAGGGCTGGCATTTCCGCAGGCCTGGCTGCCTCGATGGAATTCCTGGCTTATTTGCTGACAGTTGTCGGATCGTTGCCGGGCGCCGTTTTGTATCTATTCGCCGGGGAAAAAAGCGGGAGGAGAAAATGAAAAGTAAACGTAAAAAATATGGTCTGTTGTTGATTTTGATCCTTTCATTGTTTGCTGCAAATTGTTACCGAAGGGAAGTAGGGAGGGAACCGGAACAGGATATTTTCGTTTTTGCGCCACCGGCTATTTGGGATGCCGTGCAGAAGCCTCTCGAAGATGTCTTCAGCGCAGGAATCGAAACACCTCAATACGAGAAATATTTTAATCTGAAATATGTCTCAAATCCGGATGATTTGGACAAATACACGCTTCATCGGAATCTAATGTTTGTTGCAACACTTGATTCCAAGGGGCCTATCGCGGATCTGGTAAAAAAGAGCATTTCATCGTCGAAAACAATGACAGGAGTTAAGCAGGGAAAGAATTTTCTTTTCAAAAAGGAAAATCAATGGGTTAATGATCAGGTAATTCTGCTTCTAATTTCTGTGAATGCGGATTCACTGGCAAAAAAAATTGAACGGTTTAAGCAGCAGATTTTTAATATTTACAATGATCAGTATGAAAAGCAATTGAAAAAGGAAATGTTTGCCAGTCACGAGAACAAAAAATTAGAGGAAGAACTTCTCAATAAATATCAGTGGACTGTTCGCGTGCAGCACGATTACTTCGTGGCCTGGGAATCGCCGGACACCGGTTTTGTCTTTCTGCGCAGGATGTATCCTGAACGTTGGTTTTATGGTCGTTGGATCGATACAGACAACCCCTCGCTTATCACAAAGGATTGGATCCTGAATGAAAGGGATTCTGTTGGGACGTGGTTTTACGGTGGGGATGTGATTAATCGAAAGTACGTCAAATTCAAAATTGTTAATTTTAATAACAGACGAGCCTACCAGGTAGACGGACTGTGGGAAAATAATGAAAAAGTCGCCGGCGGCCCCTTCCGGGAATATGTTTTCTACGATGAGCCTACCAGCCGGATTTACATAATTGATTGTGCTGTTTTTGATCCGAAAGATTTATACGGGAAAATGCCCTATATGCGGCAATTGGACGTGATGGCACGTTCGTTTAAAACATTAGTCGATATTCAAAAGGAAAAATAAAAATGGGCAAAGGCTATCTGATCAGCATTATCGTCGGAAGTCCCTCGGATGAAGAAGTTGCCGCGCACACAAGAAAATATCTGGATTATTTTGGCATTTCCTACGATTTTCAAATATTGTCCGCTCATCGGAACGCAGAGTCGCTTTCAATCTATCTGAGAGAGGCAGAAAGGCAAGGTGTGCAGATTTTTATTGCTCAGGCGGGCATGGCTGCTCATTTGCCGGGCGTAATTGCAGCACAAACGTCTCGTCCGGTTATTGGTGTTCCGTTGCAAAATTCGGCTTTGAACGGTCTGGATTCGCTTCTGTCAGAGGTTCAGATGCCGTCAGGTATTCCGGTAGCAACAATGGCCATCGGAAAGGCAGGAGCCATCAATGCGGCCGTTCTTGCAGCGCAAATATTGGCGTTATCCCATTCCGACCTTCACGAAAGGCTTATTGAGTTTCGCAAAAGGGGTTCCAAGTTGTAATTTGTTTCTAATGGTGGTTACAAATAAGATACGGGATCGAAGGTAAATCAAACTTGGCAAGGGATTGGTTGAATGTCGGAAAAAATCAAAATCGCGGTGGTTGGCACGGTTGTGAGGGATACAATTTATCCCTACAAAGGAGAACCGATTGAAGGCTGGGGAGGCATCTACTACACATTATCTAATTTGGCTGGTATTTTAAGAGATCGGGCCATTCTGGAACCGATTTTTTATCTTGGCTATGATGTTTACGATGAATTTTTAGAACTTCTCAAAGAAAAATTTCCGAACATTCGAACGGATGGAATTCATAAAATTGACCAAAAAAACAATCGGGTAATTTTAAGATATGTTACCGCTGAATATCGGGAAGAAACGTCAAACTACATTCCGCCACCTTTGCCGTATGATTTGATTAGTCCCTTTGTTGGAAATGATGTTATTCTATTGAATTTTATTTCAGGCTACGAAGTTACTTTCGAAACCTATCAAAAAATAGCTCAGGGGAAATCCGGTTATTTTTACGTGGATTTTCACAGCCTTGCATTTGGACGAAATGAGGATGGTTCCCGTTTTTACCAGCGGCCGGAAAATTGGCAGGATTGGATTGGTCTTCCGGATATTCTTCAAATGAATGAAAAAGAAGCCGAAACGCTGGCGGCGCGATCAATGGAATCTATTGAAGATTACAAAAATTTTGCAACCGAATTGGTTCAAATCAGTAAGAATATTATTAATATGACACTCGGGTCAAAAGGCTCGGTTTTAGCCTTTTTGTCTGAGGGTGTTCCAATTGTTTGTTATTTTGAGCCCTTAAAGGTTAGCAAGGTAGTGGATGCTACCGGCTGCGGCGATTCTTTTGCGGCAGGATTTATTTCACGCTTTCTTGAAACAAAGGATCCCGTGGAATCGGCAAAATATGGAAACATTACCGGAGGGCTTAATTGTACGTTTCAATCGACGAGCAGGGTGGATCGAATCCACCTTCAAATTGAGGCGGCGCTGAAATCCTATCAGCAAAATGAAATTTTTGTGGTTCAATAAAACTAAAGAGATTGTAGAAACTAAATGAAAAATCGAAACTTAATTGTTGGTTGTAATGGTCTTTTGGGCCAAAAATTCGTAGAGATACTTTCGAAAAATAACCCGGATTCAACGATTCTTGGAGTAAGCGTCGAACCTGAGGTTCTATTCTCAACGAATATTCGGTATCAGCAAATGGACATTACGAACATCGATTCCGTTCACCGGGTTGTTCAGGAATTTCACCCGACAAACATCTTTAATGCAGCCGCCTACACAAATGTGGACAAAGCCGAGATTGAACAGGACCTTTGTTGGAAAATTAATGTGACGGGTGTCGAAAATCTGGCTCTCGAAGCCAAGGCGGTGGGGGCATCGCTTTACCATGTTTCTACTGATTATGTTTTTTCCGGGGAAAATGGCCCCTATCGGGAAACAGACGTCCCGGAGCCTCGAGGGTTTTATGCAAAATCCAAGCTGGCTGCGGAAATTGCCATTAAAGAATCCGGGGTGGCCTATTTTATCGGAAGAACATCTACTCTCTTTGGGTTGGGTGAAAACGTGCGCCCCAATTTTGTTCTGTGGCTTATTTCGGCTCTGGAAAAGAATCAGGAAGTAAAAATTGTCGATGATCAGATTGGCAATCCCACTCTGGCAGACAATCTGGCAGATGCCTTCCGTGTAGCCATGCTAAAAAAAGCAACGGGGATTTTTCACCTTGCAGGCAGAGAGTTCATCGATCGCTATTCCTTTGCCATGAAAATAGCCCAAATTTTTGATTTGAATAGCTCGTTGATTCACCGTTGGAAAACGAGTGAGTTGAAACAATTGGCTCCCCGTCCGATGAATGCGAGTATGTCAGTAGAAAAAGCACAAAAGGAATTGGGTGTTCATTTGATGTCCGTTGAGGAAGAGTTACTGGAATTAAAAAGGCAGTTGTTGGAAAAACATTTGCTTTAATCGTTTAGCAAAGGAGAGCTTGTTTGGAATTTGATGCCTCACTTCCCTTTTACAAGTCGAATGCAAAAAAAATAGATGAGATCAACAGAGAGCTTGGCGATAAGAAAACCCTGGTCGTCATCCCGACTTACAATGAAGCTCAAAATATCCAACTCATTTGTCAGGCCGTATTTGACCTGAAAATTCGAGGACTTTCGGTTCTTGTGGTGGATGATAATTCTCCCGACGGAACAGCGGACCGCGTGCGGCAGCTTCAGAAAAGCAATTCAAATATTGAATTGATTGTTCGCGAAGAGAAACTGGGGCTGGGATCAGCCTACGTTCGGGGATTTGAATTTGCAATTGAGAGAAAATTCGATTATATTTTCGAAATGGATGCCGATTTTTCCCACGATCCCCGGGAAATCCCGAGCTTTTTGCTTGCCATCCAGGAAAATGATTTGGTCATTGGTTCGCGATACATTCAGGGGGTTAATGTCATTAATTGGCCGCTGTCCCGTTTGATGTTGAGCTATTTTGCGAATGTGTACACCCGTTTGATTACGGGAATGCCCATTCAGGACAGCACGTCCGGTTACAAATGCTTTCGCCGAAATGTGCTTGAGGCCATTAATCTGGACAAAATTACGGCTGATGGCTATGCGTTTCAGATTGAAATGGATTTTAAGGCGTGGAAACTGGGATTTAAGCTTAAGGAAATCCCCATTATTTTTGTGGATCGTTTTATCGGACAGTCAAAAATGTCCAAAAAAATTGTTCGGGAAGCAGCCTGGGTGGTGTGGAAGTTAAAGTTTCTAAGTTTGCTTAGGAAAATCGAGTAAAAGTGAATGGACGTTCAGCTTTCCATCATAATTGTTAATTTCAATGTTAGGGATTTTCTATCGCAGACGCTCCGTTCCGTCAAAAAAGCCACACAATCAATCCCTTCTGAAATTATTGTGGTGGATAATCACTCGTCCGATGGCAGCGCTGAAATCGTGGAAAGAGAATTTCCGGATGTGGTTCTGCTGAAAAATGCCGAAAATGTTGGATTCGCCCGTGCGAATAATCAGGCGCTGAAACGAGCCAAGGGCACCTATTTGGTGCTTTTGAATCCGGACACCATCGTTCAAGAAGATACGTTTCAAACACTGATTCGGTTCTTTGAAAATCATCCGGATGCCGGAATGGTTGGCTGTAAGATTTTGAATCCTGACGGAACACTTCAACTGGCGTGCAGGCGTAGTTTCCCGACGCCGTGGGTCGCGTTTACCAAATTGGTCGGGCTGGGGAAATTGTTTCCCCGAAGCAAATATTTTGGGCGTTACAATTTGACCTATCTGGATCCGGAAAAAACCACTGAGGTGGATGCTATTTCCGGATCCTTTATGATGCTTCGACGGGAGGTTTACCGGCAGGTAGGGCCCCTCGATGAACGCTTTTTCATGTACGGCGAAGATTTAGACTGGTGCTATCGGGTAAAGCAAGCACAGTGGAAAATTTACTACGTCCCCAAGACCAAAATTATTCATTACAAGGGAGCAAGTTCCGGTAAAAGCCGGAAAGACACGCTGTTGATGTTCTACCGCGCAATGCTCCAATTTGTTCAGAAACATTTTAGAGGAAAATATCTGTTTTTGCCCCAGTGGTTTTTGATCACAGGGATTGCCATTCGTGGGAGTTTAAGCTTCCTGAATCGCTTGCTGAAACGGCTGACACTTCCGTTTGTGGACTGGCTTTTTCTGAGTGCGGCGCTTGTTTTCGGATTGCTGGTTCGTTTTGGTTCGCTTCAGCATCTAAGAAGTTATCTAATTGTGGACATCGCTTATTCGTTGGTTTGGTTGGCAAGTTTCTATTTTTTCGATCTGTACAAGCGGCAAATATATTCGGTATCCCGGGCGATTGGGGCCACCCTTTTGGGGCTGATTATTAGCGGAACGTTTACGTTTTTCTTTAAACAATTTGCGTTTTCCCGTGCGGTTGTTTTGGTGATGGGATTGGCGGCGCTTATCCTACTGCCGGGTTGGCGATTGACATTGCGTTTGCTGGCAAAATCGAAAAAACTTCCGTTCCTGAAATCTGTTCAAAGTTCATTGACCCGAAAAAAAACGGTTTTGGTGGGGCACGGTGACGCGTTGTCCAACCTAATCCATCGGCTTCGCCAGCGGGTAGATAAAGGATATGAGGTTGTTGGTGTGATTTTGCCTCATGAAAATCCCGACGAAAGCTACACAGTTCCGGTTTTGGGAACTGTGGAAAATCTTCCCTGGATTATTCGGAATGAAGCCATTCAGGAAGTCATTTTTTCATCCGAAAGCCTGAATTACGAATTTATTCTTGAAATTATTTCCCGTGCAGAGGGCCTGGATGTGAATTTCAAAACAGCTGCCAGCGATGCGGAAGTTATCATTGGACGCTCGTCTGTTGATCACATTGGCGATATTCCGCTGGTTGATATCGAGTACAAATTAGGGCGCGGCCCCCTGCGAATTTTGAAACGCCTGTTTGACGGAACCATTGCACTGACGGGGTTGTTCTTTCTCTGGCCGGTTTTTCTCTATTCGCGATGGGTGAATCGAAATCCCATTTCAAAGGTTCAAATTCTTTCCGAAAAGGGAAGGCCTGTTTCCGTAATGATTCTTGGGGAATTCAACGGTGATTTTTCCAATCTGAAGGCTTGGCAAAAAATTCCATTGCTGTCGGATATTTTAGTGGGAACAATCAGCTTTGTGGGAGCGGAAATGGTTCCGGTGGAAACGCAAAATCACCACAAAATTTACCTGAAACCGGGTCTCACGGGATTGGTTCAATTGTACCGGGATCAGAATCTGAATGAATTGGAAAAAGAGAAGTACGAGCTTTTTTATCTAAAAAATTATTCACCCTTTTTTGATATTGAAATTTTGACCAAATCAATTCTAAGGATTTGATTCGTTGCCTTGGGGGGAAGCACCGTCTCTTACTGAAAAAAATGCGACGTTGCGAACCCGAGAGAAAAATAAAGAACCGCTGGGGGAAAGCGTGTTTCAAATTGGAGTTTTATCGGGTAACACGGACTTTTTTAAAGCAAAAGTGCCTGAATTCCCGAAAATTACGTTGAAAATATCAGGTGTTTTTTATGAATGGATTTGTTTTTGACTTTGAACGACCTATTGTTGAGTTGGAAAAGAAAATCGAGGAGATGAAGGAGTACTCATACATTGAAAATGTTGAGCTCCAGGAAGAAATAACCAACCTCGAAAAAAAGGCAGAAAAGCTGCGCAAGGAGATTTACTCAAAATTGACTCGATGGCAGCGGGTGCAATTGGCGAGGCATCCGCAGCGGCCTTACACACTGGATTATATTCAACGAATCGTACCCGATTTTCAGGAGCTTCACGGCGATCGAAAATTCGCCGATGATCCGGCTATTGTGAGCGGAATAGGACATATTCAAAATGTGCCAATTATGCTCATTGGACACCAAAAAGGCCGCACAACCAAGGAAAAGGTCTACCGGAACTTCGGGATGCCCAATCCCGAAGGATATCGAAAAGCACTTCGCCTTATGCAATTAGCGGCAAAATTTAAGCGCCCGGTTGTTACGCTGATTGACACCCCGGGTGCGTATCCCGGAATTGGTGCAGAAGAGCGCGGACAGGCGGAGGCTATTGCCAGGAATTTGTTTGAAATGTCCCATTTACCCGTTCCCATTCTGGTAATCATTATTGGCGAGGGAGCTAGCGGAGGGGCGCTGGGCATTGGTGTGGGTGACAAAATTCTGATGCTTGAAAACACCTGGTACTCGGTTATTTCACCCGAGGGGTGCGCAGCTATTCTATGGCGGGATGCGGCCAAAGCAAAGGAAGCGGCCGAGGCAATGCGCGTAACGGCCAAAGACCTTATGGAAATGGGAATTGCTGACGGAATTATCCCCGAACCCGTTGGCGGGGCTCATCGAGATTATGATGAAGCTGCCTCGATTCTTGAAAAACGAATTTTAGAAGAACTCAATGAATTATCATCTCTTCCAGTGGATGAACTCTTAGAGAAACGATATCAAAAGTACAGAAAAATTGGATTCTGGGAAGAATAACTATGCTGGAAAATCGAATGCAATTTCGTGTGCGGTACGTGGAAACCGATCAAATGGGAATTGCCCACCATTCAAACTATTTTGCCTGGTTTGAATGCGGAAGAGCGGAACTCATGCGGGAACTGGGCTACACCTACGCGGAAATGGAAAAGGAAGGCATCCTGATGCCGATTGTTGAGGTTCACTGCAAGTATATTCGGTCGGCCCATTATGATGATTTGCTGGAACTTCGTACAATTGTGGATGGATTACCGAAGGCACGAATTAAACTTTCTTATGTGATTACCCGGGTTGAGACCGGCGAAAAAATTGCAGAGGGCGATACAACTCTTGCTTTTTTAAATGAGAATCGAAAGCCCATTCGTGCTCCGAAGAAATTTTTAAATGTTATCAAGAAAAATCTATAGGAGAAATGCAAGATGCTGGATAAAGAGCTTCTTGAAATTCTGGCGTGCCCCAAATGCAAAGGCGATTTGGAATACGACGCGGAAAACAATTATTTGATTTGTCACAATTGTCGGTTGAAATTCCCGATTAAGGACGACATTCCCATTATGCTAATCGAAGAAGCCGAGGAATTTTAATTTTTGCCGCTTTCTTTACAAAAGGATGAACTAGTTTTTCTGTCAAAATCTATTTTAAAAGCAAAGGAACTAATTTGCATTCGGCTATTGCAGGTTTATTTTCCTTGCCCTTTCTCTCTCCACAGAGAGGGAGGAGAGCGTTCTGGCAATTAACACTGATTTTGACGCCAATCGGGGGGTGGAACCAAAAAGCTGTAAAAGTTCGACACGCTTCGCGCGTTAAAATTGGCACGAGTTGAAAGCGTCGAAAAAAGCTTGATTATTGAACCGAATTCACTTAAATTTATAACTTAAGAGTCTGTACATCTCAACAGTAAAATGCTCTTGTTTACAGTTTTATTGCATGAAAACCTGAAGAGATAAACCCCCTGTTATTTGATCCAATATGACTTTGGTGGCTGATA
>Ga0114934_10001878_pt1 | contig 13574 bp, 14 predicted proteins | sample 4SBtaG_2_FD_99695 | JGI IMG/M metagenome (GOLD analysis project Ga0114934, IMG submission 99695) | Deep subsurface microbial communities from Kolumbo volcano to uncover new lineages of life (NeLLi) - 4SBTROV10_white metaG | ecosystem: Environmental > Aquatic > Marine > Volcanic ... | reverse complement strand
ATATTATGAATAAATAATTCTTTAGCACCATCAACAGTAATCTTTGTTCCTTTAGCAACTTTTTTTAATAAACTTTCTGTTTTAATTAAATATTGTTTTTTCTGTTCTAAATTATCAAAGTCATTTAATTTATCCATCCACTCACCTTGGGCGTTCATATCTTCAAACGCATCATCATATTTACCTTGATGAAACTGACTTCTTAATTGTAACGATCTACCTGCTTTAGAGGATAATTCTTTATCTAATAATAAAAAAGCTGTTTCTCTATCTTCTAAAACTTTTAATGGAATATTATTGTTAGGAAATTTTTTAGCATTGTACACATCTCTGGTAGCTTGTTTCGCTAAAGTATTAACAAATATATCGTGAGCTTCAGAATATTTGCCTTTAGCTGCTAAACCTTTTTGTGTTTTAAAACTTTTTAAAATGCTGTCATAATCTGTAATATCATCAATACCTAGTGAATCAACATATTTATTAACATCATCTAAACTTTTAGTCATGTCTTTTGGTTTTATGCCTAACGCAATAATACCATCTTCACCTAGATATCTTTTAGATTCTTCACTAAAATTATCTTTAAATGTTTTGTAAGCATCTTGTCTTGCTTTTTTTAATTCTGCTCCTGATAAACCTTCAGATTTTCGTCTTGCAGTAATTTTTAGCTGTTCTTCAACTAAATTTTGCATCCTTTTTCTTGATTGTTCAGATAGTTCTTTTTCTATCTGTTCTTTTCCTTCCTTAGATGCTCCTGTTTTTTTTATTTTTTCTATAGCTTTTTTACTTGTTAAGCTATTTTTTATTCCTATGGCACCACCAGTCACACCACCAATAGCAGAACCAACACCAGCACCAATGCCTAATGATAATAAAAATCTTTCTCTATCAAATTCATCAAGATTACCAAGTTGCATTTCTACATTTTGTCTAGCAACATCATCTAATCCTGAGTAAGCTGCACCATTAATAGCACCTTGTATCAAGCCTGATGTGGTATAGGCTTTAATTTTTTCTTTAACTGTTGCCTTAGCTGCTGCTTTTGCAGCAGCACTTGCCGCAACTCCTGTACCAAAACTAAGACCACTAAGATAAGTTGTGTAATCTTTTAAAATAGCTTGACCAATATCTACATAACCACCCATCCCATCATCTTTCTCATATTTTTCCCAAACATTCCACATATGAGCTAAGGCTTGCTTATCATTTTCATTGTAGGTGGTTGTTGCTACAGCAAGATAACCAAGCTGAGATAGATTGTAATTGTAGTCACGCATATATTGTTTATATTCATCAACTAATTCTTCAGTGCTTCCTTCAAATTCTTTGTTCTTAGTTAATTGATAATGTCTTTTAAAAGATTCGTGTAATCCTGTATCTTTTAAAAGATTTTGTGTTGTTAATTCAGAATCATATTGTTCTTGCATTAAATTTGAATTTTTAAATTTTTGTACCAATGAGTTAATTTCAGGTATAGTCAATTCTTTGTTAGATTGGTAATTGCCAAAGCCTTCAATATAATATAAATTATTTCCTTTGTTAGTAACTTGTGTCATTCGTCTGGCACCTCTATTGATTGACCTTTTTTAACTCTAAGTCTTGTTCTAAATAACTCCTCAGTTTGAGAATCTAGTATATCAAAAAATTGTCTGCCTTGGATTACTCTATCTGCTCTTTCTTGTGTTGAATCTGCTGAAAAATACATCTTAAAAAAGTCATCAGCAACATATCCACTTAAATGTAAAAACTGTCCATGAAATGACATTGCTGTTGTTATTTTATCTTTAGTTTCATTATCTAATGATTCAAAACGAATATCAGACAAAGTTAAATCTTGATTTCCTGTAGCTTGTATTCTTTTCTCTAAGGCTTTTTCTAAGATAGGGGTAAAATTAGTTATCACTAAACTTGCAAATTCATCATCACGCAAAGATATATTTTGTCTTGACATAAAATTTTCAATGTAGCCTAAATTTTGTGTCAATACATGAGAAATATAAAAGTTTTCACTGCCTTGATAAGCTGATAATTGTTTTTCAGTTTCAACACCAAATATACTGGTAATTTCTAATCTTGACTTTAACCTATCTTTAAAAGGCTTATAATCTGCATCTTTAGAAACATCAGTGTAAGCAACAATAAAGTTGGTTAATTCTTTTTCATCTTTGCTGCTTAATATATTTTCCTCTAAATATTTCTGTCCTACTTCAGTAATACTTTGTTGTGTACTAATACTTTCTTCTCTTAACTTTCTTTTAACATCACTTATGGATTCAATAGTTTTATCTGGTATTTCTGTTGTTATACTTTCTTCGATGCCATCTATTGCTATTTCTATTTTGCCATCAGAAAGAGTTAGCTCATTTTTTTGTAAAAAATTATTTATATATTGCTCAATACCTGATCTTGTTTGTAATTGAGGATTAGTGTCTAAATTTTTTAAAATTTCTGCTTTAACAAATCCTATGGTAACAACATCCATTTTTGCTGTATTTTCTAAATATTTTGTATTACGAGTATTTATTTCACTAATTGCTAATCTTTCTAAATCATTCCATTCTTCATAGTCTGTAATTTTTTTATTACCGTATGTCATATTTTCCAATACTTGTAATTTTAAAAAACCAGCTTCACCTTCACTAGCTTCAATCATTCCATTTGTTAATATAGATAACCCTTTTTCAGGTTGATCTTTATACGCAGTATTAATATCATTAACTAATGTTTGTATTTTAGCTTGATTAGGATTATTTAGATCAGGAACATCAGTAAAATATTTTTTAAATTGATCAGATGTTAATTTTTGCAATGCTTTATCTTTTGCATTTTTTATTTGTTGAATAATTTTTTCACTGTCTGCACCCATTGTTTTGTCAGCACGGTCAATTAAATTATCATATTGATTCACAACACCTTGTATACCTGCTACATCATAAACTTTATCAGCAGCTTCATTTGCAATATTTAAATCTTCAGTAAAAACATTGGTTCTTTGTTCTCTATCTAATTGTAACCTGGTGTTTAAATTTCTGTTGGCTTGTGCGTTACCATATACTTTCATGTTATTCATAAAAGTATCGTAAGATGATTTATTATTAACAAACATGCCAGCGTAATTATCAATAATATTTTTAGCTGCTTCATCTGCTTCAGCTAAAGTCATGCCTTTACCATCATTGGCATTATAAAAATCTTCATTAAAAAGTTTATGTAATCTTTGTTTGGTTTTATTTTCTGCTTGCCCTCTTATTTCTGCACCTATATATTCATTAGCAGTTAGTTCTGCAATATTTGCACTGCTAGGATTAAAAGGTAGTTTTTGCTCTCTTTTTTCTATCATGCCGTTTATTTCTTCGGCAGATGGTTGATTCATTAAAGAGTATTCAAAACCTGCTTGCACAGCTTGTTTTGCTGCTTTTTCCTCTAAAAACTTTTGCATTTGAGAAATTGAATCTATCGTACCTTGATAGCCAGCAACTGCTGTTGAAGCTGCACTACGGTCCATAGCTCCCATAGTTAGCTTTGGTAATGCTATGCCTGTTGCTTTTGTTCCTTGATATTGTCCAATCATTTTTGCCATTTATTCTACCGTATTTGTTTTGTACTTTTGATAATTAAGATAACCTTGTGATAAGTAACTGCCTGCTTGTAATGTTGCTAAATTTTTAACATTAACAGCAGCTTGTTCTTTACTAGCTATTTCATTTCGTGCTTCACGATCTAACATATTACCAACAATTTTATAATTTTCTTGTAATAAATTAAGGTTTCTATTGCCTGCTAAGTATTCATCTAAACCTTGTTGTAAAACAACTGTGTTTAAAACATTATCTTTCATCAATCCACTAGCAGCACCAGATGCAATATTAAATGCCAAAGACCTAGAAGTATCTTTAAGTATCTGATTTTGTTCTTCTTTAATATCAATTATATCTTTTTGTCTTTGTATTTCTTGTTGTTTTTGGTCAAATTGGCGTTTTATTTCAGCAGCTTGTGCTTCAGCACGATATTGAGCAGCTTGTGCTTGCCCTTGTCGTATTGCTGTAAATGCTTGAAATCCTGAACTTGCTGCTAATGCAATCGCTGCTTTTGACATTTATCCTCCTGTACTAACCTTATAATCCATACCTAGTAAGTGTAATTTTAAAGGTGCAGATTGTCCAATGGTTATCTGTCCTGTCAAACTAAACCCTAAGATACCGTGTAATGTTTTAGTACCTGTAAACTCTGGTACAGCAACATCTAAGTTATCTGTACCAAATGCTCTAATGGGTATGGTATTTCCATTAATTGTTAAGTTTTGTGTTTCATTTAAAAATGCGTTGACTTCTAGCACACGCTTTTTAAAACCTCTTAGCGAAGCATATCCTGTTATACTAGGCTCAATCGGTAAAGTTTTAATGGTCACTGTATAATCCAAACCTGCTTGATAAGAGCTAGAAGTAGAACTAGCAAAAGTAATTGCACTAGATCCTGCTGTGACATCTGCTTGCATTACGCCATCACCAATTACTTTTACAGTTTTTTGATTTAAATGTCCTGAACTATGACTAGATGCTGCACCACCAGATACCCCACTATCTAAGGTAAAATCTTCATCAAAAAGTTCAATGTAGTATTTATTTGCACTGTTAATGGTGCGTTTGACAACAACATATTGGTCACTGACCACGGTGGCTACATTTAAAAATAAACCATCTGTTGTAAATTGAGTAGCTGCTACAATATTTTGATCTTTGAGTAAAGTGTACACTGCTGCTGATCCATCATTGTTGACCACAACCAAACGGTCACCTTCATCAGTAGATGTTGCTCTACGAATTGACATATCTATTGGTGTTGCTAAGAGATGACTTGATAACAAAGATATTTGGGTAGTTAAGTAACCTTCGCCACTTCTATCATATACAAATTCATTAAGTGCTTTACCTTGGCGTTGCACATAAATCGTACTTCCTGTAATGTTTTGCACTCGTATACTTTCTTTACTACCATGACTTGATTGCACTTTGGCAATAAAGTTACTAGGTGTTAGCGGTTCACTAAAGTCTTGTGGTGCAAAAAATTCACCACCTGTCGTAAAAATTTGTAAGTAGTTGGCACTGATAATATCAGTTATGGTATTTAGCTGATTAGTATCTAAAGTTGCAACAAAACCATCATCATCTAAACCTTCGCCTGGGTTAAAATCAAAAAAAGCATTAACCCTAGATGCAAAAATAGTAGACGGTCTTGATTTGCTACCACCAAAAAACAATCTACCTTGATGAAAAGTTGCTGTCCTTGGAAAACCTTTGCTGCTACTAAACGTATCTTCATAACCTGTTTCTAGCTCCCAATCACCACTAACGATAGCATCGGTACTAAAAAATGGTATTTCGACATGTGCTTTTAAGACTGTTGCACTTGTGCGTTCAACAATTCTTGCTCGCCCAAATTTATTACCACCTTTAACATTAATAAACTGATTGACATGTGATGTCGTAAATACAGATCCTGACGATGCAGTTAAGGTAATATTACCTGTAGTTGCACTTGGAGTCAGTGTACCTGCACTTGATACATCAGTTGATGTAGATAACGTAAAAGCATGTTGCGGATTAAAGGTAAAAGTTACATCAGCAATAGTCCATGCAGTATCAGAAGTACGTGTAATCTTTTTAGGTGCCATATCTTCTTGTACGACAATTAAAGTATCAGCACTTTGTACCCAACACATTTCATTAAGCATCGCAGAGGTAATAGTAGTTGTCAGATAATTATTACCACTACCTGCAATGTTTGTTTGTAATACACCATTTTTAATGACATACATACGATTATGAGTAAATGCTAATAAATAAGCATCAGAAGTATTAAATTCAAAGGATACCAAGCGTATACCATTTTCAGGACTACCACCTAATTCTGTTATAAATTTAGTTCCAGGTCTGCGTTTGACACCGCCTTGCGGTAGAACCACAACATTAAGTGCAGTTGTTAAGCCTGCATCGTAAGCCTTGACATCATCTCTAGCTATAAGTTTGGGATCTAGCTCACCTGAAGTAAAACTATTTTGGATATCAATCACCCTAGACATTAGCGTACCTCAATTAAATCAAAACTGTTGTTACCTAATTGTTGGGATCTTTGTCCTTGTGCATCAGCTTGTGTACATTGTCTAAATAAACCACCTCTCCCATTTTCAGCAGGAGTACCAAATGCTAATGTTCTAAAATAATCTGCTTTGGTAATTTGATCGGTTAATGGTTCTGCAAAATCTGCTGCTAATGCGTGGCGTAGCATGTAAACAAAAAACTCTGGAAATCTTGATTCATCAACATCTGCTACATAATCAATGTAAACTGTATCATAATCTGTTAATAATCTTTGTTGGTCAATATAATATAATTCAAACTCAGTTTGTGGTAATGCACCTGCTGTTGAAGTTTGAAACAGAGCTTTAGGTGTGCCAATAATATCAGCAGGTAACGCATACGCATACTGCCATTCTGTTGTTGGTGTATCGCTAGTTCTTGCTAATTGCACTTTCTTTTTAGCAAAAGACCAAGGATAAATAGATAAAATATACTTTTTTAAGTCATCATATAAACGGTCACATATTTTTGCAGAATCCGTGCCTTCGGTAAACGAGGTCATTTCTGCTGCACCTAGCATCAAGAGTGCATCATTACAAATGGTAAGTTTAGTATCTCCTGCTGCCATATAATCTCCTTAAAAAAGTATGCTCTGCCGAAACAGAGCAACTTTATCTTACTTAGTCAGAATCAGTTACCACACCAATTACTGTACCATCAGACACATCTACTACTCCAGATGCGTTAGATACAACAATGTGCATTGTTACTGTTCTTGTTCCGCCTGTTGAGCCATGGACCATAATCATATCACCTACTTTCAAAGTATCTGAAAGAGTGTTGAAGTAGCCAGCAGCATCAACAGCAGTGTGTGCATCGGTAGTTGTATAGACATACAAAGCTGGTAAATCACCAGATCTGCCTTGTCCTGCTAACGCACCGAATCCATCAGTTGAATAAGCCATAAGTTACCTCCTATGATTCACGACAAGTTATTTCAACAATACCATTGGTATCAATACCAACAGCTCCAGCAGAAAACATTGAGTTTACTAAGAACGATGCTTTTTCAGCAATGTAGTTAATCTCTGTTTTCTTATCCATGTTTAAAGCAAGTCCTGTTGAGCTTTGGTGCCATGCTAAACATGTTCTGTCACTTGAGCCATCTACAGCAAGTCCGCCTTCATCTCTATCACCGATAGCAATAAATTTGAATCCTAAGAATGAATCAACAGTACCTTGAGCTAATGCTTTAGTTGTGTTGACATCAATAGTTTTCACATCGCTGTCGTCTAAGAAAGCTGCCATATTGTTTGAATGACATAAGAAAAAACGACCTTCAGCAGGTACATTTTTCTGATCCATTAACTTTTTAGCTTCTAACACTTTATCAACATTTAAGTTTGTGTTAGAACCACCAATAGAATTGGCTACAGTTAATGATGTTCCTGCACCATCAATCGCATCAATAACAAGTTGGTCCATTCTACGACCAATCGCCATTGATAATGCTTTAACAAGCTCTGCTCTTTCATCAAACAATACTTTACCGCTTGTGAATATATCTGAATATTCAGCAGCATTGTAGTCTGACATTGTAGCTGTCACTTGCGAATGTGCTAAGTTTAACGGTGTTACATCAGATTGTGGAATATGTAAATTCGCTACACCTGAACCTAACTTGTTAAACTTATATGTGTTACCTGTTACGCCTGCTCTCTCTCTTACAGTACCTGCTAATACACGATCAGACTGGTATGCTTGTTTGACCTCGGCATCAAATATGGTAACAAAACTTGAGCTAATACTTGTACTCATAATATCTCCATATAATAGTTAAGTTATTATCGCTTGATGTTGTCCATAAGGGCATCTTACTTGTAGGTTGTGCCTACCACACCTCATACGAGTGTCAAGGGCAGAAATACTGTTATCCTTACAGTATAGTGTAATTAAAAGTTAGAAGATTGCAACTTTTTATAAAATATAATCTTTGCTTGGATCATCAGGTACACGCTGCTTAAACCATTTTTGTACTTTGTTGCGATAACTAGGATCTTCTTTGTACTCTTTGGTTCCAACCATAGCATATAATTCATCTAATGTTGGTACACCTTCGTCACTTGGTTGTGCTGTTGGAATGTTACCTTCACCATAAAATCTTCTTAACTTTTGCATAGCTCTAACGCCTGATGCAGTACCAGCAGCACCTTTAAATGCTTCTAGTTCTTCTTCGTTAAAAACACCTTTGTTAAATAAACCATTTGCCCATTCGGCAGTTGATTTAATAATTTGGTCTGCATCTGGTCCTAACTTGTCTTTTTCAGTTTTAACATCAACCTTAAATTGTTCTAGCGATGACATTTCCATATCAATATAATCTTTTGCCAATGCTTCAAAAGCAGCTTGACTAACCCCATGTTCTTTACCCCAATCTTTAAAACGGGCTAGCAAAGGATCGTCTTGTGGTATACCTGATTGTTCAGCAAAAGATACATCATAATCTTCTGGTACTTTGTGTTTGCCTTGAGAAAATTTTTTTTCCATTTCATTATAAGATTTTACCATCCCTTCAATGTCTGGTCCTTCTTCATCATTCCAAAACTTTTCAGGAAAATAGTCTGGTCTGTCATATTCAACTTCTTCCCCTTCGTTAGCAATCGCTGTGCTGACTTCTTCTGGATCTTTAGCAAACACATCTTCAATCACTTCAGGATTAGAATCCTGTTGTGCTTGTTCTTCCGCCCTTGCTTCATTAATACCTTGATCTAATAAACCTTCGCTTTCAGTCGCTTGACTTTCTACTGCTTGATTTTCTTCACTCATCCTCTTGCCCTCTCTATGCGTTTCTCAATTTCTCTCACCAAAGAATTTTGTCCCTCTCTACAATATCCATAGCTTGAAACCTCACCAGGAATAAAAGTTGGTTGCTCAATAGTGATAGCCCTTAAATGTCTTAATACTTTTTGTCCATCTTCCGTATTAAAAACCCTTGCGTATAACCGATTCAATTCAACTACATTAATAAATTCTTTGTGGTCTACTGCTTGTTCATCTAATAAATTTAATTCATCCCAGCTCATGCTTACTCCTCAGTTGGTGTTTCAGTTGGTTGTGATGGTTGTTCTAACTGTGCTTGTGTTTGTGCTGCTTGTTGAGCCATTTGTGCTGCTTGTTCTAATAAAGCAGCTCTTTCTTCTGCTGTATTTCTAACTTCCGCAGGAATACCAAGACTATCAGCAATAAAATCTGCTGCCGCACCAATCTTCACAGATGTTTGTCCTTCTGGACCAAGTTGTTGCACGATTTGAGCAAATTGTAATAGGTTATTAACCTTGTCTTGATTCTGTGACATCGCAATCGGACTGACTGGTTTGATCTTTACTTCTAAACCATTGACTTTTAAAGGTAACTCAATTAAGTTTTGAGCATCCATAATCTGTAAAGTACGCTGTACAATCGGTGTCATTACTTCAGCGATCAAACGACCAAAGGCACTACCTAAGTTTTGTGCTAGTTCTTGAACACGCTGTTGTATTTCAGTGGCACTTCGTGCTGACATATCATCTCTTGGGATAGATTCATCTAACAATATCTTCTTAATTGACATTTGTAGTTGGTCAATTACGATTTGTGATAACTGTGGATCACCACTACGAGATAACGGTCTTAGACTTTCACCTTGTGGTCCACCATTTCTAGCCACAGGTATGATTGCACCTGGTTTAAGCACCACTGTATTTGGATTAAGAACCCCATCATCTGCTGCGGTATACACACCTGCAATAGATAACGATGAGTTTTTTAATAATAATTCTTTGGTTTTATTTAAAGTTTTTATATCAGGTATAGCCACAGTTAATGGTCCACGACCATATACTTCGCCTGCTGCTTTCATGTACCTTGATACCACCCAAGGACTATATTTAAGTTCCCTCTCAACCACTTTTAATTTTTCTTGTTGGTAAATAATACAATAAGTATATTTGCCTGTGTCTAAATCTTTGACAGTTGCTTCTAAAAAATCTATTTCTTCAATCGGATTATCTTTAACTTTACGCTTCAAGGTTTCATTTAGTTTGGCATCAGGAAACTGAATTAAAATTTGTTCTGCTTTCAATCGTAAAGTACGATAGACATTTTCTACTTGACCATTTGCACCTTCTTCAAAACAAACCAAATACATTGGGATAGAAGTGTAACGGATTGGTGTCATTTCGTCACCTTCTTGAATTAACATCACCGCAGTACCTACACATAGGTCTAATAAAAATTCACCCATAGCTAAGTCAAAGTTAGAAGTGCGAATAACACTAAACATTTTATCTAAGTAAACATCTAAAATTCTTTGTACTTCTACTTTTTGATCTACTGGAATATCATTACCAGGTTCTAAACGACACCAGTTATTTTGCGGTGGAAATAAACCTGATTGTATTCTATTGGCAAATCGTTGTGTTGAACTAATTGCTGTACTGTCAAATACATCTGACATTTTGTTTTGACCAACCGTCTTACCTTCAAAATAACCTTCATATAAGTTACGGTTCGGCAAAGCAAAACGATAACAATCTTCATAAACTGATTCCCATTGTTCTTTACGAACTTTGGCAGCTTGATAGCGTTTCATAATTTGGTTGACTGACTTATATGCCACTATGTTTTCCTCGTTAAATCAGAATCTGCTTTTCTAGCACCACCTTTGCCTGTAACAAAAGATCGTACTCTGCCCATCGCCCAAGCATGTGCAGATACACCACGGCTACCTGACGAATAATACGCACCCAGTCCACGCTTGTAAACTTTATCAAGTGTTGATTTGCTAAATTTGCTAGTATAACTACTTGGATATTTACCTGCCACCTGCTCTCTCCTTACTGATTTGATCCATCATCTCTGTTGATAATAAACCTTTACGATACAACCGTCTAGTGCGTAAGATTTCACTCTCTCGCTTAGATTTGTTTTTAGCTCCTGCTAAATACTTTAAAGGTACGCCCTTCTTAGATTTAGGCACAGGTTTAAACTTGCGTTTCATTTTTTGCTTGGCTTTTTACCGCCACCATATCCTTTCTTTTTTTTCATGATTTGTCCTTTTTCTTTTTAAAGTTATCTTTCATACCACCCATCACAAACTTACCGCCAGTGTCTTTTGCATAACCTTTGGCTTGAGCAATCCCCTTTCCTGTGTAGGGAAACATTTTAGATTTCCCATCTTTACCTATGACTTTTGGCATTTATCCTCCTAAAGTTTTTTTCTTTGGTATTCCAAGTTCTGGCGTTTCTCGTTCAGCTAATAGCATACGTCTGCCACCAAACCTTGCACGTCTTTTGCGTTCTTGTAAAGAGGTCATTTCTTTCATGCGTTCTAATTCTGCTTTTTTTTCGTCAGCTTCTAATATTTCTTGCTGCCTTTTTTGAGCTTCTTTCGTTTCTTCAGAAATTGGCTCTGGTGCTGGAACCTTTGGTTTAGATAATATAGCTCCCATTATTTACTCCTAATAAATTTTTGCATACATCACATAATCTTGTTTGTCATGCCCAAATTGTTTTAATAAACCTTCGTACTTGAATTGTAATACAGATGCCCAGTTGTTTGCAACCTTGTTACTGGCTAATACAGTGACTTGAATTCGGTGTGCTGCCAAATATTTTGCACCATATTTAATAACAAACTTAGCGGTTCTGGTCGTAGCTACTGGATATTTGTTAAATAATTGACTACCCAAACACCACGCTTCATATACACCAGGTAATATTTGAGCAAACCCCCAACATGCTGCAATCTGTTCATTGTAGATCACAGTAATTGCTGGACCTGTGGCTTGTAATTGTTCTATGTAAGCTACCGTGGTGTCATAGTCAGCAAAATAACTTTCATCTAAAGCACGGTAATCTAAATGATACGCATCATTGTTGGTGTAATCTCGGTAAACAATTCTTTCATTGGTGTTTAAACTATTGTAAAATTCTACTAATCCTATAGGGTTTTGCGAGGTTTTTGACACCCCTCTTTTACCTCGCATCTCTTTAGAATACACTAAAATCCACCTTTGCTATGACTTGTTGGTTATCACTGCCATGTGCATTTTTACGAGTTAAGATTCTGTGTTCACCACCACCGAGCATTAAATAACCAAAGGCATCACCGATGTGGGAGAAGTTGTTTTTAAACGGTACATCTTTAAACCGTTCATACCCTGCACCCACCGCTTCACGCTTAAAGTAATACCCACCAGCTAACGCTTTACGCAACATAGAGCAGTGCTTATTCACAATCAATCCTGCTTTACCAGCAATCAAGCGGTTCATTGGCATCGCACCTGCTTCTCTACGCACCTTAAAGTCGTTACTCACGGTTGGTCTGGCGTTCATTCCTTGTGTTTTTAAATGATCAAAGGCAGTCACTTCAAAGATTTCATCTCGTTTGCTACCTGCAGGATCACCCCAGATCTTAATATCTTTGGCATTTGGAAACATCTTATTGATTTCAATCTTGAGTTGTGTGGTAAATCGTTCTAACCCCATGTCAAAGGTTACTAGTTCGTGCAAAATATGCCACCTACCATTGTCCAATCGTTGACCAAACACTGCCGCAGGTGTCAAACCAAAGTCAAGTCCGATCTGTAACGGATATTCAGGCAAATATTGTATTTCCTCACTCATTAACGAATCAGTATATTCTTGCCACACAGCTCTGCCTTCTTGCACAAAGACATATTCACCACCTGCATAACAACGAATCCAGTCTAAGTTTTTTCCTCCAAGCATTTGCTCATAGTACCCTTCCGTTAAATTATCAATGTTCTCTGCTCGGTCATTGATCGCCCAGTATTTACCACCTGCATAAATCGCATCTTCAAATTGTGCATCCACTTCTTTAACACCACCAGGTTGTTTGTAGAACTTCCAAGCATACTTACCTTTCATCTTTTCTTTTTCTGCCAATCTATGCCACCAATGGTCATCATCAGGTGGGTTGGTGTCCATAATAATAAATCTATGTTGACAACCGCCATGTGCTTTGGTTGGATAACGACCAACCCTATGGGTTAAACCATCAATGACCGCCTTCGGCAGTTCTCTGGCTTCATTTACCCAGGCACCAGTCAGTTCCAAAGATAGCAACTTACGCACATCTTTAGGTGTATCTAGTGCTAAAAAAATGACTTCCATGTCTAGTCCTGCCAACTTTCCCTTTGGCGGTAACTGTATGTGATGTGTTAATGGTGGCGACCAACGCATCGGTCCCCAAGTGGCTTCATCAAATATCTCTAACCAAGTCTTAATCGTAGTGGTTCTCAGTTCAGGATAAGAGTTACGCACAATTACAAAGCGACTGTGGCGAGTGTTGTCCAGTGGTGAAACTGGTTGTTGTAATGCACGCAACATTATCTCAGATGCACAAGCATAAGATTTACCAGAACCTACTGGACCCATTAAACCACGCACAAAAGACTGGTCATTTAGGAACTTCCACACAGTAGGACTTTTACT
>Ga0114934_10001876_pt1 | contig 13583 bp, 18 predicted proteins | sample 4SBtaG_2_FD_99695 | JGI IMG/M metagenome (GOLD analysis project Ga0114934, IMG submission 99695) | Deep subsurface microbial communities from Kolumbo volcano to uncover new lineages of life (NeLLi) - 4SBTROV10_white metaG | ecosystem: Environmental > Aquatic > Marine > Volcanic ... | reverse complement strand
TTGTCATTCTCCAGAACCTCTTTTTTGAATACCTCATCCATTACTTCTTTAACCATTTCTTTCGCTTCTGCCATTTTTATCTCCTTTTTTATTAGTAAAACTAAATGTTTTTAACTGATGATATAAAGATAGTGATATTCTTCTACCACGAAATCATGTCATAACAGACCCTGAACTATTTACTATTACTTCTGACTTTCCAGCGCTTCTCCTTACAAATATATTTTGTTGAATAAAATTTCTTAAATTATCCTGATGTGTTATCAAAAGAATAAGCTGATCAGCAGACAAACGTTTTACCATATCAGCAAAACGTTCTGTGTTATATTCATCTAATGCAGTTCCAGCTTCGTCTAACAATATAAATTTAATATTGGCACCATATTTCCTAGAAAGTATTTGCGCTAAAGCCATTCTTATAGCAAACGATATAATAAACCTTTCACCACCTGAGAATGTATCAAAGTCTCTATACTCAACTTCGTTGCCCATTCTCACAGCAATATCTATCTCATCTGGCCTAGGAGTAGTCATCCTGACCTTCATAGAATCATAATTATCAAAAGTCTCAAGTGTAGTATTAGTATATTTTTCAATCTCTACGATCGCTCTTGAGATAAGTATGGACGGAATACCACCCTTCTTAGAACAGGCACTAATCATATTCTCTATTACCGTTCTTTTATCCCATAATTCTGATATTCTAGCTTTTTTGACCTTAATACTTCTAAGCGTTTTCTTAATTTCTGACTGGCGGTGATTAAACTCACCGATTTGACGACTAAATGAAGCAATCTCTCCAAGAACTTTGTTCTTCTGAAACTTTAAACTATCAATTTCTGCTTTCAGAGTTTCCTTTCTCAAAATTATATCTTCAACATCATCACGCATTTCCTTAATGGACTGTATTAAGCTATTTACCTTATTAGAATATACTTTCTTTTTCTTTTCTAGTTCAGAAAAATCAAGTTCTGCTAATACACGTTTTGCCTCGCGGCCTAGTTTTACTATGGCTTTAGCCTCAGATTTTATAGAAGCTATCTTTGAATCCAAACTAACAGACAATTTATAATTAGATGATGAGGCTTTTAAAGCCTGTTTAGTACTTGATAGGTCAGGCTCTAGTTTTAAATTGGCACTCTCAGCTAAAGAAATTAAGCTTTCAGAATCACGTATTATAGATTTTGCTTCCTTATCGCTGAGTGGCTTACCGCACGCTGTACACTTACTAGTTTCACTCTGTATAGAACTTGAAAGCAATTCTATCTTTCTTTTCTCGGAACTTATCTTAGATTTATTAAGTAGAATTTGCTCTTTTATATTCTCCGCACTGGTTTCCAGTTTAGTAATCTCTTCGTCAGTAAATAGTTTTATCTTTGCTCGTTCGTCTTCATACCTATGAAGCTGGTCCTTTAAAAATCCTAGACTTTTTCTATACTCACTTATCTCTCTCTCTTTAGTGTGAATTCTATTTCTGACATTATTTATTTGTGTTTCAATTTCTGACAGAACATTAGCTGCCTCTTTCTTTTCAACCTCAGCAGAGTTTATTTTCGATAAAGATAACTCTACACCAGATATCTCTTTATGAATCTTTGAAATTCTGTTGTCTATACTGCCGAGATTATTATTAAGATTTGCGACGCTCTCTTTGCATTTAGAACTTTTTGAGATATTTTCTTTAAGCTCATTTTCTAATTCATCAACCGATGATATGCTTTCTGATAGAGTAGCAAGTTCTGAAACTACCGCTTCAAGATCCTGCTTAGCCTTTTTAGTATATTTATCATATTTATCTATTTGTAGAGAATTTTTAATAATATTAAATCTGACACTTTTAGTAGACTGAGCAAAAATAGAAGACTCATCTTCCTTGAAGTACACAGAGTGACAAAAAGAAGTATAATCCATTTTCATTATGGCATTTATTTTCTTTTGAGTATCATCCTGAGTATCACCAGCTATATTTTCCTTTTTCTTAAAGTCTTTACTATTAGATACAAACAAAAACGTCGTTGAAGAGCCTCTTTTATTTCTAGTCCTTCTTATTTTATAATATCTCTTATCCTCTGCTTGTAGAATAAGTTCTAGTATACATGACTCTGTCCCTATTCTTATAGACTCACCTAAGGTCTTTCCCCTTGCTTGGTTGTATAACGCCATGGTAATAGCCCAAAAAATAGAACTCTTCCCAGACCCATTTGACCTCCCTGCCTTATCAAGATTCTCACCAGTTATCACAAAGCATCCTGCGTCATCAAACTCTATAGTCTGATTAGCATACGCCATGAAGTTTTCCATATGAAGTGATATCAGTTTCACAACTGCATATCCCCGGTAATTTTATTAACTATGTCCTTAGCATAAGACATTGTCTGCGGAATTAAAGGCAAATTATTATCTTTTAGAAACTCTTCTATCAATACCATTGTCAAATTACCTTGAGTAGATAAATCTAACTCATCTCCATAATTGTCCTCTTCACCATCATCCTCTTTGAGAGTTTTGAATGTAGTACTCATATATTTATAAACTCCCAAATTATTCATATATTCTCGAATACTATTATCATCAAATGTTGCTATACTATCCTCATCAGCAACTAGTTGAAGTCTAACTATCTTACCCTTCACTTGCTTCTCATCAATCTTATCTTTAAGACCTAACTCAATAGTACCATTGACCTCCATTTTGATTGTCTCTGCCTTGACAACAGGCAACTCTATATACTGCACATCCATTGGGATATCTTTCCCTTTGGCGTCAGTATCAACAATAATCATATACTTACTCTGACCAGTATCAGTAAAGTCATTCACTTCCATGGACCCTATGTTTACAACTAAAGAATTAGAATCCCTAGATATCTCAGTAAATCTATGAACATGACCGAATACGCATACATTAAATCTCTTGCTCAAGCTTAACGGAATTACCGGTTCAGACAATGCGTCTACTTCCATACCAGTATAGTTGGCAAGATAAGTCCCCTCTGATAGACCGTGCCAGACTGCTACAGTTTTTTCTCTAAGGTCTAAGTTTTCTATCTCTGACTCAATCTTATCCAAAATATCCTGATTAGTTTCAAGCTTTTCAGTAACTTTGTTAAAGAATGGCACCAGCACTAGACTTAGATTTTCTTCTTCTAAATTGATTGCCGTTATAGTATCACAGGCAATAATATAACTACGTCCATTAAGATTAGTAGCCACTTGTTGTACGGTCTTCCTAGAATATGTGGGCATGTCATGATTACCAGCCGCAATATAAAATACCATCCCATATTCATGAAAGGCCCATTCTAGTATTGACCAAAATGCTTCCGATTCAACTGTACCAGGACGGCATGTCTTAAATAAATCGCCAGTGATCATCATGATTTTAGCCCCAGCGTCAGCGGCCTTTCTTATGGCAAACTTAAGAGTATTCGAGTAATCTAATAACCTCGAATTTAAATTATTATCAAGAACATGCCCAAAATGATATGAAGAACCAAAGTGTGGATCACCTATTACTCCTATTTTCAATGTAATTTTCCTCCAGGGAATTATTAAAACGCTTCATCTCCGAAACCAGAAGGTCTTTAACCGCCGGTGATGAAGCTCTAGCAAAATTACTACATAATTCTCCATACTTTTCAAACGCGTCTGAAAACTTTTCTGAGTCTTCTCCGTACTCTCTTGCAATTTTCTGCAGAGTATCTCTAACTTTCATTGAATCAAATAACATTATATCATTATAATCTAATTCTGTTTCTGTATAAACTCTATCTTCCCAATCAAACTCATTCGATTTTGATTCGAAATCTTCAATAGAAATATTCACCTTATCACACACCCACTGTACAGCCATTAGGAATGAAACATCTTTAAGAATTTTAATTAAGTCAAAAACATCACCGTGAGCCTGGCATCCGAAACAATGAAATACTTGCGAAGTCACAAATATACTAAAACTGGGGTTATGGTCCAAATGTCCGGGAAGGGGGCAAATTGAAGAAAATCTATCACTAGATGTCTTAGTGAGCTTCATTCCAAGCTCTTCAGCTACTTCTACAATATCTACTTTCTTTTTAATAACATCTAGTAATTTCCTATCTAGTTTTTTTATCATAAATATCCTTTCTGTTTAAAGCAGACTTTAATGTAGAATACGCCGTCATCGCATGAGAAGTAATAATTTCTTTGATTTCCTGCTTAGCTTCTTCAGAAAACGGAAGGCTGTCAATGGAATCCATGACCTCTTTAACCTTCTTCTGCAAAGACTCAAGATATAAATTTATAAAACGACCTGACGGCATATTATCAGTTAGCCCTGTTCCTAGACTTACGGATAAATTTTATATTATCAAGTCTTTCTTCTCTTGCTCTTCGTTTTTTAAGATTTTTCATAAATCGTTTTTTAGCTGCATTCTTTTTGGCCCTTCTCTTTTCCGAAGGAGAAAGATAATATTCTCTATTTTTGATTTCTCTTAAAATACCTTCCTTAGCGACTTTTTGCCCAAATTTCTTTATAGCAGCTTCTACTACTCCTTTGGTATTGTCTCCGTAAATCTTTACATACGCCAAATCTAATTCTCCTTTTCTATTTATTTGTACTAGGTACACAAAATATTAATAGGCCTAGACTAGTATGGTATTATTAGTTATAAAAGTCAAGAATCATTTATTTGATTCTTTATTACTCTCTTCAAAGATTAGCCCCTCTTTACCATATTGTCCATAGTAAATTTTATCCATTATATCATCAACAAAGTTAGACAAACGTTGTACGCAGAGAATAAGAGTATAAATGAACCACACTCTAGGCGCAAGCATACATAGGAGAATAAGACTAACAGCAATCCAAAAAGATAAACAATATGGGCATCTGATAAAATCTCCTATTAGATGGCCTTCGCTAATCTTAGAGTAAATAATCTCTCTCGGCTTATCAAAAATCCTCCCTGATAAAAGGACCTTAATCGTAGCTTCCGTAGCGACAGCAGTCAAAAAGATAATCATAGTCAATCCCATATTAATTCTCCCTTTCATTTTTTTTTTTGAAAAAATGCTAACTTTTAAGAGTATGACAGCATACTCTTAATTACTCTTATAACTATCTATAACACCCTACTATCTATAAGGCCTATAGATTTATAGCCAACTAATAAGAAACATAGTATGTTGGTAAATTTTTATACTTTTTAGAGTAGACATTTTTAATTATGCTAGGTAAATAATAGGCTGCCTAAGTAATAGGCTGACTAAATAATTGGCCAGCTAACTATTAGAGCAGCTAAATAGCGCGCGCGCGCGCGCGTAGCAATTTACTTGCCAGTTGTTTTTTTTACAACAGTTGTAGTATTATTTGCATTATAACCTAGTTTTGTGTTATTAATTCTGGTTAGATTTCTTATCCTTTTTTCCATTTTTTCTAATTCAATCTTAAGGGAATTGATTTCTTCCTTGTGTCTTTCTTCGGTCAGGTCTATGTGTGATTTTACAACTGACATGGCAGTAGCCAAAGCAAAAAATACCTTTCTTTGTTCTTTAAAGAATGCCTTCATTACTTCAGCCTTTTCGGGTGAAGTAACAGAAAAAATGCCTCTTTCTGATACTAAAACGTCAACTTCTGGTATCAATATGTAGCATAGATCAACAATACTTTTTTGTAGAATTTTTTGTATTTTTTCTTTTTCCTCATCAGACCCCTCTTTAGTAGATACTGAGAGGCATTCCAAAAATGTTTTGATAGTATCTTCTACACTAATAGCCATTTTATCTCTCCTATCATGGTATATCTATAATACATCAGCGGCTAGCTTGGAAACATCGGACCTCTCATTATCTTCCAAGGCAATTACTGCTGATATGTCATATCCTTTCATTCTATTGATAATAAATGTAAGCCCATTATTATAAGCATTAAGCACTGGATTATCTATTTGGGAAATGTCACCCAGGCAAATTATTTTAGAATTATTGCCCACTCTCGTAATAATTGTCTTGGCTTCTGCTGGAGTAAAATTTTGGAATTCATCAATGATTATTATTGAATTATTTATTGACCGTCCTCTCAAGTGCATACTACTACATATACTAATGTCTGCGCACTCAAAAAGATCTTGCTGGTCCATTAATGCCAAATTATCACTATAATTAAAAAGCCAGTATTTCATTTTGTCATCGAATGTGCCAGGCATAAAACCTAATTTATCTTGTCCAACTGGCATTACTGATTTTGATATAATTAATTCTTGATATTGTTGTTTAATTCTTACCATATAAAGTGCTGCACTCAAAGAAATAATTGTCTTTCCACATCCGGCAGGTGAGTGAGACATTACGATTTTTATATTATTATCAAGAATTGCATCTACTAGAAATTTCTGGTGTACATTTTTGGGCCTGATGTCAGCCAGCAATTTATTGGAATTCCTAATAAGTTTAAGTGTTTCCTTCTTTGCGAGATATTTGGCGCAAGCAGAACCGCTTTTATTATGTTTTAGTAATACATATTGATTAGGATAGAACGTCTCATTCCTTATCTTTAACTCTTTGTTCTCATGAATTTCATCTAGTTGTTTTTGTGTAACATATATTTCTGTTACGCCAGTATATACTTTTCCATAATTAAAAAGTTCTATACAACTAACAACGCTAAACCCCTTTAACCTAGACATTATTGATAGATAAACATCATCTGTTATCACGTATATTTTATTATCCTTATCATCATGTGGATAAGCCAGAATCGCGTCGTCAGCAGTATTTCTTAGGATTTTACTTTTATGGATTGAGATGCTTAGATTTTCATTAACTTTGATACTATCAGGTGCAACTCCATTCATGAATTTAGATTCAAGAAACCTAGAAAATGCTCTTGCGTTGAATCCCACAGAACCGTAATCATTCTTATGGTGGTCTAATTCTTTGAGAACTTCAGGTAGTATTATTATTGTGCCATCTGCTATCATTTCAAAAATTTTATAATTATATAAAATTGCAGATGTGTCTAATAGATATTTATCCACGTTTGGCCTCACAAATAGAATGAATTTTAGATAATATCCTTAAATACTTTCATGCGGCTATCATTTCGTAGTTTTTTCAATGCGTTTCGCTCTCTAAGGCGGATAGCTTCTTTAGTTACACCGAATTCTTCACCGAGTTCTTTAAGAGTTTTACCACGTGTTGTTCTGGACAAAACGATATAAGCATCCTTCTTAGTTAGAATACTTTCCATAACGGGTATCACATTGTCCAAGTCAAGCCCAATATCATAAGAATCTACTGCCATATTTTTATTATGAGTATGAACAGACCCGTCTAGGTTAGCGGGGATATTTTCGGGGATACACAACTTTTTAGAAGAGTTGATTACTTTATAAACGGACTCAACAATGTGTACTGGTTCATTAAGCTGTTCAGCTACAGTCGAGATTATCTCACTTTCGCTTAGGTCAGTACCAGAAATAAGACTGAGGATTTTATTACGTACAGCTCTTGTACCGCCGGATATTCCAGAGATAAAAGCACGGTCTTTATACCAATCTGCCCTGATATAAGCCCTGATCCAATGAATAAGATAAGTCATGGGAGTAGTAACATTAAGTTTTCTACTTTTTTCTAAATCCAGTTTTTCAATTCCATCCATAAGGCCCATTACTGCAGGACCAAAATAATCGCCAATCAGTTTATAATTCTGCTTTCCTATAACATTCAAAATTTCTTTAATAATTAGTTTAATTATAGATGCTATAATAATTTGAAGTGCTTCTTCATTCTTATTATTTCTATAATCAATAATTCTTTCCCAAAGTTCTTCTCCAGAAAAGTGACTAACATTACCATATATTTCTTGATATTCTGATATAATTTTGTTTATTCTTCCATCGTCCATATTTTTCGTCCTCTTTAACAAAAGTGTGATTAAATGGCTGCCTTGTCAACCATTATCGGGATCTATAAGTTTAATAACCATTTAATAGCTGCTTATTAATATAAAGCGGTAGCTTCATTTACGTCTTCATTCATCTGTTTCCTTATGTCTTCATTGTTATCTCTTCGTTCATTGGTCCACTGGTTCCTTGTAGCTGTTCTATCGCTCGTTCTGCTGCAGTTCTAAGTGATTCAAACACATAGGTAAATGAGAGGAATGGTTTAATCCCAATATTAGCCATACCGAATATTTTTCCTACTGGCATTTGGTTGTCATTTAAGAGTTGCATTATGAATGGGGAATCAGAAAAATCACTTACAGATGAGAGGAGTGCATCCATGTGAAAAGGTACTTCCTTATGTACCTTGTACCACTTGCTCATTTGTTTACTTGCAGGATCATGATCGGAAACTATCACATATCCATGACCATTCCAAAATAGCATCGAATCATCAACTAGTTCCTTAACTTCCTTTACTCCTATCATTAAATCAGCTCTCGCGTGTTCTTCACAACAATAAAATCCTGGGACATTCTTAGGATTATTTAATTTTGTTACAACATCATTATCAATATACTCGACTATTCTATCATCTATTTTAAAATTAGCCCTGCATAGATGATACATACACCTAGCCTTGTGATCTCCTTCTAACTTTCTAACTTTATCATAGATTTTAGAAATTCTTTTTATATCCATATATCTATAATACTCAACTATTTTATAAATATTATGACCTACGTCAGCTAGTTTCCGGAAAGCGTCTTTTTTGGCTTTAGACATAGCGCCCCTACCAGAAAGAAGCATACGATAGTAATCATACCAAGCCATCACAGCCCAACGACATGTGGGAATGGGCTCCTGTGAGTCGCTCTGGCAGAAATACGGTCCCCAGTCTTTCATACTAAATTCAGATACCAAGAATTCCAAATCCTGGTTATCAAGATTATCAAAATCACCATCCCATATTTTCCATAGTGTTTTATTAAGCGGAGGGATTACAAGTGGGCCAATCTTATAAAAGGCATTTATTTCGTCCATAATCGCTGTTAATTGTTTAATGCTTAAACCTGTGTTTTGGTCTACTGCTTTTGAAATAATATTTATTTGTTCAATTATGGCTTTGAATAATATTGTAGCTGTCTTAGTCTGATTTTTTGCCTCGGCATAGATACGCAGGACCTCTGAAAATAGTTTTAATCTGGATTTGATATCTAAGTGGTTAATTCCGCAAATATGTTTATAATTATAGTGACCACGGTCTACAAATTGTCCAGTAGTTGGTACGGGGTCTACGACTGCATACTCACCGGAGAGAGTGGTTATAACATGGTTTGAATGGTCTACTGGTTTACCCACTGGTTCCCATAAGTTAATGGGTTTAATACTTGTTGGCCTTTCAGGCTGCTTGATAAAAGCAGTCTGCGGTTTTACGTCAGAGGGCTTTTTCTCAGGTTCTAATATACCTATACTTTCTAAAAATTTCTTAATTCCCATTTTTAGCTCCTTATCTGCCTGCTCATTCATCTATCCAATCCGGGATATCATCCGTTAATGACTGAGCAACATTTGCTAAGTCTTCATTAATAATCCGATTATTTCCTTTTTCTTCATTTAGCCTGAATGATATAGGTTTATCGTGAGAACGCATAGACATTGTTATAGGGTCAACATAGGCTCCCTGAAACGGAATTAGTTCTCCAGTGGGTGGCATTAACAAACCATGCCCCCTACCAAGAAGATGTTCCGCGCCAGCGACTCCTAATACGATTCGAGAATCAACTCTGGAACTGGTTTTGAGACATATTCTGGTTGTAAAATTGGCTTTAATAGCACCGTCGATTATTTTAGAATCCGGGCGCTGAGTCGCAAGGATTATTCTTAATCCAGCGGCTCTGGCCTTTGATGAGAGTACTAGAATTGAGTTTTTTGCTTCTTTGCTATCATTGAAAAGGTCTGCGATTTCATCTATAATCAGTATAGTTGGCCGGACATCTTCGTAATCCCAACGGCCACTGGCGTAAGATTTATACCAGGCGTCTATGGCATCCCTGGTGTTTGTCTTAGCCATAACGGCATAGCGGTTATTGACCCAAGTCTTGACCTCTTTAAGAGTATGATTTATCTGATTAATTGAGTGTGCAGTCTGAACTCCATAAATACCTTCATATACCTGGCTTTCCACTCTTTTAGGATCCAGGAATATTATGTTAGTGCCACCGGAGCTAAGAAGACTTTGAATCATGGTGTGGATTAACATTGATTTGCCAGAGCCAGTAGCACCAGCCAGCAGTACGTGTGATCCCCATGTCAAATTAAGATAAAGGTCACTTCCGTCGTCCTTCGCGCCAATAAAAATCTTGGAAGAGTCTCTAGCTTTAGATTTATTAAATTTAACAGTTTTAATCTCATCATTTGGTATGAGAAGCCGAAATGACCCTGTCGTTGGAGAAGACGTGAGTATAGGAGTATGACATTTCACATAGAAAGGCAACCCAACCAGTGACTTTTCTATTTTAGAAACATCACAGAAGGACTGTAGCTCCAGAGTTATTTCAGAATGTAAGATTCCATGTTTCAGTTTAGTGGCTTTAACCAATTCATTATTAGTGGATTCGAGATATTCTTGAATCTTTTCTAGCATATCATCATTATCATCCATTGCCTCCTCCTGTTTACTTATCGGAGATAGGACCGTAATCATTGATGAAAGCAATCCACCGATAGGATTTTTCCATTTGCTCTATTGCAGTCTCCATTTCGGTAATCGCAGTTTGCATAATCATATAGTCTTGTTCACAATCGTGTATCTCATTATTTCTGTTTTCTAGGGCTTTCTTAAATGTGTCAAGCTCTCTTTTATATTTGGAAAGAGATTTATGTATTTTAAATACTCTATCACGTATATGTTTGAGTGGAACTCTAGCTGTGCCATTCTTATCTATGAATCTTTCTACGTCAATATTGTCTTCATCATTTGTTGATATTTTCATTTTCTCCTCCTTCAAGGTCAAACTTTGCTAATTCAAATCTGGCGAGAGTTTTTATAGCTTGAATAGTCAATTTAGCTAAATATTCATCGGAAATCTCCTCATTTTCATCGCTTTTAGATGACCAAAAACACGAGTTCGAATTTAGAGGACACTCTATCAGTGGGAGTAGAATAGCTAAAAGAAGTCTTCGTTCTCTAATACACGCATTAATTAAAGGCTCAAGTATTTCATTTTTTCGTGCAGTATCCATAACTGTATTAAAAATGTTATCGATACCAGACCATATACATCTAGCTTTATTTCTAAAACATGTCATTTCACATTTCCGTGATACACTTCGCAGTTTAAGTAGACTTTCTCTACTGGGTGATTTAACAAACTCTCTAACTGCTGTCTCGATTTTTAAATGATAAGGTTTAATTATACTAGTCATATTAATAAATAGAGGGTCTTTCAGTTATAGGAAGTCTACGAAGATATTCTGCTGAGTGTGCAGAAAATAGGGTTATTTTTTCTATAGACTGCCAGATCTTTGATCCCTTATAAATTATTATTGTACCATCATCGTTATCTGGTTTAACTACAATAGCATTCTTTGTTGAGGCTAGAACTGTGGCTCGTATGGTCCTGCTATTATATGAAAACATAATTCTTGTGGGATATTTCATAATAATATTCTTTCCTAAACAGAATAAGGCATTAGCCGCATTACAGCGGCTAATGCCTTATAGGGTATGTAACTAAAGGATTTAATTTTCTATCCTATTCTACTAATGGTTTAACTGGTTTATGTGCCATTAAAGCGTCTAATGCTTCACGAGATATGCTATGGACTTTAACTATTTCAAATAGTTCATCTCTTGGAGTAGCGGGAGACACATCACTAGGTAAATAACCATATACAGTAACCCCATTCTTCGTTATCTTAGCCAGTGTTACTGCATACATCTCAATTGATTCTATCATTGGGATATGTCCTAAAAATCTAGCTCATTGTCTTCTGACTCGGACTTATCAGTAATTTTAGAATTATCATTTTCTATTGTAGGCTGATGATTATTATCTATACTATGTTTTGGAGTTCTATTCAGAAACTGAACGTTATTTGCAATAATTTCTGTACTATATCGAGTTGTTCCTTCTTTGTCTGAATAACTATGAGTTCGTATTCTACCTTCTACAAACACAGAGGATCCTTTTTTTACATACTTCGCACATATTTCTGATAGCTTCCCAAAGGTAACAACTTTATGCCACTCAGTCTCTTTGACAGTATCACCAGATTTGTTTTTGTAAGTCTCATTGGTAGCTACGTTAAAAGTGGTTACTGAAGTACTCCCTTTCTTTTGTTTCAGTTCTGCATCTGCACCTACGTTCCCAACTAATATTACTTTGTTTACGCTCATGTATCCTCCTATTTCCGTCCTTTAATGATTCTATTTCCTCTTGCCATGTATTTTGTGTACATGTTCTTGCCCAAACGTCACATAAGTTTTCATGTCTTACTTTCCTTCCAGAATCAAATGTTATCTAACAAAATATTCTCCATTATCAATCTATTATAAGCTCTTTTATAGAGTTTGTCAAGTACAGGTCAAGTACTGCCATCCTCTCCGACGTAGATATCTATATCACATTTATCTCTCATTGGTTGGAAAAGATTTTGCAAGTAATCAGCTACCGCATCCACACCTTTGGATATTATCTTTTTGGGAATTTTTAGTGACAATTCGACTGATACTGCTATAGAAGTATCTTTGGATTTGAAGGTCATTTGGGAAGCGTTAAGATTAGAAGTAAACTGATTAGTTCCATTTATACCCTTAACTATCTGAATCTTATAATGTTTTTTGCTCATGGCTTTCCCCTAGCATATAATCCTAATTGTCTCTTTTCAGATGTGGCCATGGAATCCCACCTGGCTACATACTTAGATGCTTCGTAAATAATTCTAGCGAGCCTGTCTTGATCAAGACAAGCTCTAACAGCTGTCTCATGAATTATATTAACACTACGAAATTGTTGTACTATAGCAGCAGGACTATAATATTCTCTGTGTTTATTACTATACATGACATACGCCTCTATAGCTAGTGTTTTTTATATGCGATTACAGCTACGTTTTTATCCCAGCACGCTCTGCAATCTCCACACTTACCTCCAGTCTTGAATGACTCACATAGGAAAATTTCTTTTTTGTGTTTGATACTTTCGGTATTTTTGACAACCATACTTGATGGACCATGTTTTGGAGGAAGCATTTCTTCTTCCATCGGTGCAGAAAATCTAATACAAAGATTTTCTGGAACCTTTCCGCCGGAAGACTTCCAAGATTTTACCAACTTAATCTCCTTCGTGGGAAGCCAGAATTTAACCTCTGGACATTGTTTGGCTATACTTATAATTCTTCTAAGATGTTCTAGGCTTTGTATATCTCCAGAATCATGCCATCTAAAATATTTATATTTGCCATTCTGAATAAGAAAAACCATATTTTCAACCCAATTATCTTTGGTAATTGTTTTAAGCCGTCTCTCCAAAGCATTTTGGACATTTGGAAAACGATATCTACCATGACTTGCATAACATTTAAAACAAACTGACCCCTTGATTTTCCGAAGTTTTGAACCAGTTATACAAACTCTAGTCGGCAGAGAATAAGACCA
>Ga0114934_10001875_pt1 | contig 13599 bp, 9 predicted proteins | sample 4SBtaG_2_FD_99695 | JGI IMG/M metagenome (GOLD analysis project Ga0114934, IMG submission 99695) | Deep subsurface microbial communities from Kolumbo volcano to uncover new lineages of life (NeLLi) - 4SBTROV10_white metaG | ecosystem: Environmental > Aquatic > Marine > Volcanic ... | reverse complement strand
TTACTTGCTTGAACATCATTCTTAATTGATGATAACGAAAATACATCTATATTACCATTAGTTGTTTCTTCAGTTGAATGACCATCATCATAAGATGCAGCATAATAATCTTTTTTATCTATTCCAAGATTATTTATTGCAGTAATAGTACTTTCTTGAACTACAGGATCTGTAAAATTATTAGATGATTTTGTAAATGTTTTTCTTGATTTATGAAAGGCATCTAATAATTTATCTTTATTTCCACCAGAAGTAATTGCTTCAAAAACAGATACTGATCCATGAGATCCTACTTTATCTATTACTTTATTAACTGATTTTATGTTAAGTAATTTAGCAACAGGCTCAAGACATCTAACTAACTTTCCAAGATCATAATTTATTGATGTATTTAAAAGATCATTCAATGCACTAAACACATCTGAACCATCTTTCACAGATTTATCAAAACCAAGAGCATCATCCCAATCCATACATTCAGTTAAATCTTTAACAGTATCATAAGCTTTTCTTATTTTATTATATTGATCTCTTCCAACTGCATCAGGTATCATATCTCTTGTAATTGATGGACAATTTGAAAAAGTAGAAATAGATGGAGAAGCTGGTAATAATCCATCAATATCATCATCAGAAGTTCCATCGGGATGTATGATCTTATTGATTGTTTTACCTTCTAAACTAAAAGAAGGTGTCATACTTTCTTCTAATTTATATTTTTTACTTGCAATCTTAGTTTTTGTTTTTAAAGAATCAGATATTTGTTTATCTGATTTAAAAACATCATTATTCGAAATAGCACCATCTTTTTTTGAAGCAGTTGAATATCTATTAGGTATTATTTTTTTTGTTAATTCAAATGGAGATTTTTTATTATTTCCACCAATTGTAAGTTGTTCATCAGTTATAGGATTTGATGAAGAAGTATTATTTGCATATTGATTTGGAATAATTTTATCTGAAAGAGAATTAGATGATTTATTTGAATTAGTAATGATTTCATTATTTGTATTAGTTGATAAAGGTAATAATTTATTTGATCCTGTAGTAAATTTATCATTTTTAAATAAAAGAGATGATCCATTTGGACTAATTGTAGCATTTTTTAATAAACTATTTCTCATATTGCTTATTTGTATTAATACTTTATTACGTGCAATATTTTTTGCTTTTTCAAGAGAATCATCATCTTTAATAGTAACAGCTGTTTTGTTTTCTAAATTATTTAATTTAGATGAATCAACTGATTTAATTTTATCTTTTTTAACAACAGGTGGTTTTATATCAATTTCTTTTACAACTTGTTTAATGTTTTGAATTGTAAATGTTTTAGGTTGAGAAATTGAAGAACTTGATACATCCTTCATTATTTTATCAGTAGATGCAGTATAACTATCTATATCTTCAGGCTCTTGAGTATCAAACAATGGAGATAATCTTGTTTCATTTGCACTTGCATTTGAAATAACAATACCTGAAATATCTTGATTTATGATATCAGATGATGTTAAACTCATAATTCGTTTTCCTTTAGAGATAAAAAGTTATAAATTATTTATAACTTGAATTGATTCTTTTATTGCATCCATTGTAGATCTTAAACATTTTAAAGATTTACTATTATGATCTAATATTGATGCTGATTCTGTAATAAATTCATTATTTATTATATCGTTATCTTTAAAATATTCTGTTTCAATTTTTAAAATGTCTATTCCACATTGTGGAATATTGTTTTTATTTAGATTTGATTCCATTGTTTAGTGTTTCCTCCCTTTTTAAGAAATTAAATTATTATCGATATGCATACATTTAAAAAAAACATCTAAAATGATTTCACTTCTTGGATAAGTATCTGAAGCTATATCACTCATTTTAACGGAACCAAGTGTTTCTAATTGATTTTTAAATTTCTGATATCCACTAACATCACCACCACGGAATTTCATTAATTCAACAATTGATTTATCAAGTCCTTTATTTAATAATATTTGTGCTTCAATTAATGAAAGCTTTGCACCTTTATCAGGTTTAATAACTTGTCCACTCATTACATCGATTTTTTTATCACTTTCAGGTAATGAGATTTTATGAAATAAATATTGAATAACTCGTCTTACTGGTATTTCTAAAATTAAATATTTATATTCTGTGACAAATTCACGACCATCAGTTGAAGTATCTTTAAATCTAATACTTTCAAATAATTCAACTCCAATATCTTCAGCTATTTTTAATATTTTATCATTTGTAATAGATTTGACAAGATTTGGAAGTTGAACTGATAATTGCTCTTTTCCATCTCTTAATGCAATCATAAATTCATCAAATTGTTTATCATCTAAACTTTTAAAAAATTCTTTATACATTTTAACATTTTCATCAGGATCAATTTTAGAGATCTGATTAATGATATATTCTTCTGCTTTTTTTCTATTTTTCATTATAAATGTTAACTCCTTATATTTTTTATAAAAAATATACAGATGTATGATATCCTATAATATTTTGTATTATCCAATAAATAGGTTATTTTTTTTAGGAATCTTCAGGTATATATTATTATGTGTGGTAGATAAAATAATTAATAGATAACCATAAAGTATGAAAAGGAAAATTGATGATGAATGTAAATTTCCCAGGATATTATATATCTGAAACAGTTGAGCATGGATATTTTCCAGAAAATGGTGTTGGATATCAAAAAACAATAAGGATTATTAATAATTTAGATTATTGTGTATATATTCATTCAGTATTCCCAGTTGCTAAAATTAAACCAAATATCAGAAATGTTAATGAAATAATGAAAAAAGAATTAATAATTTTCTGTAAAAGCGAAAATGAATCTGGAAAAACTTCACTTATAAAAATAACAATAGATGATTCAGAATTAAAAAAGAATATGGTTTTTATTAAAGAATTAAATATCCTTGTTTGTACTAAAGAGGATTATTATTCAAATGATGAAGATAGAGTTGATTCAGTTTTATTAAAAGAAATCAATTCTATTGATAAATATATTCCAAGAGCAATTAATCAAAGAATATTAAAGACAGGTCAGCTTCCTGTATTCTTTAATTTCAACGATCCATCTAATAAATATAAAAAAGTCTATTTATATCTTTTTGGTGATATCGTTACTATAAAAATTGATAATAATAGATTTGAAGATCCAATTGCTCAGATTATTATTGAAGATAATAAGAGATCTAATCAGCAAAAATTTATAACATTAGATCCTGAAAAAATATTCAATGATAAAGAAGCACTTCATGGAACTATTGGTGATATTGATATTTTATGTTGTGTAAATATCGATATTTTAAGAAGAGCAATAACTGCTTATAATAATGATAAAGCTTCTTTAGTTTCATTTAAATATCTAAAACAAAATGAAGCTGATATTGAAAATCGATATCAGATTCAATTCAATATCAAAGATGCTAAAATTAAAGAATTAAGTTCATTACTTGAACGAGAAAAAACTGAAAGAAGTGCTGAAAAAACTACACTAAATAATAAAATAATGAGACTTGAAGCTGAAATCAATAGATTATATCAAATCTATAATGCAGAATTAAATTTACATGAAAGATATGATAAATATAACGAATTAAATCATAAAATATCAATGAGAAAAATTCATAAAGATATAAGTTTAGGAAAACAAATTCATGATCAAATTATTGCTGATAAAAATATTAAACTTATGAATAAAAAGATTGATCATGAATCTATTAAATGTAAACGTGAAGTTGAAATATTAAAGCAGAAACATCGACAAGAATCTATTAATAGTTCAATAAAATCTATAATAGCTATTGGATCATTAATAGATAAATTCTTAAAACTGTAATATTCTCAAAACTATATACAACTAAAGGAGCTTACTTTATGGAGAATATTGTTTCAGTTGTTAAAAAACATTTACCACCTTTCAATGATGCACTTCTTGAAGATTTTAGAAAAGATCAAATAAATAATTCAATTGAATTTATTTCTAATTCATTTAGAGAAGCTGCAAAGATATTAAGAAATATTGATGTAGAATATCTTAATTATCGAATATATACACCTGAAGAAAGGTTTAACATTGAAATAAACGAAAATATCATTAAGAAAAGTGTTAATATACGTAAAAATGAATTCATTCTTGTTGGATTTGATTTTAAATGTCAAGATAAACTATATACAATCAATTTATATATTCCATATTTGTTTGAAGACTTCATTATAGTCAATAATACTAAATATAGTATTCATTTTAGTTTTATCGAAAGAACATTTAGTATTATAAAAAATGGAATATCTATAAAAGTAATTCAATCTCCATTACTCTTTGATAATAAATTAATATCATCAATAAAAAGTATTGATGGTAATGAATATTTTGATGTTATCATTACAACAACAATCCATCGAAAAAATAGAAAAAAAAGAAGAAAAGAAATACCTCAAACCATTATAAATTATCTATTAGCAAGATATGGATTTTATGAAACAATAAGATTATTCGGATTTAATAAAAATCAGCTTGATTTTGTTTCTACTATCGGAGATGATAGAGATAAATATGAATATTTTCAGATCAAAAAAGAATCAAAAGATCGAGAAGGTATTTATATGAAAGCTGATGCTAAACTTATTAAAGATAATTCAGTATTCAGAAAAGTTGCAATAGGAATCAGTTTTATATTGCAGTCTTTTAAGAAATATGAATTGAATAATATTGTTGGTCCTAACAATGCTGAGTTTTTTAAGTTTCTACTTGGTAAAATTATCCATGGAAGAAATGTTCATAAAATAATGATCTATGAATATATGAATAGACATTTTCATTCATTAATGTATTATCTTGATACATTAACAAAAGAACGATTTAGATCAAATGGAATTAATTTCAATGATATCTTTGATTTATTAGTATATGTTTTTATTAATTTTGATAAGATAAAACATGAATTCAAAAATAATAATCTTTATAAGAAAAAGGTTGATGTATTTCAGATCATATTAAGTAAAATTCTTATAGAAAAAATATATAAGAATTTTTATGATTTTGAAAATAGTAATAATACAAGAAAAGAAAATTATATTAAGGGATTATTTAGGATATCTCCACGACAAATAACAAAAATGTATAATATGCAGAATGTTAGATTAAACACTGCGTATTATAATGATAATAAATTGCTTGGGATATTTTCTCATGTAGTAAAGAATTTCAATACAAATACTAATCCAACAAAAAGTGGAAAAGGTAAGGGTAAAGGGACTGTTAACCTTAATTCCAGCTACAGTTATTTTCATTATTCAATACCTGTAGTAGAATCACTTGTTGGATTTAGTTCATCTAATCCAACAGCTTCGTGTATAATAAATCCATATTGTCAGATAAATCCTGATGGTGGATTTGTTGAAACAGAAGAAGCTAAAGAATTGAGAAAAATACAAAAGCATCTTCATACTAAAAAACGAAAAGATAATAAGAAAATTAAAAAGGAGAAGGGAGATAATGTTTAATTTCAACAACACTCAAACCCAAATATTCAATAACATAGCTAATAGGCTTGATCAAATAGCAACTGAGTTGCTTAATATGGAGATAAGTAAAGGAAATATTACTGGAAATCAAGCTCAGATGATTAAGAATACTGCAAGTCAGAATTATCAAAATTTAGCAAGTCAGCTGCTTCAACAATATAGAGATGGAAGAATACCAATTGAAGCAGCTAGAAATGCAATGTCTATGCTGTTAAATCAAATTGTTAATTCAATGAATCAACAAAATATGGGCGGATTTACTGATAATAGTTATGGAAATCAAATGATTCAAATGGGTGGTATGAATCAAAATCAGATGAATATGGGTGGTAGTAGTACATTCAATTTCAATGAAACGCCTACTCCAGTACCTGTAAATTATAATGAAAATTATAATAATAATGATACTGAAACTTCAGATGTAATTGATAATGATGAAGATGATATTTATATTCGTTATTCAAAAGATAATAGTTGTATTCCAAAAATGGAAATAATAAATACAGTTGATGATGATAAATTAAAAAAATTCAATATAGATAATATAAATATTGGAAAACTTATACGTCAATATCGAAATATTGATAATAGTGTTCAATATAATTATTTTAAATGTGAATATCTTGTACCTGAAGAAAATAATTCACGTTTAATAATAAATATGTCAAGGATATTTCCATCATTCATCGATAAGAAAAAATTCATCATTGATGTTGTATATCCAAGAATGTGTTTAATTCCAAAATCAAACTATGATCTAATGAAAGATAATTATAAAACTGTAAAAGGAGCATTTTTATCATCTGGATATGATGCTGCAATAAATAAATTTATTGATTCTTCACATCCATTTGTTAGTTTCTTTACAAAGATGATTATTAATGATATTAATCTGATGTTAAGAGCTTTTGTAAGAACAATAAGTGATCCAATGAAAATCTTTCAAATATCTGAATTAGATGATATTGGAGAACTTCTAATACTGAATCAAACAACAGGTATTAAAGAATTTAATATTGATGATTTTGATGGAGTCATGTTGAATATGGTTTCTCAAATCTTCCATAAATATTTTGGAAGAAAATCAAAAATCATGACAATCGAAGATGATCTCCATCAGATCATTTGTCATCCTGATGTTGTTATTAGAAATAAAGATTTTACTGAAAGATCGTATTGGAAAAAAGACGATGAAGCATATATTAATGAATTGAAAAAATTTACACTATTTGCTTTTCCGAATAGACTTATATTTTCAAATCTAAAACCTAAGATATTTCATGAGATTTTTCCAAATAATAATACATATATATTTGATAAACCATGCAATTCTTTGGAATTTATTCTTCAGAATGAAGTATTTCAAAATCTTGCAATGAGTACTGATATGTATCTTATTGGAAATAATGGCTTGCAAAGATATTATCTTGGTAAAGATTTCCAAAACAATTATTATATCTTTTCAAAATAATAAATAAAAGACTACTATGAGGAGAGATCATATCTCTCCTCATAGTAGTTGTAGTTATTTTTTTTTAACTTAAAAACGAATTTGCTGAACTTAATTTAAATCTAATATCACCAACAGTCGATGGATCAGAATAATCAGTACCTAATGATGTACGATGATATCCAAGAATTGTATAAATAGATTCATTATAAGCATCATTATCTTCATCTATTTGTTCAAGATCTTCTCCAAAATATAATCCAAGTTCAGAAATACGTGCTTTAAGTAATGGATTATCAGGATACATAATACTCATTACTTCATTAACTTCTTCACCTGTTATAGGAGCAATACATGTAACAGATACATTTGTTTCTATTGTATCAGATGATACACCTTGTAATACAGTATTTTCAGGTGTTGGATTAAGATTATCACTAAAATCCCCAGGAAGACCAAATGTTTCTTCACCAGTATTAATATTTGTATTCGTAACATCAACATCAGCGTTTGTAATTGTTAATAATTTTAAATAATAACAATAATAATCAACACCATAAATATTTTTCAATACTCGCATTCGATATTTATCTCGTTCTTCACCTTTTATGTCATTAGTGACAGGAACACAGCGAAATGGAATAGGTGTATATAAGTCAAGATTTTTTGTACTTGGAATATACGGAGCACCATTGTTAAGATTATCAGTATTTTTAAATCCATTAATTCCTATTCCAAAATATCGAAGTTTAGGAATATTAGTTGGAAGTTTATCCTGTAAAATAGCATATTTGCTATTAAGTGTATATGGTGTGTATGGTGAATAATCGTTATTGTTTGCTAATTGAAATGATGCTCGAAGTTGATGTATAGCTAGCATTAGAGTTTTTGTTATTTGATATGGAAGAACAATATTCGACATTTTATATTACTCCTTTTTAAAATTCTTGATATGAGTTATTATTGTTTTCAATATAAATTGTTTTATCAAGATTTTCAATAAATATTATTGAAAAATCCATTGGATCAAATTGAATTTCTTTAGTATATTCTGCACTCTTAGCATCAATAGATAATTCTATATTTATTGGTTCTGATTCTGTTGAATCAATAGTAAAGTTTATATCAAAGCAATCATTATTACATCCAAGAGCATTTTCAGATATTTTAATTTCTTCAGTTAATGATACTCGTGTTGTTTCAACTTTTATATAAGGTAATCCCCATGATGGAAGTTTTATTGTTTTATCTAATAGAAAAGCTACATTATAACTACTCATATTAATAAATAATTCTTTAATTTTTTTCCAAAATACATTATCTAAATCATCAACATTCAAATATTTATTTATCTGTTCACTCATTGGTGATATATTATTTAAAATTGTATATACTAAATCAATCATATTATCTTCAGATGAAGCATATTCTGTTATTATTTTTTGAATTAATTTATTTGAATTTAAAAAATCATTAAATGTTGTATATGGAAAATCAAATGTTATATTAAATTTTGGTACAAGATAATATAATTGTTTTCTAATACAATTGTGACTTAATAAATCAAAAGTTGTATTAAGATAATACAATTGATCCATTATAAATTCATATTGATTATTTAATAATTCTGAAAATTCAAGAGCTGATGTAATTCCGTTTTCATTCGGAAAAATAATTCTAGAATAATATTCATCTAAATTCATATAACTTAACGTTTTAAATTTCTTTTTTCCAACATAAAAATATAATGGATATTCAAGAAATGTTGGAGTCTTTGTTTTTGAAATACAACTTGTACAATTATAATTAGTTGGTATAAGTTGATCATCTGTAAATGATTTATCATTATATTTTAAAAACAAATAAAAAAGCATTATAATAGCTTGTTCGATTGTTAATGAAACAGTATATGATGAAACTTCAATATCAATTGTAAAATTCATTAATCCTTTAGAATATAAAAACATGATTGTATCAAGTTGTGTTCCTAAAAATAATACTTGATATTTATCATCAGCAGCAGCTCTTGATATTTCATAAAATTTAGTATGAAGGATATTATCTTTTTCTCTTGTAAATTTATCTTGAACTGAATTAATATATTCTTGTGAATATTTATTATCAAATCCTTGAGTATACATATCATAAATAAATAAAGAAAAAGATTGACTATTTTTACCAATATCACCTCTTCTCTCATTTATAACTTTTGGAAACCAAATTGCTTTTTCTTCTCTATTAAGTGTAGAATGAATAATTGTTTTACTTGATAGTGAAAAATTATATGGATATAATAATATTTCTTCTAATCGATCTAATACAAATTGTTTTCCTCTATTTCGTAATAAATAATTAATATTTTTATATAAATATAATGCTTGATCATCTGTTAAAATATCTTTATATCCATCAAATCCTTTTGATTCTAAATATTCCCAGATATGGTATGGATGTACATAGACTGTTTTTGTATTAATAATTCGTCTTGTAACCATAACTAATGGAAGCAAATACCATAACATAGCCCAAAAAGTATGTGGATATAGATTTTCATATTCAAATGTTGGTATATACCATCTATAATTCATATACTCTAAAAAACTATTTAAAAACACAATCATATCTTCTCTTTCTTTAACATAAAGATAAGATGAATCATATGATAAAAGTGTAAGATTTTTTGCTTTTATTGCTTCATCTTTAGATGGTATTGGAAAAAACATTCCTTTTATTAAATCAGTTTGATTTGGATATTGATTTAATAAAGAATTATATAATTTTCTATCTTTCAAATATGTTTCTTTTACTAAAGGATTATTTTGAATATAATCTTTTGTTAAATCAACATAATCATCTATTTTAGAATCATATATTTTCATTATTGTATTTTCTGAATGATATTCTCCATTCAAATTTAAATAATAAGGATATGATCTTTTATATTCTAAATTAGATGGATTAGATTCATCTGGTTCATCAATTGGAATTTTTCCAAAATATAAATTATTCATTACAGTTTCAAATGGTTCAAATTTAATTGTTACTGTTCTTAAAAAAGATAAAATCTCTTTTAAATACAGTTCAAATTCAGGTTGTTGAATTTTCATATGAACCCCTTTTTTAATATTGGAGAAAGAAATGGCAGACTATTTACAAAAAATTAGGAAAATATTTGGCGTTCCTAAAAATTCACTTATTACAAACTTATCTAATCCTAATAATGCATTAGATACACCTATAACAATGAGTAGTGATGAATTAAAAAAACATTATTCAGATATTTATGTAAGTGATGTAAAAAGTGTTAATAGTGAAAGAGCATCTATATTATCATATATAGATCCAATAAAATCGGCACTATTAAAAAATAAAATCGATGATACAAAATTATTTAGTATTGCTCCTGAAATTGAAAATGCATCAGCAATACTTATACCAAGTATTTTATCGCCAAATAATCTTAAAGTTATTAGTGCATTAAATTTTATGATAAACGATGAAACAATTAAACCATCAATAAAATCAGATATTATTTCGATTTTAGATGATCATTTTAATAATAAATTAAAACTTTATAGTAAACTTAGCAAATGGATTGAAGCTGCTCTTATAAAATATGGTGCAACACCATTAATGATTATACCTAATGAAATAATTAAAAAAATAAAAGAAAGTAGTATTGTTGCAGTTGGTGAAGAAAATCTTTCTAGTGCTATTAATAAAATGCTAAAAGATAACAATTCGTATAATATATTTGGTCAAAATGATTTTTCATATAGTACTGAAGATTTAAAAATAGATACTATTAATAATGAAATGAGAGAATTTGCACTTGAAGCGCTTAATGATTTACCTTCTGATTTATTTCTTAATAGTAATGGAAAAAAGAAAGCAAGTGATATATTAAAAAAGAAAACTTTTATAAGTGTTGAAGGTTTATCAGCTGCTTTTACAAAATTAAAAGAAGATGATGCATTTATTGTTTCAAGTAATATAAATATTATTGGTATGAATAAAATAGCACGACGAAATTCAATAAATCATATTGAAAATGAATTTCAGAATTTTATTGAAGGAAAAGAATCTAAAGCTCAATACAAAAATGAATCATTTGTAGATATGTCAATGTTTTTATCAGATTCAAATAATAATGAAAGTGATTATCCAATTCTTGAAGAACTTCCATATGAATCAGTTATTCCAATTCATATGAAAAATACTCCTGAAGAGCATATTGGATATTTTATTCTTATGGATTCAGAAGGATATCCAATAAAAGGTGAATTAAAAAATACAGAAACAAATGCATATGGAACAAATGAAATAGATCGTTTATATAAAACAATGAAAACAGATAGTTCAGTTGGTAAAATCTTTACTTCTCCAAGATTATCTCAATCTAATTTTGAAGAAAAAGTAAAAAAAGAAGCTGTTAGTAGAGTTATTAATAGTTATGTTGATATTACATTAAGAAAAAAATTAAATTACGCAGGAATGGTATCTGTTGATGTTAAATTAAACAATGATGTACAAAGTTTAATGCTTAGTCGTTTACTTAAAAAGAAAAAAACTATTTTATTGTTTGTTCCAAAAAGCATTATGTTTTATATGGCATTTAAATATAATAATAATGGAACAGGACAAAGTAAAATAGAAAATATAAAGTTTCCATTATCTTTAAAAATGACTTTTATGATAACAAAATTAATTGGATTAATTGATGCATCAATAAATAGAAAAAGAGTTGAAGTTGAGCTTGATGAAGAGAATAGTATTAATCATCTTGAAATATTAAGAGCAATAAAGAATAGATTAATTCAAAATAAATTAAGTGGATTTTCATATGATCCATCTAAAATTATTCAATCAATTGCTGAAAAAGAAATTAGTATGGTTCCTAAAAATCTTCCAGGTGTAACTTCATTTAATATTTCTGAAGAACAAAAACAATCTCAATTTCCAAGACCTGAAGATGATCTTTTTACAGAAATAAATAACATGTACATTATGGGACTTGATGTTCCTCCAAGTACATTAAATCAATTAGGAGAAAATGAGTTTAGTCGATCAATAGCAACTTATAATTTCTTTTTTAGTAATAAAATTATGAATTACCAATCAGTTATTACTGAAATAATTTCAAATCTTATTATAACTTATGTAAAATATAGTAATGTACTTAAAAATAACATAAAAGAAATACTTAAAAATAATTTTTCTGATGAAGAAGAAGATAATGATGAAAATAAAATGACAGATGAAAAATTATCTGAGTTTACAAATACAATAATTGAAAATATTCGAATAACACTTCCTTCTCCAAAAATTGTATATGACAAAGCACAATATGAAGAAGTATCAAGTTATATTGATATTATTGAGAAAATAACTGATAATGTATTTCCTGATGAAATGATTGCTGATAGAGATATGCAAGATACATATAAAATAATAAAATCATATACTAAAATAATACTACTTAAACAATATCTTACTGATACTAATGTATCTAATGAATTTATGATCGATGAAATTGAAAATGTTGATATTGAAGAAATATTAAATTCAAATCAAATTGTTACAAATCTTCAAAAAGCATTAAATACAATGAAAAAGAAATTATCTTCTGGTGAAGAAGAAAGTTCACCATATTAATAAATAAACTAGTTTTAGACCTGCTGAGGTATTTAGCCTCAGCAGGTCTAAAATTTTAAACCATTAAACTTATCATATCAATAAGATTATCTTTATCAAAAGTTGCAGCACCTCTAAATTTTTTCAATGCTTCATTAAATTTTTCTTCACTATCTCTATAATCTGAAATGATATCTTTTATTGCTTCAAGCTGTCTTCCACCAGATAAATAACCTTGATTTATACGAATATATAATTTATTATAAATATACATTTTGCATGCATTTACACCAAGTTCAGCTAATGGTTTAAATACATTTGGATATACATTATTGAAATTTTCATCATATTTAAGCATACATGAAATAATCCAATCTACATGAAATGCTTGAGGTGGTTCTAATCTGATCATATTATCATTTAATAAAATCGGAGTTGGTGTAAGATATTGAGGTGAATTTGTATTAGAAGTCATTACTTCATTTGTTAATGTTTTAATTGTATTTGATCCGATATCAGGACTATACCCATATTCACTAAATTGTCCTAATGGATATGTTATATCAAGTACAGCTATAATATCTCGATTAGATCTTACTTCTGGAGGAATTTTATATACCGAATATCTACCATCATGAAGAGGAAATGGATAATCATCAGATCTCATATCAATAGAATATTTATCATTTAATTTTATTTTTGTTATTTTACCAGCAAATAGATTACATGATCTAAGAACAATATCAACGATAATATCTCGTTTAATAATAAAATCTAATGATTCCATCTGAGGTTGAAATGCTTCAATTAATATTTCTTTTGGTATTTTAAGATAAATTTGTTTAAGTATATATAGTATTGCATCATTCATTATATATTTTTCTCCTTTTTAATAAAAGTGTTTACATATTCATTAAATGTTTTCATTATAAATAAAATAAACTATAATGCTCAAAGAATATTATATG
>Ga0114934_10001872_pt1 | contig 13623 bp, 9 predicted proteins | sample 4SBtaG_2_FD_99695 | JGI IMG/M metagenome (GOLD analysis project Ga0114934, IMG submission 99695) | Deep subsurface microbial communities from Kolumbo volcano to uncover new lineages of life (NeLLi) - 4SBTROV10_white metaG | ecosystem: Environmental > Aquatic > Marine > Volcanic ... | reverse complement strand
TTTTTATTTTTTTTATTACTAACAATCCGTAATTTTATACTGTTTTAAAAATTTATTTTTTTTGTTTGTGTTTACGTTTTCACACAGTCTCAGCAGCGATAGCTCCCCGATGCTCGAAGGCGTGCAAAACACAGGCTACAAGATTTGAGTGGTGAGGGAAAATCCTTGTGGACTGATGTTTTTGCTGCCTAAGACGAGGGGACTACAAGCGGAAAGCCCGCTCGGCCGCCCTAATATTTAAAACTATTCTTTAAAATATTGCTTTGATATTACTCTTTTTCCAAATATCGATTCAAGAATCTAAATGTCATAATAAAAAATAGTGGCAACAATGCTACATCAAATTGCTGTGGAAATACCTTGAATGTTACAATCAACAAAAAATTTATAATTCCAAAAATCAGCGAATAGTATTTAATAAGTTTCTGTCGCTTATTTTTGAGATAAAAAAAGGCATAAAAAGCATGTAATGGGAATGCCCAAATCAGATTCAAATTCCATTTCGTAGGACTATGGTCAGTGCCTATCCACATAAACAATATCAGCAATCCTGCAATGCCTACAATCAAAAGTATTGAGAAATCAATCCATCTAAAAGTTGTTTTCTTTATTTTTTCAATAACAAAAGCAAAAATTATAAGAAAAGCCAGCACCCAAAATACAAGCGTAGGAGTCATCCATGTTGGTTTTGGATAATGATAATTACTTTGGACCATATAAGTTCTTTCCAAAATCAAGGGTTTTGTGCCTGTTGGTGTCTTAATAAGTGCTTTTTGAGAGATTGTATCTACATAAGCAGGTAGATATGCAGCTTTGTGCACATCAAGCTTGATGTCAGCAGGTAAGCCAAGCAATAGATTGATTCCAAACCTTGTCCAAGGAATGGGTGTCAAATATGGTTTTAATGATTCGCGATAAGTCTGATTAATTTCCATTTTGGGGAAAATAATACTGTCATTTAGAACTTTATCAAGAACATCAATAATTCTACTAGCACAGTTGTCCTTGAAAAAGTCATACAAATAAAATTTATTCTCAGGTTTAGCATTCCACATAAGATAATTAAAAAGCTTATTTTTTTGCTTTGTTGTTAGGTTAAGTTCAGATTTCCAAACATCGCGTCCTTGATTTGTATATTCTTTTTCAAAATAATTAGCGTATTCCACACTCAGCATATAGTTGAGTCTTCCACGTATAAAGTTTGTATAAAAATGGGGCATTGAAAAGTCAAAAGTACCGTAATTGTAAATATAATTTATTCTGGAAACAGGGTCAACTATCCAAAATGCACTATGCCCAAAAGCCTGATATAGCTCATTTCCCGGAGAACAAGTGATAATATAAATCTTTGATTTTTCGCTCAACTGAGAATATGATATTGAAAAGTTGAAAAATAATAACAGAATGAGAAATAATTTCTTCATTATACTCTTTTTTTAGCATTGCAAATGTAAGAATAAAAATAATTTCTTCATTATAAAATCATCTATTTTGCTTTTTTTAATATTTTTGCAGAAAAAATTATGAATATTCAGATGGTAGATTTAAAGGGACAGTACAATGCAATAAAAAACGAAATAGACAATGCAATAGCAGATGTAATAAACACTACAAATTTTATTAACGGTCAAAAAGTAAAAGATTTTTCAAGAAATCTATCCGAATATCTGAATGTAAAACACGTTATTCCTTGTGGTAATGGAACAGATGCTCTTCAGATAGCACTGATGAGTCTTGGTCTGGAACAAGGCGACGAAGTTATTGTACCTGCATTTACGTATGTTGCTACTGCCGAAGTAATAGCTCTTTTGAAACTCACACCTGTACTTGTGGATGTGGACTATAGTACTTTTAATATTAAAATTGATGATTTGGAAAAGGCTCTATCTCCAAAAACAAAAGCCATTGTTCCTGTTCATTTGTTTGGACAATGTGCGCAAATGGAAGAAATTATGGCTTTTGCCAAAAGGCACAAACTGTATGTTGTAGAAGACAATGCACAGGCTATTGGAGCTGATTACAAATTCTCTAATGGTGAAATAAAAAAATCGGGAACAATCGGAGACATTGGCTGTACGTCATTTTTTCCATCAAAAAACCTTGGTTGCTTTGGCGATGGTGGTGCTATTTTTACAAATGATGACCAACTTGCTGAAAAAATAAGAATGATTGCTAATCACGGGCAGAAAAAGAAATATTTTCACTCTGTAATAGGTGTAAATTCGAGACTTGACACAATTCAAGCTGCAGTGCTTGATGTGAAATTAAAACACCTTGACGAATATTGCCAAGCACGCTTCAATGCTGCAAAATATTATACTGAAAATCTAAAAGGAATTAGCGGAATAAAAACTCCCCAATTAGTTGGCTACTCTACTCACGTATTTCATCAATATACCTTGATTGTTGAAAATGGCAAAAGAGATGAATTGAAAGACTTCCTAAATAAAAACAAAATTCCTGCAAATATTTATTATCCCCTGCCATTAAATGAGCAAGAAGCATTCAAAAATATTAGTAAAGTAATTGGTGATTTGAAAAACACTTATCAACTATCCAAAAGTGTATTGTCAATTCCAATGCACACAGAACTTTCAACAGAACAACAGGATTACATTTTGAGACATATTAAAGATTTTTTTATTGCATAAAATCAAAACAATAAGTTTTATATAAAAAGTCAAAGTACAACTCTGAATAAAAAAAATCGGAAATAATCCTTTTAAATTTATTTATTTTTTGAAGTAAAAAAATTTTCTAATCAATAATTCAGAAGTAAAAACAACAAAATATTTTAACCTTGAAGTGTCGATAAAGCTACCTTCAATAGCTTAAATCTTCAAAAACTCTTCGACAAATATTTGTTGGGGAGTTTTTTTATTCGTCAAATTTATTTGGAAAATATATAAAATTTTGTTTATATTTTTAAAAACACTAATTTATGAAGAAAAAACGCTATTATTTTAGTTCTGCACGCTATTGGAATAAGCTCGTGCATAAGTTTTATGATCTTAACAATAAGATTTCAAAACTAATTTTTGGCCAAAATGCTTCAAATTTAGAAGTCAATTTTTTGCTAAGTCGTTTAAAAAAACTGTATAAAAAACTTAGCCGCTTGCAAGTAAAAGCCGGTGTAAAAATAGCTGGTTCGGCATTAGCACTGATGCTGGCAACTACAAGTTTGAATGCTCAAACATACACCCAAGTTGAAAATTTACAGTTTAGTGAGTTAATATCACAATGGTTTCCTTCACCAACATTTGCAGATTTAGACGGAGATGGAAATCCAGAATTGTTTGTTGGAAATCAAGACGGTTATGTTTTGGAATATTCACAAGAGAATGGAATTTATTCTTTTGTTGACACCCTAAGAGCAAATGGAAATGTTATTGATTATGATTACACTTCACCTACTTTTGAAGATTTAGATGGTGATGGTGATTTAGATTTATATTTGGGGATATATCCGGGTTATGTTTTAGAATTTTTAAATGACGGAAGTGGAAATTTTGGAGACCCAGTTCCATTATCCGCTGGAGGTTCTTATATTCACACAATGTACTTAGCAAGTCCTGAATTTGAGGATATTGATGGAGACGGAGATTTAGACTTGTATGTTGGAGATTATTATGGTTATATTAATTTTTATGAAAATGATGGAACAAATAATTTTTTAGCAGGAACTCGACTACAAGCTGATGGCACTGATTATCATGGAGATACATATTCAGCTCCAACATTTGAAGATATTGATGGAGATGGTGATTTAGATATATATGTTGGTGGATACTTTGGCTATATTTCTGTATTAGAAAATGACGGAAACGGAAATTTTTCAGACATTGGTTTGTTGCAAGTTGATGGAAGTGATTATGATATTGGATATGTTTCAAACCCTGTTTTTTCAGATATAGATAATGATGGAGATTTAGATTTATATGTAGGAGGATATTCAATGGATACGCATTCCTTTTTCATTTCTTATATTCAAAATGATGGCACAGGAACTTTTGCTTTTAAGGAAGATTTGCTTTATGAGGTTGGAGATATTCAGCAATCGATGGGAACATCAGTAGAATTTGGTGATTTTGACAATGATGGAGATGCTGACTTATTCGTAGGAAATTATAGCTCAAATTTCATCTTTTATTACGAAAATATGAATAATAACTTTGTCTTTTCTGACACCCTTCGTGCAGATGGTGCTGTAATTAACATTGACAATATGAACTCTATTGAATTACAGGACTTAGATGCTGATGGAGACATTGATGTTTATTTAGGTATGCATAATGGATATATTTTTGAATTCTTAAATGATGGAAATGGCAACCTGAGCTTTTCTGATACTCTTCGTGCTGATGGAGCACCTATTAACATGGGTGGTTGGACATCGCCTGAATTTGCTGACATTGATGGTGATGGAGACTTAGATTTGTATGTTGGAGATTGGAACGGAAACATTCACACCTTTATCAATGATGGAAGTAATAATTTTACTTCTAATGGTTTATTACAAGCAGACGAAGCAGATATAAGAGTGAACTATTGGGCTGCACCAGTTTTTTCTGATTTGGATGATGATGGCGATTTAGATTTAGTTGTTGGAGATTACTATGGAAATGTTTCTAAATTTATTAATGATGGAACAGGTGTATTTACTGCTGATGGAATTGTAATGGCAGATGGAAATCCTGTTGATATTGGATATATGACTCAACCGGAATTTGCTAATTTAGATAATAATTGTAATTCAGACTTATTTGTTGGAAATGTATATGGAACAATAGCTCATTTTGAGTATCAAGATGTTACAGCTCCTATACCAGATGTGGCTGAATTACCAATAATTACAGGAGAATGTAGTGCAATTCTTACTCCTCCTACTGCAACAGATGATTGTGAAGGTGTAATTACTGCTACTACTACTGATTCTACAGAATATGCAGAACAAGGCACTTATAATGTTCATTGGACATATACTGATGCGTCTGGCAACGTAGAAACGCAAATGCAAACAGTGGTTATTGACGATGTTACAGACCCAACAATTACTTGTATGGGCGATACTACTGTTTATGCAGACAACTCAAACACATACACTATTGCAGGAACATCTTTTGACCCTACTGATTATACAGATAATTGCGGAATTGATACTGTTTATAATAGTTACAATTCAACAGGAACATTAGATGGCGAAATCTTAAATCCCGGCAACTATTCTGTAACTTGGTTTGTAGAAGATAAAGGAGGCAATTTTGCTTATTGTTCAATGAATATTACTGTCAATCAATATGTTGGGCTTCAAGACCTTGCAGATATTGGTGTTAGTATTTTCCCTAATCCGACAGCAGGTATTTTAAACATAAGTAATGCAACTGGGTTTAATCTTGAAATTAGAGATATTCAAGGTAAAATTGTAGAAAGTTATTCTAACATTAGCGAAAACAATCTGCAAATTGACCTTTCTGATCAAGCTCCCGGTATTTATTTAGTAAAATTATTCAACAATTCAGAAGTAAAAACAACAAAAATTATTGTTAAATAAGCATATTTTAACCTTGAAGTGTCGCTAAAGCGACCTTCAATAGCTTAAATATTCAAAAAACTCTTCGACAAATATTTGTTGAGGAGTTTTTTTATGCCACGATATTTATGTCTTGTTTTTCTATTCAATTATCAAATTTACATTTGAGAACTTAGCAAATAATTTTTTAGTAATTTCTTCATCAACATTTTTAGAAGTAAAATTAGCTTCAACATATTCAATTTGATTTTGTTGTAAAATTTGATGCAAATGTTTTAGTAGATTAGTTGCTAATTTTTTATTGCGGAACTCATTTTTCACAAAAACAGAATGAATTTTTGCTGTTTTATCTTTTTTAGCCTCAAAAACAACAAGCCCAAGAGGAGTATTCCCCATTGTTGCTACTATTAAGTTCAAACTGGAGTTGATATTTTTATTTGCCAAATCATTTTTCAAATCTTTACAAACCATATTACTAAATTGCTCATATATTTGCGTTGGTCTAATATTTTTGAGAACTTGCACCCTAATAGAGCCTTGTTGTGGAGTATTCTGCGATTTTTGAGTGTTTTTTGCTTCATTTTCGCTTTTTACTTCGCCCCAATAAAATTTTTCATTAAAAATAATAGCACCTTTGTTTACTTCCATATCTGTAGAAAGAATATTTGGACGAGTTTTTTGAGCAAGAACTTTTACGTCATAAATCTCATCAACGCTCATCTTGTATTTCACCTGTCCTACAATTGTTTTGTATGGCAAATAAACTGCAATAACTCCGGCAAAAGAAGTTTCTGCAATAGGCAAATCCCTAAAAACTTGACTGTTATGTCTCAATTTTGAGACACCTATAAATAAATAATCTCCGTAAATATCCATTCCACGAGCAAAACCTCCGAGATTTACAACAACTTCGTAAGTTCCAGTTTCGGGATTAACTTCAATCAACTCGCCTTGTGCTGAATTTAAAACGTATAATTTGCCATTATACAAACGTGGAGAATGTGGCATCGAAAGACCATCAACAAGAATTTTGCCCGATGGATATTCCATAAGTACTCCACCTTTAATTTTATTATCTCGCCAACCTTGTGCTGTATCAGTAGTTCCGAGTGCTGTAACATATTTTATTTCATCATCTTCGATTGCTATTCCATTCAAATGACATCTATCTTCTGGTGCATAGTCAGAAATAAAGGGAGGTTGCCAAAACGGCGTAAAACTCTGATTTTTATCAATGTGGCTCAAACAAGAAAAAAGAGTATTTACTACCACAAGTTTATCTTTTAGAAATGCCATATCGTGTAATGCTAAATATCCTGTGTGATAAGTTGCACGTGGCATATACATTGAATCATAAGTATTTGGTTTTGGTGGATAAATTTTGGCTAAGTCAGATGAATTTTTCAAAATTTCCACATTTTTTCCGGTTGCAACAGCCAATTTTTCATCTTTTATTGCCATTCCCATTGCATTTTCAAAAGTACGAGGAAGTTGAATAAGGTGATCATTGTCAAAAGCACTAATTAGTACCACTTTACCTGCCTGATACGTACTCAAAGCAAGAGATATATTTAATTTGTGTAATAATTCCGCAAATTGTGGCGGATATTCTAATTCAAAGGGTTTTGGTGTATCCATAATTTGATTATTGAGTTTTATATGTTGATAGTTTCACGATTTATTTGTTAGAGGTGTCAGCAATTCCTTAAAAATTTGAATTCCCTGTATATTTCTTCTATTCATCCCAATGCTTAATCAATAGTTCATTTATCAAATTTATATCAATATCACTTATTTTATGTTTCTTCAAAAAATCGTGGTATTCACTGAAATCATTGAAAAATTTTGTAATGTCTTCATAGTCATTCATAGCTGTAAAGTAATAGTCGAATGCTTCCTGAAAATCGCCATTTATCCAACTTATGCATCCCATAATAAACAAATCGACTTTGTCTGCTTTTTTTTCGATGCATTTTTGAGCATATTTTACAGCATCATCAAATTTATCAGTTTTGAAATAACAGAATGCAATAGAACGCAAATTTCTTATCTGATCGGGTTTATAATAATCGGCTTTAAAAAAACACTGCAAAGCCTCTTCGTATTGCTTTTTGTAAATGTAGCACGAGCCCATATTCACCTGAATAGAAACATCTTCTTCTGCTTGTTTTTCGGCTAATTTGTAGTAATCGATAGCCTTTTCGTAATTTTTAAGTTTCATATAGCTGAAAGCCAGTTTCTTCAAAAGCCATTTTTTATCATCACCCAAAAGTTCGGCTTTTGTATAAAATTCCAAAGCTCGGTTAAAGAGTTTTAGCTTTTGGAAACAATAACCGGTCTTTTCGAAAAGTTCAATATTTGGTGTGTTTGTTGTTGCTTTCTCAAAAGTCAATGCAGCAGGCAAGTACATTTTTTGTTTCATATATAACTCTGCACTCGTTCTTAGTATATTTGATTCATTGGGCAGTTTATCAAAAAAGTTTGTATTGTGGATACCGAATTTACTGTCGAAAATATTTTCGTAACCAATATATAAATTATTGAAATTGAAGAAACGATACAAATCTTGAAAATAATGAACTATCAACGGACGAATGCTTTCTTCTTCGTCATAGGAAGCCTTACCAAGTTCGTCTGCAGCAGAAAGTTGCTCAATCATTATCTTTGCAACATTTCCTTGAAGCATTGAAGGCAATTCGGAAAAATGAAAACAGAATGAATATTTATCTGAGTTGCAGAAAATATTGCTTTCGCTAATTATTGTAATAAAATCCTCACGTATATCTTCATCCAAAACTTCTATAGCTTTCCTAACATCTGGATTTTTGGCAGAAAAAGGCAAAAGCCAATTTGAAATGCTTCTAAAAAATGAGAAATTTTTCATCTTACCCAATGTAGGACTGTAAATGTCTGCTCCTTCGAATTGTTTCATAGTGAAATTTTCCATTTTTTCCAAAAACTCCATATTATTGTTCTTTTCATCGTTCCAGCCGGGATTTTCATCATCCATCATTTCCTGTAAGTCTTCTATATTCAGCATATCAACATCTTTGAGTTCTGATTGCAATTTCATCATTTCAGGAAGAATGTCATTCTGAAACATCTTGATAACATCTTCTGTGTTCAAAGTCTTAATATGCTGCAATACTGAGAAATTGAAAATATCTGCTAATTGTGGGTCTTTGAGAAGATCTGTAAGCAGTTTGTTTGTTTCTTTGTTATTAACAATTCTTTTTTCGTACAAAAACAAGGTTATCAGAATAGCAACAATTGCTCTGGATGAAATTTCCACATTTTCGTCTTTGCAAAATTCTACTATTATTTTAAATTTTTCTATCTCAAAAATTCTCCATAAACTCAAAGAAATAGCACTAACCAAAACTACTTTTTCGTAATCTGGAACTTCTTTGTTGGACATATATTGCTTAATGGCAGATTGTATTGCTTTGTCAAATCTATCTGTCATCCAAATTCCCATAAAAAGATTATTCTTTTCTTGTTCATTTAATTTTCCAGTAGTCAGATAGCCAACTACATTTTTAACAAATGTTTTGTTCCAATAAATACTTCGAGGTTCATTAGCTGTTATTGATTTTTGATTCTCTATCAAACCGTCGATAACAAAAAGAATGTCGTCTTGTACCTTTGAGAATATATCTTTGCGTTGTGGGTCAGGAAATTGTTTTTCGTAGTATTCAAGCATAAAAGACATTGTGTCTTGTGCTTGATTCAATATATTTTTGTATGGGAAATTTTCGTTTTCAGAGTATATTTTTTTTAGTTCTTTTATCACGTACAAATTAGACATATTCATTGCCAATTCTCGAAGTTCCATCAATTTTTTTATTAAATTTTCCATTTTTTCTTGATTGTCAATTTCTAAAATATTTTTCAAATTTAAGAAAATCTTTTGATTTATTTACATTGATTTACTAGATTGTTTTGAAAAAAAAATCCCTCTAACTAAAGTGGGATTTTTTTATTAATAGACAATTTAAGTATCATAAATCGAATTAAAGAAATGATTTCTATAGATAATTATTCATCTTTGATTACTTAAAGCAACATACAAAATTATAAATTATTTCAAATATTTATCCAGCCAAGAGAAGAATTCTCTCTGCCATAATATACCGTCTTGTGGTTTCAAAACCCAGTGATTTTCATCAGGGAAATATAATAATTTAGCGTCAATACCTTTCATTCTTGCTGCTGTAAAAGCTTCAAAAGCCTGTGTTTCAGGTACTCTGTAGTCTTTTCCGCCTTGAACAATCATTATTGGTGTGTCCCAATTTTTTACAAACAGGTTTGGTGAACCTGAGTAGCTATTTTTAGGTTCTGGATTCCAATACGGACCACCCAAATCCCAGTTTACAAACCACATTTCTTCTGTTGAGCCATACATACTTACAAAATCAAATATTCCATCGTGTGCAATAAATGTTTTGAATCTGCCTTGATGATTTCCTGCCAGCCAAAATACAGACAAACCGCCATAACTTGCTCCAACTGCTCCCATATGATCTTTGTCAACATATTTTTCTTTTGAAACAGAATCTATTGCGCTCAAATAATCTTGCATATTCTGTCCACCGTAGTCTTTGCTTATTTGATCGTTCCATTCCTGTCCAAATGAAGGTAAACCTCTACGGTTTGGAGCAACAATAATATAACCATTAGCAGCCATCATCTGGAAATTCCATCTGAATGAAAAAAACTGACTTACAGTGCTTTGTGGACCTCCTTCGCAGTATAGCAAAGTTGGATATGTTTTTGTTGAGTCAAAATTTGGAGGATAAATAACCCAAACAAGTTCTTTTTTATTATCAGTAGTTGTTACCCATCTTTTTGTTATTTTAGCCAATGTCAATTTGTCGAGCATTTCTTTGTTTACAAAAGAAATTTCATTTGTTTCTCCTGTCTTCAAGTCTGTTTTGTAAATTTCCACAGGATGAGACATTGACATTATGTTTGTAATTGCAAAACCGTCAGCGAGTATAAAACTTGTCAAATCGTGAACTCCTTGGGTTACTGCTTTAATTTCTTTTGTTTCCAGATTCAAACTATACATTTGCACTGTAGCGTGGTAACCGCTTAGAAAATACAATTTCTTGTCGTCAGTAAACCAAGCAAAGTGAAAAGCATTTTGATCAAAACCATCAGAATAATTTGTCATCTCACCTGTTTCCAGATTTTTCACCATAATACGGATTTTATCAGCTTCAAAACCGTCTCTTTCCATACTTTCCCAAGCAATCATTTTTCCATCGTGCGAAAAAACGGGATTTTTGTCGTAGCCTGCAATAGGGCTGGAAATATTAGTTGTTTTTTTTGAAGCAATATCATATAAATATATATCTGAATTTGTGCTTGTCATATACTTTTTTCCTGTCATTTTTTTACAGGTATATGCAATTTGGTTTCCATCTGGTGAAAAAGCAATATTTTCAATTCCATCCCAGGGTTTCATTGGAACATCATAAGGTTCATTTGGCATAATATCCGTGATATTACTAATATTAGAAGATTCAGGACTATAGTCTGCTATAAAAATGTGCGAAAAATTAGCATCTTCCCAAGTGTCCCAGTGTCTGAATCCCAAATCTGTAATTATCAGTGCATTTGCTTTTGGGAGATCAGGATAAATGTCTTTAGTTGTTTTATTTACTTTTACATCAGAGGTGAAGAGAATTCTATTGTTAGTTGGAGAATAAGTAAAGTTTGTCACATCACTGCTTTCAGTTGTAATTTGCTTCATATCTGAACCATCTGGATTCATTTCCCAAATTTGCATAATACCATCATTATCGGCTGCGAGGAAACCGATTTTCTTGCCATCGGGTCTCCACATTGGGTTATATTCATTAATGTTATTTTTTGTCAATCTCACAGTAGAATTATCTTTTAGATTGATAAGATACAGTTCTCTTTTGCTTTTATTTTGCTCAATACTATAATACGACAATCCGTAAACGACTTGAGTTTGATCAGGAGAAAGTGTTGTTTCTCCTATTCTGCCAAGACTCCATAATATTTCAGGAGTAAAAACACCTCCCGAAAAATCAGGATTATTGTAAACAAAATCATCATTGCTTAAATTTGAATAATAGGCGTCTTTGTTACAAGCAGAAAATAATATCATAGCTGATATTATCAAAAAATATTTCATATTAGTTTTCATTTGTAAAAGTTTTATTTTTCACAAATTTAAGATTAGGATGGAAAAAACAAAAGTATTTATTTGTTTTTTTGTATTTTAAAGTAAAAATTTCACATTTTATTTACTGGAATTGTATAAAAAAGTTGAAGATATTGACAATTGAAATATTTGTAAAATACTTTTATTAAGTCATTTATGAAACAATTTAAAGAAGGCAAAGATAATTATATTTTTATAGGAAAGTACCAAAAGAAAATCTAAATACAAAACTGATGATATTACTGACTGCCTGAATAAAAGGAATCTATTAAATAAATGAAGAATAAAAATAAAAAGCCGCCAAATGACGACCATTATTGTTGACCCGCAGGGACTCGAACCCCGACAAACAGATCCAGAGACTGTTGTGCTACCATTACACCACGGGTCAGTTTAAAGCAAAAAGACTGCCTATTGACAGTCTATTTGGGTTGACCCATAAGGATTCGAACCTTAACTGTATGAACCAAAATCATAAGTGCTACCATTACACCATGGGTCAATTGCTCAAATGCGATGCAAAAATAATATCAATTTCTTGAAAAAAAAAATTTTTGAATGTTTTTTTTTACTTCTAACAATTAATTCACACAAAACATTGATAATCAGCTACTTGTAAAAACTAAAACCATTTATTTTATTAAAACTATTTTTTTAGTTAATCATTACATCTCCTGCGTTATTATTATTTCCATTTTTGAAACGTGAATTATCTGAATGAGTTTTCATAAGTTTGAAACTAACAAAAAACAAAAAGATAATAAAAGGAAAAAATATTGTCACTAATAACTGTTCATTGCTCATAAGAAGAAAATCATAAAATCCATGAGCTAAAATAGGAAATAGAATAGCCAAAAATTTTAATATTCCCGGATTTTTTGAAAATTTAGCCAAACCTAAAAAGTATCCCATAATAATCCCAAATGTTGCGTGTCCGGGAATTGCTGTAAACATTCTTGTGACACCTACTCCAAATCCATTTTGAAAAACGTACATAATATTTTCTACCAATGCAAACCCAAGTGAAACAGCAACGGCATATACTATTCCATCAAATTTTTCATTGAATTCTGGATTTTTCCATACAGCAAGCATTACTGCAAAATACTTAAACAGCTCTTCTGTAAGAGCAGCAACTATAAATCCGTTGTAAAAAGCAGCCGAGAGATTATTAGAATTCCTTCCCCCCATTTTTTGCAATATTAACTCAACTATAATAATTGGAGCAACTGCAATCATTCCATATAAAAATGACTTAGCTATAAGTTTAAACGGTTCAGGTTCGTACTTATCTCTCTTGATTATATAGTAAACAATTAAAACAACTGGTAGTACTGATATTAAAATAAGTGCCATTTTTTTTTGGACAAAATATCTTTTTTTATTTAATTTACAAAATACAATAATTGGTTTTATATTTGTCGACAAGATTGAATATTAATAAAAATGATTCCTGAAGAAACATTTGGAACATACAAAGCAGTAGAAAAAGATAGCGATTCTGAATTTTTCAATGAATTTGAGCTCAAAATATTCCGAGTAAAAGATGAAATTAAATTTATTTTAATTATGACTACAAATGGAAATTTTGGAACTATTGGAAAAGATTGGCTTGGAAAAGGAATATACAGAAATGATCATCTTGCATTGATTATTGAAACAGAGATAGACTGGACATACCTTAATGAAGACCACGAAAAATCTATTTATGAACGTGAAAAGCACGAAAGTCTTCCTATTGAAATATATACAGATCAGGGAATTGCGGTTATATATCACAAATCAATCGACAATTTCATTGAACTAAAGAAAGTAGAAGATTCTGAGTAAAATATCAAAAGTTTTACCCCCTAAAGTATCGACGTGAAAAATAATGCGGTATAACTTTGATTTT
>Ga0114934_10001871_pt1 | contig 13624 bp, 15 predicted proteins | sample 4SBtaG_2_FD_99695 | JGI IMG/M metagenome (GOLD analysis project Ga0114934, IMG submission 99695) | Deep subsurface microbial communities from Kolumbo volcano to uncover new lineages of life (NeLLi) - 4SBTROV10_white metaG | ecosystem: Environmental > Aquatic > Marine > Volcanic ... | reverse complement strand
CTGCGGATTGCCTTGTCTTTCGATTTAGGTTTCCCGCAATTCATCCGGTTATTCAACATGGATCACTCCATGAGGCTACCTAGTTGATAGTTAGGACTCCCGCAACAATGCTCATGATTTGACTCTGAACATCACCAGCTGTACCGACTAATCCCTTTGCTCTTTCCATCATAATTTAGCGTTTCCCCCTTTTTGAAGATTTAACCGCTAGTAAAGCGTTTAACTACCGCTAACAGTCCCCCAACTCCAACAAAAGCCACTATCAATAAGACAATGAATGGTGGAGTGGAGAAAAATTGCTGTAACGGTCCGCTAGTAAGACCCATACCAGTAACAGCGAGTGCATCGACCTGGCTTAAAACCAAAACCGCACTCACCATAGCTAATAGGATGCTAACGCCTGTAATTACTGCCGTCATGCGAATAAGGTAAAACTTCTTATAGGAATTACAAAAGATGGCGTATTAATACGCCCATTGGCGATATAGGGATAACAGATATATATTAATACTTAGTAATCCCTAGTTTAGACATGACAACATTACAGGGCCCAATCGATCTCCAGCTCTTTGTCGCTGAAGATCCAAATCACCCGTTTAAGAAAGGACATGTGGATCCACAAGCTGGTCCCACTATTCTGGCCATCGTAAAGGACCTTTTAGGTCTTCCTACTGATCGACATTTAGGTCGCCTTTTGGGGACTCCCCACGGTGAAAATTATGTTTATCGCTGGAAAAAGGGGAAGTACCGAATGAGCCAGCTCTATCAGTCCAGGGCTTTTGCATTGCTTTACCTGTACAAACATCTAAAACACAACCTATCCAAAATTAGATCAATAGATTGGGAGCTCGGTGAGCCCGAATTTTACGAGGAACATGATGGAAACTCAGCTTTGTTTTCTGAAATCAGACGGTACTTACAGACTAACTCAAGCACAACCCGAACCCGAATGGCCCAACTACCTAAGAGTTCACAAGAACCGCCAGGCCATCAGCTTAGATCACAAACCAGTATTCACCCAAAACAAACCAATTTATTTTCCAACGATTGAAGAACTTAAAAAAGCAGAGGCCCCGCCACCAGAATTAAATCCAAAAAGAAATATGGTGATAGTAGAGGAAGGAACGGTAGACCCTTACGCAGTTCGGTATCCAGGGGTAAGGACGAGACAGTCCAGTGAACGGAGAAAGCAGTTACAGGAAGTTTGGAAAACGTCTTTCCAGTATGCCAGGGAATCGGCTACCAGGGGAGATTCCGAACAGAAGTATCAGAAAGCAGGGTTCCTACTCCTGGTAGGGGCCACTGTTTTCATGATTATGGTCATGGGATTAATCGCTATGGGAAGTTATGCAAGTTCAGCCATAGGGGGAGATGAAATTGGTAACACTGAATCCGAGATTAGTGCAGCTGCCGAGCCTGGAGAAACTCCGGTCCCTGTACCAGCACTTTCTCAATAAAAGAAAGGCTAAGACCCAGGACAAGCCAAAGAGAAGTGAAATAGAAGAGGCCGTTGTCTTTGATTTAGAAGAGGGAATGGTCTGGGTCGCTGAGCTCCCCAGGATGGAGCTTATAAAGCATATCGAGAGAGATGCCAGATATGTGGCATCAACTAATCCTAAAAAGTATTTGCCTCTCGGAGTTGGTGGAGCTGCTGGTGGAACCCTGGGATTTGTCCTGGGCTTTTTATTAGGACATATCGTCCTGGGAGTAATGTTTGCTTTTCTTTTCACTGTAATCGGGGGGCCAATAGGTCATAAGTTTCTTTTTGAGGTTTTCAAGCCCAGGCCGAAATGGATCCTCTTTAAAAGCAAAAATGAGAAAACCGGAAAGGTCGAGTTGATTGGTATTCCTCATACCAGGGCTGATGGGATCTCCTCAGAAGAGGATGTAATAACTCCCACGATGTACTACGACATTATGGAAGGTCGAGATTTAAAAGACATGTTTAGAGCTGGCATGAGCGGGTGGCAGAAGCTCGCCCTGGGAGCTCTGGTTACGTTAGCAATAAGTTCAATGATTGCACTCTTTTTATTTGTGGGTGCTTTCGGTACGGGAGCATAAATGACTGAGGAAGAAATAGGCGGAAATGAAATTAACAAAGAAGGGTATCAATATACCCCTGACGCATCTCCAGGGCTGGAAGAGCTCCTGGTCGAAAGAGATCGACCAAATAACAGTGATCCAATCCATGAACTGCTGAATACCTCAGAGGATGCTAAAAGCTGGCTCCCTAAAGCGATATTCACCAAAAAAGAGAGAAAGAACGTCACCAGGATCCTTCATATGGAAAGATTCGTAAATAATTTTGAGGCAAGCGGTAGTGAGCTTATATGGCTCGATGCTGGACTCTCGATAGCGGAAGGGGGAAGAGGGCGGAAAGACGCTGTAGAGATCCTCTCAGGGCCGTCCGGAAGAGGCCAGGAATACATCAGATCCAGGACTAATAAAAGATCCCGATTCGCCCAGGAGAACGCATCTTAATGGTTTCCATAATTCCAGATAAAAAAAAGACTTTAAGAGCCTTTCCGGATAAGAAACTTAGCGTTTTTTCTAAGGACCAGGCTATTAATACTTTTGACCTTAAAGGCGAGACTAAAATAGTTGAGCCTCTCAACCTGGTTCCGCCTAAAGCGTCCCAGCCTTTAGTTATCTTCTTTTTCGGTAGAAGGGGAGAAGGTAAGACCCTGGCGATGACAACTATCGCCAAACTCATGAAAGAGCGTTATTTAAGGCGTGGACATAACAATGAGGTATATAGCAATTACTGGACCTCTTTTGGAAAGTGGTCGCCCTGGTTGGTTGACCAATTAACCGAGTTTCCAGGGTGGGCCAAGAATGGAATTATCGCTATCGATGAGGTGAGCTCAGCTTTTCCTTCTGCCAGGGCGATGAGCCAGGTAAATGTTCTCTTTACAAACATGTTAACTCAGATCCGAAAGAGGAACCTGGAGTGCCTTTTCACTACTCAATTCCCCTCGACTGTAAGCCACGGTCTTTTAATGCAAGTGGACCTCTTCATCATGTGCCAAAAGATCAAAGGCGGGAAGGCTATCAAGCTCTACTGTTTTGATTTTTGGGGCCAGTGGACCGGAAACTTTGGAAAGAAAAGATGGCCCCCAATGATAGGGGAGCAAGATTGGGAGCTCACGCTCCATAACACTGATCGAATGTTTGGATCCTACCGCACTGATGAAGTCGTGGCCTCGGTATTTTCTGATACCAGGGACGATGTAATTGGCCAGCAGTACGATTTTGAAGATCAGAGTAGGGTCGAGGCCCAGGACGTTACACCGATTGATCCCGATGATCCGATTGACCAGGTAATTGTTCAGTTGGTGGGGAGCTCCGAGCATATCGATGTTAGGGGAGTTCTAACGCATATCAAAGATTCAGAACTAGATAAATCTATAAAAGCCCTAAAAGACCTGGAACCGTACTTCCAGAGATACGGGTTCGAATACCAAAGAATTAATAACAAAATTTATGCAGTGAAAGGGGAAGAATAAATGGTCTGGTGGCTTATACCAGCTGGTATAGGGCTTTGCGTATTTCTTTATAAATGCGGAATGACCATATTCGACTTTTTTGACGGGAGAAATAGATGATCCGATTATCAATTTGGAGAACTCTCTGGAGCCTCTATTGCTTATGTGGGGGGAAAGCATGAGTTCACTGATTTGCGTATATGAAATACATAGAGAATGTGGTCTAAAGGGGTGTAGCTGCACATGCCACCGAAAGTAATTACATTCAAGCTGTCTTCCTGGTGGATAGTTCCGGTTAGCATTGTTGGCGGAGCTGCCTTATATCGCTATGGCTCCAGGGCCAGCAACGCTGTTTATGACTTCCTTACGGGGTATCACCCTCGATGAATACGATTGCTCACATAGCAGCTTTACCAGCCGTTCTTTGGATGAGTTTATTTTGTTTCCAAACCCTGGCAATAGCTCCCCTGGGAGTGGCCATGATCGTTGTCTTCATGTTTCTTATTCCCAAAACTTTACTGGCAGTTTATGAGGATATGACCAGGTGGAGAGGATGAGGAGACATTTAAAGAAATTATTTATTATTCCGCTGCTATCTTTGTCCCTGGTATTCATGGCAATTGCTCCGCCCGATACCTTTACTCAGATAACAGCGAGAGCTTATGGATCCATGCAAGAAACGGGAGATCTAACGCTCTTAATTCATTACGATATTGACTATACGGTCTCTCTCCCAGCTGAGTCAGCAACCGATACCATAATGGCTGCCTGGTCTGATAGCTCTGCGGGTTCAATCATAAAGGTTGGAGCTCCGATCAGTTATGTCTCGTCAGGTTACGGCGAGGGGGCTGTAAGTGTTTATCTTTCAGCTGCCGAGGTTACAGCTGCGGGAGTTGCCTGGAACGATGCTGATTTCTCTCTTATTTTAGGAAACCCTAGTTTCTTTGCTGCTCCACCATTTAATTCGGTTGCAGTGGAGTGGAGAGCTGAATCCGGAAAAACTGCTATCGCAGCTGATGTTGTTAGTCTGGGGTCCGCTCTTCAAAATTCTGCTAGGTGGGTTGCAGCTGGTAAGACTTTGATTGATGGGGGAGTTCTCACGGCTGATGGAGAAACATATTTCGCACAAGTGATACCGAACCTCAGATCTATTGCTCCAACTCTCTACAGTGGATCCCTGGTAAACCCTGATTTTTACGAAAGGGATTTTGGCTATTCGTACAGGGACGAGCTCGATAACTACTGGTCCGGAACAGCCCTGGCGAACTCCTGGGACTCAATGTCCGCCTGGACGAGTCTTCCAGTGGTTTTCTTAAAGGTCTTATTTACTTTACTCATTACGGGAATTTGCTCTTATTACGTTGTCCGGTTCAGTAATGCTCCATTAATAATCATTCCGGTTGCTGGAACCATTTTCGCAGCTGCAACGATAATCAACTGGGTTCCATTACAGCTCACTGCCATTTTAGGATTTACAGCTATTTTAATTATTGGATATGCCCTATGGCTGAAACGTGCTACATGATCGCCTGGATAACTGCCACCACTGGAGCTCTATGGGATATGAAATCGGGAAGGATCCCGAATCAGATAAATCTCATACTTTTAGCAGCAGCTCTAACGGCAGCAGCTCTATCAGGCTTGTTTGTTTTCTCTTTCGCCCTGGCGGGACTAGCTTTCTTTTCGATTTTGCTGGTTCACCTGGTATTAGGGGGCTTTGGCGGGGGAGATATGAAGATGATTCCAGGACTTGCAGCCCTAACGGGCAGTTTTCCAGCACTTTTGCTCGCTGGAGCTCTAAGTTTTGGAATTCCTACAATTTTGGCAATTTTTTTAAGGAAAAAAAACATAAAGATGGGTCCTTACATGGTTTTAGGTAGTTACGTTGCTATTTCGGCCTTGTAGGGAATATTAGGAACAAAAGGGGGAGAAAATGCTTTGGTATGGAGCTATTTTTCTATTTGTAGTAGGAAATATGCTTTCTTTCATGATGGATGGATCCAGCGGTATCGCTGCGACAAATCTCTCTGCCAACATTTCGGCAACCGAGCAGTACATTCCCTTGACCTCAACAATGGGATTTATGGACTCGGATGTAAGGATCTTTATCGATGATGAGCAGCTTTCATATACATCTTTAAATACCGCACCAGGGACATGTGGATCTGAGACTCCGCCATGTATGGACACGGGGCTTGCTGGCCGTGGATATAACGGGACTGTAGCAGCAGCTCATAGTGCTGGAGCTAAAGTTTATTCGGAATCGATGGGAACCCTCAACGATCTTTTAGGTTTTAGGATCGGTGAGCTTACAACCGTATGGGGGAAATTATCCTTTCCGGTCACCGCAGCCCTGGGCTTTGGAAATTTTGTCTCAAAGGCTCTTATGTGGGACTACTCTTTCCTGGACGGGAACGGTATGTATATCAAAGTGGCTTTCTTATTCCCATTATCGGGAATGATGGTCCTGGGACTCGCCCGAATATTCTCTAACGCTATTGGTTTCTTGTTGAGGTCATAAGATGAAAGAAAAGCTGGTAAAAATACTCCAAAAGAAAATATACCTGGTGCTCATACTCGCAGCTCCATTGCTAGTGTTTAACGTGGTTCACGCAGCTGATGTTAGCGGGGCGATATTAAAATCGGAAGTCACCATTCAAAGCACATCGGGGGGAACTCAAAGTGACCGCAGTACATCCTTCCCGATGTCAGCTACCGCTTTAACTAGTTTGGGCCTATTAAGCCCTGATTTCAAAAATCAACAGCTTTGTGTCGAGGGGGGAGCATGTCCAGAAGTTGATGAGGTTAGGTCCTCGCCTTTGGGGTGGATGGTTCCACTTGATGAAGTAATGTCTGTAGACCAAACTGCAAATTACAATAATTGGGGCCAATATTTCCAGAGATGCCAGATGGAATCGAATGGAAGCTACACGAATCAAACGTGCGGGGGGGCCAACCCTGTTCAGCTTTTTTATAATTCTGGTGGCAACGTACAGATGGGCGATGAATTCTGGGTTATAAACCAAAAGACCGTAATCAACGCTCTGGAAGTAACTATTTCAACTCCCTGGAGCCAGGGCGGGGGTGGAACTTTAGATTGCCAATGGTATCACGTCATGGGTGGGGCCTCTGGTACATATGCCTTAACCAATGTTGTTGATCCTTCAGAATGTTTTACGGTTGCGGGAACCCATACTATTACCTGGGATTTACCTACACATTATCAGGCGGGGTATCGCAGTTGGGGCAACTATGACATGACAGGTTTTTGGTTTGGGTTTGAGGTCACAAGCCCAGGGTTTGGCACATCGGTTCGCCCCTATGGACATTCATTCAAAGTAGGCCGTCAGGATTTCGGGGCCATTGTCCCGACCGCTTCCGCTGCGGGAACCGCTTACGACTTATATGTTGGTGGCCCCGCTATGAAAGCGGAATCAGAATTTCTGGGAACCTCTGGAAACGGTGGGAACTATGCTGTCAGGATGGACAACCCTTGTACCTGGTATAACTGCCCATTCCACACGGTATGGCAAGTTTATGCGGGTGGATATTCTGTTGAGTTCGAAATGTACTTTGATATAACTAAACTTGGCGGGTATGCGGTCGAAGTTATGGATGTGGGTATGGTCGCCTGTTATTCGAATTACGCTCATTTCGGTTGCGTTGATCCAATGGGAACTAAATCAGGATGGGGTCAAAGTTATAACTGTCCTAATGGGGCGGCCTATGGTAGTGGCTTTGGTAATTTCCAGGCCATTCTACAGGAAGAAGGTTGGCATAAAATCAAATGGGAACGGGCCGTTGGAAATTCGTCACTAGTTGATGATTATTGCAAGTTATATATAGATGACGTTTTAATCAGCACCCAGGCCCCAACCTATACGTATCCCTATTACCAATGGAGTGCTAATAACAACGAACATGAGTGGGGTGGGAACGCAAATATAGAAGGCATAAGAAGGGTCATGTACAACGATTGCTATTTCGACACTTCTACTGGATACCCCAGCGGTAATAACAACTGTCACTACTACCCAGGATCGCCCAATAAATGGTCATATGACATCGACTTTACCGATGGGTGGGAAGGGCCAACGTGGGAAAAAGACAAGACCGATAATGGCTATAACGGTCAAATTTATTATATGAATTTGCAAAATATGCAGAATCCTAAACAGGATTATTTTGGAAACGCCTATTCCGCTTATTTGACTAATGCCAACGTGGGGCCTTTTACCGCTGTATCAGGTGGCGGGGGCCCAGGAGCTGCATCGACAACTCTCCCAGCGGTTGACGTTATAACTGATATGGATCCTTCTGGAACTTTTGCTGGAACCACAACGGTGGGAACCAACCTTCCAGGGGGAGCGTTCCTGGCGGAGATGGCAGCTCAGCAAAACGTCCCTGTATCTTTCTTCTGGGCCATCATCGCAGCTGGTATCACTATCGCTGTTTTGGCCCTGGTAATGAAATATTTAAAGAACATTCTTATAGCAGCTCTCATGGGTGGAATTGTCCTGGCGGGATTTACTGTTCCCGCTGTCGGGATTTTCCCTATTTGGGTGCTCTTTTTCTACACAATCATTGCGGGAGCCGTGGTGATAATTGGTAATAGATGGGGGATATCAGTCTAATGGCAACTAAAGATCCCAGGGACCAGGGGTATTCCTCTAACCCTCAAGAAAAATATACGCCAAAAAAGAAGGAAACGGTCCAGGAAGAGGACCCCACTTTAGAGGCTGCAACGCAGAAAAAAGTAGAATCCCGTCCAGCGGTAACTTCTGAGCCCTGGAAGAGCTCAACCTCTCAGACCCAATCGTCCCAGGAGCAACTCTATGATGACGAGGCATCCTGGGGGTACGGGGGGACGACCACTGATCCCAGGGACCAGGGATATTCCTCGATGCCAGCTGGATCTCTGGCGAGTGACGATACAAAATCTGATGCTTCAACCTCTCAGACCCAATCGTCCCAGGAGCAGCTCTACGATGACGAGTCATCCTGGGGGTATGGGGGAACAACTACCACTCCCACAACCACCCAACCGCAGCAGTTTACCTGGACGGGAATTAGCCTCACTGACTCAGAAATAGACACATACAAACAAGAGATGCAAGATCGGAAGGCGGAGCTGGCAGCGGAGCCATACGTTTGGCCAGAGATCGTAGATGCTAAGCCACCATCCAGAATCCAGGACACGATCAGTGAGATTGTCACAATGGGCCAGGCTGAAACGCACACTTATAACAAAAGTGACCTGGAAGACAAATGGGATAGCGTGGCTGCCTACCAGAAATTTAACTACAACCAGGAATATTTAAAGGCCATTAAGGAAGGTAGGAACCCAGGTGAATATGATCCGGATAAGCATGTAGACGAGGTAATGGAGAAAAAGGATAAATGGGTCAAAGATGTAATTGACGGGGCCCCTTCATCAGCCGAGATACTTGCAAGCCTGGCAATTGGATTTGTACCAGGTCTGGGGACCGCTTCTAAGTGGAAAGATATGGGTTGGGCTGGGAGAGCTTTTTCCATTGGTGCTGATGTTTTTTTCTTTGTACCTATAGCTGGCCAATATTCAGCTGGTGTACGAGGGGGAAAAAGTGCAGCTCAGATAATGAAAGAGCTGAGCCTGGGAATAGTTAAAAGCCCTATCTCAGTTATTAAAGATCCCAAAGGGGCACTAAAGCAAGGCTATTGGGATCCCACCGTGATGGTAGTCAACCCAAAGAGGCTGCCTCTGGCAACTGGTGAGACTAAATGGAACACTGTTCGGATCAACGTGGACGAGCTGGGCGATGCTAAGCAAGCTATGTCTGTGAGAGATGATTTAACTGAACAAGTTATGAAAGAGGGCGGAGCTGGCAAAACAATCCAGACCCTGGACGATGTAGTGCAAGAGGTGGAGCTCACAAAATCGGCCCTACAAAAGACTTTAGGGCCAGTAGCGGTCCATTCCACATATGACATTAGGCCCTATCTTGAGGGGGCCACCGTTGGCCTTATCGGTGGCAAACAAACTCCTACAAAGATGTTTTTCGCCCCCAATGTGCATACCCGTTTTGCTTATGCGGATTCACATGGAACCACCCTGGTTGATGGGGTAAAGGGTGGAATTATCATTCGGGATAAAAAAGTTCTCGATAAACTCCAGGGATCCAATAAAACCTGGAAGGGAACTGTAGAGATGGAGCGAATTCTAAAACCTGGAACCGATATTCCAGCCCCTTCCCAGGCTGTTACTTTCATGGGAGAAGGGGGAGAGAAACTCACTTATCTGATCGTTGGAGATCCTCTCACTGCAAAAGAGCTCGCCAAACTAAAAATATTCGGGGCCAAAGATACCTTTACATCAGCGTTTGTAAAGCCAGTTAAATTAAAAATAAAACCTGGTAGCAGTGCTGATGAAATGCAGACCGCTGTAAATAAGGACCTGGCATCGATGTCCCGCTGGAATGACAATGCCAACGATCTTCAAAAGGCAGCCAAAAAAGCTGATGACGCTGGTGATTTTGAAAAGGCAGCTGAATACAGGCGAGCTGCGGAAGATGCAATGCAGAGAGCAGAAGGCTTTCAAAGAAGAGTGGGTATAACAATGAGCACTGGCGGATCCTTTCGGGTGGGAGCTATGTACACCGGAGATCTACCTGTAGAGGCCCTGGTGCACGGGAACGCCAGAGTGATAGGGAAGCAAAAACCTCATAAGGGAGAGTCCCAGCTCCAACAAGAGGATACCTTTACCACTACCAGGAAATCACCTGGTAGAAAATCATCAAAGAAAACTCAAGAACAGCTCTACGATGACGAGGCATCCTGGGGGTACGGGGGAAGGGATACGACCAAACAATCACCTGGTAAAACCTCGACCACAACTACTCGGAGAGCTGGGCCTAAAAAAAGTAGCAGCAGAAGGAGAGGCGGAACCACTAAAGAAGAAGAACCAACCTTAGAACACCGAAGGCGACCTAAAAAAAGCAAAGGCGATGATAATCGTTTTAAAGTAACTCCCCGTAGATCTAAGATCTTTACGGACCCCAGGCGGGGGCCACCGCCACCGCCACCAGGGAGAAAGCGACCAGAAGATCGACCTGGGGGAAGAAAGCCACCAGGAGATCGTCCTGGGGGAAGAAAGCCACCAGAGGATAGGCCACCAGGAGATCGTCCTGGGGGAAGAAAGCCACCAGAGGATCGACCTGGGGGAAGAAAGCCACCAGAGGATCGACCTGGGGGAAGAAAGCCAGAGGATAGGCGAGGTCCAGGAAGAAGAAGTGGGCCTAAAAGAGAAGACAGACGACCAGAGAGTAGTAGGCCAGAAAGACGGCCCCCAGGCCCACGAAGGTCCGGTGGCGGGCGTGGTAGTGCTCCACCACCACCACCACCTAAGAAAACTCCAATGTTTATCCCTAGTGGGGGCGGGAAGGTTTACGAATTCCCTGGACCCCAAGGGAGAAGTCCCAGGAAGGTAGGGGCTGAGCTCGGCCTGGTAAATGTAAAGGTCGATCTTCTAACAACTAAACAAAAATTCACAAAAAGGAAAAAACCTTCTAAGAAAGATCCCAGGGATACTTTTGAGATCCTGAGTTACATGAAAGCTAATCCTAAAAAGAAAGTCTACGATTGGGGAATTGTGGACCTGGTAGTTAATTCGGACAAGATCTATTTCCGGAAATCTGCCCTATGAAGACGTTAAACCTCTCGGTCCCAATTGGAGCCACCTTCCATATCTTCACTGCCGAGCGGTCTAACCAGGGGGGGTGCGGGCTGCACTCCCCCGCTAGTTTAATGGAGAATGACAGTGACTAATTCCAGCTGGTTTGTTTTGACGATTCCATTCATGGCCTTATTAATGGCCGTGGCCGTCCATGTAAGTGGGGGCCTGGTAGATTTCTATCATGAAGGATCGCATGTCGCCCAGCGAGCGGGAGCCAACCTGGTAAGTGGCAACGGGATCTCGATCAGCTCAGCTGATGACGCTCCCAACAGTAGAGTTGGATTCACTGTATCAACTAAGGCTGATTCCGGAGCTGCGACTGTAGCAGCTGGAGCCACGAGTATAGCGGTCACTCATGCCCTGGGAGCTACGCCCGCCAGGGTCTTACTAAGTCCTACTACCGATACCCTGGGAGCTCGCTTCTGGGTAAGTGCAAAAACCTCGTCTAACTTCACCATAACTATCAATACATCCCAGGCATCGGATATTGATTTCGATTGGAGAGTCCAGGCAGAGGAATAAATGCAGTTTCCGACATTAGATATTGTTATACCCGTTCTTAATGAGGAGAAAGCTCTCCCACGTTCAGTTAAATATCTCCATAGTTTTTGCCAGGAAAGGTTGTGGGGCTTTACCTGGAATATAGTGATCGCTGATAACGGCTCAACTGATCGAACAGTGGAGCTGGCGAAAGAGCTCCAGGACAAATTTACGAGAGTTCAGTATTTCTCCCTGGATCAGCGGGGTCGAGGCCGAGCATTAAAAAAAGCCTGGACTGAGAGCTCCGCAGATCTGAGGGCTTATATGGATGTAGATCTCTCGACAGACCTCATCGCACTGCCAGCTGCACTAAGACACTCTGCATGTGCGGAAATAGTTACAGGTTCACGGCTACTAAAGAATTCCATCGTAGAGCTGCGAACCCTTAAAAGAGAGATAACTTCCAGAGGTTATAGTTTTTTATTTAGGGCCATGTTTGGAGTTTCTTTCAAAGATGCCCAATGCGGATTTAAGGTGATCTCCAGGCAAGCTGCGGAAGATCTTCTTCCCCTGGTAAAAGACAATGGCTGGTTCTTTGATACTGAGCTTTTAATCCTGGCAGAGAAAAACAACTACAAGGTATGTGAAATACCAGTTCGCTGGACTGATGATCCTGATACAAGAGTTAAGATATTGAAAACAGCCTGGGAAGATATCAGGGGCCTATGTAGGCTCCGGTTCCGAGATCTGGCCAGGTCAAAACAAATTCTTAAAGGGTCAAGGGTGATACGAATATGAATAATTTCAACATGCCGAGCAAAGCAGCTCTATGGATCCGAGTATCGGAAGAGGACCAAACTACAGATCAGCAGCTCAGCGAGCTCACACGGTTCGCTAAACATCGAGGATTGGAAGTAGTTAAGACTTTTGATTTTACTGGACTTTCCGCATACCCAGGTATCAAGGGAACCAACCAACGATTCAGATTTTTGAAAGACGCTATGGAGCAAGCCAGGAAAGGGGAGTTCGATGTACTCCTGGTTTGGGCCCTGGATAGATTGTCGAGGGGCGGACCGGAAGAGCTCCTGGCGATCAATAGGAAATTTCTTGAGGCTGGATGCCAGGTCTGGAGCATCCAGGAATCTTTTACTGAATTACGGGACGAAAGCATAGTGGAATTTTTTCTGGCTGTTACCGGATGGATGTCAAAGATCGAAAGTAAAAGAAAGGGAGAAAGGGTAAAACTAAAGATGGCCGAGCTCAAGGCTCAAGGGAAACATGTTGGTAGGCCAAAAGGATCTAAAGATAAGAAAAAAAGGAAACAAAAAAGGGTCCTTGCAGAATCATGGACCCTTTAGCTACACAATTTCCCATTTTTCGGTCCTCTAAAAAGGGACCCCTTTTTCATGGGAGAAATTGAAAAGTTTTTAAGGGAGCTAATGTATATGGTGATTGAAGCAAGATGTAAATTTTGCCAGGGGGAATATAAAGACCACTGTCAGTATTGCGAAACATGCGATTGGGATTTAGATGACGGCTGTAAAAACCAATACTGCGGTGGGGGCCATGAAAATGGAACAGGTAAAAATTAAGCTGCGGGATCTATCGCCCGCTGAAATACAAAACAGCCCGCTCAAATATCCAGAGACTGAGGGCCCCGCTGGATTAACAGTAAATAGATACTGGACTCACGTTAGGCCATCAAAGCGGGTAGGGAAAAGGTTAAAGCGTTTACCGGAGCTCCGCAGCGGTGGGCTCAGAGCTCATCTCTTAAATCCAAAAAGAAAAAGTGAAAGTAGAGAAATCGCCCAGGCTTTTAAAAAGGGATTTAAGCAAAAGGTTATCTGGCTGGATCCAACCGATGGCCCTACATCGGGCGGAGTGGGATCTAAGGGCGATGCTTACTGGATCGATGCCACTAAATTAAACCCAGCCAATATAGCGTCCG
>Ga0114934_10001870_pt1 | contig 13626 bp, 7 predicted proteins | sample 4SBtaG_2_FD_99695 | JGI IMG/M metagenome (GOLD analysis project Ga0114934, IMG submission 99695) | Deep subsurface microbial communities from Kolumbo volcano to uncover new lineages of life (NeLLi) - 4SBTROV10_white metaG | ecosystem: Environmental > Aquatic > Marine > Volcanic ... | reverse complement strand
CTCCTACAATACGGGATTTTCAACCGGATCAATTCCATTGCGCCGGATCGATTTAACGAGGTTTGAAGGAACAATTCCACTGGATTCAATCGCGAATGCGTTTACGTTGTTGTCCATTCGCGATGTCCTGCATTCGAAACGATTTCCGATTGATTTTATTAAAATATTCAGGATCGACCCCTCTCAGGAATGGGAGATTCCTCTTTCAGGAAACGGCTCGTACATTCGATTTCTTAAGCATTCTGCTTACCAACCTCTTTTCTTTCGATTCGACAAACTCCCTCTTCAGCGGGCGAAGCTGTCAATTCCCGGAGATTCGATTACGTATTTACTGCAGTTGAATCCCACTGATATTCCTTTGAGAAGGGGAGCGGTTCTTTCTCTGCATATTCCGGACAGGCAGGGAAACATCAAAAAATTGGCCGTTTATTCGCCTTCAAATAGAAAATGGATTTTCCAGGGAAATGCTCTCTCCAACAATGGGCGGTCACTCGAAGTACAGTTGAGGCATTTCGGGCGGTTCACCATATTGCGCGACACACGTCCTCCCTCTATTCTGGCGATGTTCCCCCGGCCCATGCAGAGGATTACATCTCCGTCGCCAAAAATTGTCGTTCGTTTCAAGGACAATCTTTCCGGAATTAAGGATGAAGAAGCCATCCGTCTCAAACTCGACGGGAAATTCTGCATTTCCGAATACGACCCGGAAATGAAACGAATTACCTACCGGCCGGACGTGCCATTATCAAATGGGAAGCACCTGTTGCAGATACGAATCGTTGACCGCTGCGGGAATTCCGTCAAAAAAAAGTGGAGCTTTATTGTGAGCGCGCATAAAAAGCTTTAAGGAGATCTTACCTCAGTAAATTGCGGTGGTCACACAAAAACTAAACATTTGCAATGATGAATGATCCGTCAAAAAGTTGAAAAAGAGAGGAAGACCTCTTTGATTTTATTGTGACCGGCAATAAAAAGCGGAAAATAAAAGGAGGAAATTCCGGGCAAATCGCGCAAACAGCTCAAACAGTTTCCGGTATCCCCTATTTTAAGTAGCTTTCGTCGTCTGAAGGAAAAGCGCCCGATTTGACATCTTGAATATAGTGCGAAAAAGCGGCCTTCATTTCATCGGCTAGTTCGGCATAGCGCCTGACAAATTTCGGATGGAACTCTTTAAACAGACCCAACATATCGTGGCTCACGAGAATTTGTCCGTCGCAGCCGGAACCTGCTCCAATCCCAATTGTGGGGATTCGTAAGGCATCGCTCACTTGACTCGCCAGGGGAGCAGGTACTTTTTCCAGAACAATTGAAAAAACGCCGGCTTCCTGAAGAATTTTGGCGTCCATTAGGAGCTTCTTGGCAGCCGCTTCTTCACGGGCTTGCACTTTGAATCCTCCAAATTTGTTGTAGGATTGAGGAGTTAAGCCAAGATGCCCCATCACAGGAATGCCAAAAGCGACCAATTTCGAAATGACACCTGCAACGGGTTCACCCCCCTCAATTTTGACCGCTTCGGCATTCCCTTCTTTCATTAAGCGCCCGGCGTTTTCGATGGTATCTGCCTCGCTTACTTGAAATGAGAGAAAGGGCATATCAGCAACGAGCAATGCCCGCGTTACCCCTCGTGATACGGCCTGGGTATGATAGATTATTTGCTCAAGCGTTACGGGAAGGGTTGACGAATAACCGCTTACCACCATTCCCACAGAATCGCCCACGAGAATTACATCAATTCCCGCCTGATCTAAAATCTTAGCCATTAAATAATCATAAGCTGTGAGCGCAGCAATTTTCTGCTTCTGTTCTTTCATGCGAATGATTTCCGGAACTGTCATTTTCTTTAGGGTCATGAGATGCTCTCCTGAATGATGCCACCGCCTAAAACGATGTCGTTCTCATAAAATACAACCGATTGCCCCGGCGTGACCGCTCGCTGGGGTTTCTCAAATGTGACTTTTACGTTGCCATTGTCAATGGGCTCGATCCAACCAAAGGAACCGGGATCCTTGTAACGAATCTTAACGAAGGCCTTTCGTTTTGACTCCAATCGATCCATTGAAATCCAGTTCAATTTCTCGGCAATTAGTCCCGGCTTGTAGAGCTCTTCTTTTCGGCCAACAATAATTTCGTTGGATTGCGGCCGAATTTCAGATACGTAAACAGGTTCTCCCAAAGCAATTCCCAATCCTTTTCTCTGGCCTATTGTGTAAAAAGGATAGCCGGAATGATTACCGAGGAAATTGCCGCGACGGTCGCGAATGGCCCCTTTGGCCAATTTTCTCGTCACATTCGGAAACCGATCTTTAAGAAAGCGCGCGTAATTATTGTCCGGGATAAAGCAGATTTCCTGGCTCTCCTGTTTTTGCGCCGTTTTGAGTCCAAATTTTACTGCTAATGCCCGAACCTCGCTTTTCGTCAATTCCCCCACAGGAAGAATCGTGTGAGCCAAGCTATCCTGACTCAATCCCCACAAAACGTATGACTGATCCTTCCAGGTGTTAGGACTCTTCAATAAACGATAGCGATTGGTTTGAGGATCAAAATCGACTCGGGCAAAATGGCCGGTCGCAATCCAATCCCCACCCATTTCTCTCACCCTTGCCAAAAAGCCTTCCCATTTTATTCTGGCATTGCAAATCACACAGGGGTTCGGCGTCCGTCCTTGCATATACTCCCTTGTAAAATTATCGATCACCCAATGATTGAAATCAGAATGAAAATCAAAAATAAGATGGCGAATTCCAAGATGCTCACAAACAAGCTTTGCGTCATTAACAGCACTTACCGAACAGCAACCCTTTTCATTTTCAGGAAGGAACATCTCCTTTGCCGAACGTTGCCAGAGTTTCATTGTAACGCCGATCACTCGGTAACCCTGTTCTACAAGAAGCGCTGCCGCCACGGAGCTGTCCACGCCGCCGCTCATCCCCACAAAAACAGTTGTTTCTGATTTGGTTTTTAACATGTATTCGAAATAGTTTTATTTTTGTGTATTCTGTTTTTTGAATCCAGGCTCTTTAAAGCCGCAAAGAGTCCGTATAGCCGTCAAAGGTTGAAGCCAAAATCAGGCAAGAAGACAGCCTGAGGCTTTCTTAATCCATGCCTAAATCTTACCTGCGCTTTAGCGCGTTAGAATTTACCCGGGTTAAATATAAAAGAGACGAAGAATAAATGCAATAGAAAAGCAAGTAATGAATCGCATGGTGTGACATTCAGCAGAATCTATTTCCGGTTTTCACAAGAGAATCGGAGTTATTTTTAAGGTTCAAAAAGGGACACGTTTCGTCAAACAACGATCAAAAACTTTTGATGATGCTCAATCGATTCAAACTTCCGATGGCGCCTGATGACGTAAAGGCGTAATCCAGATGATAATCTTTCCAGAGGAATCCCGTTCCAAATGAAAGTCCTGCAAACTTATCTTTGCTAATACCCAGTTTTTGATCTTTTCCAATCGAATTATAACCAAAGCGCAGAAAAAAGTTTTGGGTAATTGTAAATTCACCCCCAAAAGCAAAACCATAATCTTCACCTTGATATTTGTAACCCTCAACGGAAAGCTGAAGGGGTAAATGAGCCAGAATTTTAGAAAATCCAAGCCGATAGCTCAAAGGCAGGGCTTCTTTTGTATTGATAAAAGCGGAAAAGGATTTCCCGACATTAAAAGCACCTCCGGCCACAATCAACCCCTGGATGGGCGTTTCATAGGTAAACCCAACATCGGCGGCCATTGCCGTAGACGAGTATTGGGCGATTTTGCTGTAAATAAACTTTACAGCCACGCCGTAATGAATATTCGGGAGCATGCCCGATGAGGTTTCACTGCTGAATAAGGAATTGGCGTATGCTACATTTACAGCAATATTGGAAGCACCAAATGTACCGGTTTTATTGCCGTTTTGATCCGTTTGGTCAAAGCTTCCGTAATTAAAATATTGAATGCCCGCTCCAATTTTCCCCAGTTTTTGAAACGGCTGAACCGCTGCCACCGATCCGCACTGAAAGTCGAGCACGTGTTTTAAATACGAAAACGCTCGAATGGGTTGGTGAACAAACGACAGGCCCGAAGGATTGTAAAAAATATCGTAAACATCGCCCGGCATGGCCACAAAGGCCCCGCCCATAGCCGAGGCGCGGGCACCTACGGGGGTGCGCAAGAAATCGAAACCCGTTGTTCCCGCCTGTGCGGATTCAATAGTCAATGAGCTTAAGACAACCATAAGAAAACTATATAAAATATTTTTCATGTTCATAACCTCTTTGATTGATTTCCTTTTCAATCTTATCTAACTCAAACTTTGGGCCAAAATAATTCAGGTTGAATCCCTGAAACGTTTCTTAGTTAGTTACTCACTAACTAATTGTTATTATTAAATATAATGAAACCATACTAAAGTCAACAATATGGCACTCTTTTGCATATTATTGAATCATCTCGATTCACGTCCGCCTCTGTATTGAGACACTTGTAAGACAATCTCCTACATTGGCGAAAGACGAATATAACACAAAAAAATCACACTAAAATGTAACGATTTTTTATGAAAAATCAAGTGTTTTTTGGAAAGCACGGCTGGTCAAAATGAGTTTTAGTAAAGTGGGGATGGCTTCTTGAAGGAGACACGTTTCCTTGCAAAACCGGAAGTCATATCCAAAAACTATTAAAAAGGCCCCTGTAAATCATGTGTTTACAAGGGCTTTTAACTGAGCCACCGAGCGGGCTCGAACCGCTGACCTGCTGATTACGAATCAGCTGCTCTACCAACTGAGCTACGGTGGCAAACCATAAATTTCAGTCTAAAAATATACGAAAATCAAGTCGCTATTTCAAGAAAAATATGTTCGCATCTTAATAATTTTTTTGAATCGTTACACCGCTGAGCTTCTCGGCAAATTGAACAAGCGCGCCGTGATCCAGATCACCCTTCCCATCAGCAATCAAAGTTGTAAGCATCTGTTGCACAATGGCCGTCAAAGGCAACGGCACATGAATCTGCCGGGCGGTTTCCAGCACATTTTTCAAATCCTTCTGGTGCAGCTTTAGCCTAAATCCGGGATCAAATTGACGTTTCATCACCTTTGGAACTTTTGCATCCAGGACGCGGCTTCCCGCCAGCCCGTTTCGAATGGCGTCGTATAGAGCTTCCGGGTCGAGACCTGCTTTTTGCGCCAGCGCAAAAGCCTCGCCCACAGCCGCAATATTCAGTGCAACAATAATCTGGTTCGCCAGTTTAGCATAATTCCCTGCGCCAATATCTCCTACTCTTTTAACAGATTCCCCCATTGTCTGAAGAATGGGTTTCACTTTATCAAATGCGGCCTCCGAACCACCCACCATAATTGCCAGCGTTCCGGCAATTGCCCCGGGCTCTCCTCCGCTGACCGGTGCATCTAAAAAATCAATGTTCTTTTCACGCAAAATTCCACCTATTTTCTGACTGACAACCGGCGAAATCGAGCTCATATCGATAACAGTAGCGTTTGGTTTTGCCGATTCAGCCACGCCGTTTCCCCCTAAAATGACTTCACTTACCTCAGAGGAATCGGGAAGCATGGTAATCGTCACATCTGCCCGGCGCGCACAATAAGAAATAGAATCGGCGGCAACGGCTCCTTTTTCCACCAGCGCCGCCATCTTTTCGCGCGTGCGATTAAACACAATCAGCGAATATCCGGATTTTAGCAAATTGGCAGCCATAGGTTTCCCCATGATTCCCAATCCAATAAAACAAACGGTTGGTTTTCCCATCGTCCCTCCTGCAAATCACTTACAAAAACGCCCTCATTTTGTGCTTAAATCAGGGCGTTTCGATCAAACAATTACCCTAAAATGGTGTCAGCCAGCGCTGCCAATTGACGTCCTGCAATTCATTTCGGGCCGTTGAATGCACCAATTGGTAATCTCCAAAACCGCGAATATCGACAAAATAAAAGTTTACACCGCCTTGAATATGGTAATAATGCCAGATTTGGTAAGCTCTTGTTTCGCTGCTATTCGGGAATCGTTCGATCTCGTCCGGTTTGCCGTACAACAAATAGACTCTCCCGCGGTCGCTTCGCCAGCCAGGTTTCCCTGAACCAAAATGTGAATTCACATACGCCAGTCGCTGCAAATAATCCTGTCGAAATTCATTTTTAATTGTAGCCGGATTCTGATCACGCCGAATCCAAAATTTCTTCATAAATTCGCGTTTCCCTGGCAAATCCAAATTCTTGTAGATTTTCTTTTCCTGTCCGGTGGCCATATAACTCGAACCTTTGAATTCATCATCCAATTGCTTCGCCGTCATTTCATCGTAAATTTGATATTCCGGGCTATTCAGGAATCGTGACAATTTCGAAATTTTTGATCGTTCCTTTTTCTTCTGTTTTGCAAAATCAAAACTCCGATACACATAAAACTTTTTCATTGAATAGGATGTTTGTCCCGCTCCCTGATCAGATACAATCAATTTGAATAAATACGATCCGGAAGGCAGGGTAATAATATTTACGCCGCCCACCTCAACAGCGGATGTGCCCGGCTTTTGCCGAATAATAGGATCAAACTCTCGTATAGTTTTCCCATTACGATCCAGAATTTGGTATTTTACCTGATAGCTGTCAGGTTTCGTTTCTTTTTTCAAATTGTAGATTTCGGAATAGAAATACAGAACGGGCGCACCCTGCCCATATAGGGCTCCCGGGTTTGGAATGATCTGATAACCATTTTTAGTGTACATATTGGGCTTATCCTTTTTCTGGATTAGCGAAGCAAATTCGATATCGCTAACATCCAGTGAATCTGCCGAAAAGGAACTGATCTGAACAGGTGTCTCAATCGTACCGAAACGATTGCTGTTTAAATCGCGAACCGTGACTTTTAGATTGTAATCACCCGGTCGAATGTACACTCGAGATACATCCGGCAGCCTCTGTGTTTTCGAGACTTGTGCCATGCTGTCCGCATAGGTAACCTTTTTGACGGCATCCCGAAACAGGACCGAATCTCCCTTTGCCACATCAATTTCAATCCGAAAATTGGCCCGAAAGTGGCGGGTGCTATCGTTCACGAATTTTAATTGACTGCGGTAAATAGCTGAATAAATTTCCAGGTAATCGAATCCGCTGGAAGCCCGGAAAGAAGCATAATTCAATTCAAAGGGAAGCTTTGTTTGATTCAAAACCTGTGCAAAAAGTCCTGCACTCTGCAAAAGAAAAATAACTCCAACAATTGCCAAAATACGTAAACGTTTCATAAAACCCTCGTATTAAAAATTTTGTTAAACCACACAATTTGTAACGTCACTGACCCCCTTGAACAGCAATTTTCAACTATTTTACGCTTCAAACAAAGAAAGTTTCCTTAAATGCTCAATTTTCTGTTATCGGGATCAGCTCACATCGGCGGGGGTCTCTTCCTTCTCAAATCGCACCGAAATCAATTTCGAGACCCCCTCTTCAGCCATCGTAACACCATAAATATTGTCAGAAGCCTCCATGGTTACCTTATTGTGTGTAATTAAAATAAATTGAACCGTGTCTGAAAAATCGCGAACAACTTTTAGAAAACGGCGCAGATTAACGTCATCCAATGGGGCATCTACTTCATCCAACACACAAAACGGACTGGGCTTGACCTGATAAATCGAGAACAACAATGTAATCGCCGTCAGGGCTTTCTCTCCAGCCGAGAGAAGTTCCATCGAACTGATGGCCTTTCCCTTGGGGCGAGCCTTAATGGAAATAGCCGCCCCCAACGGGTCGTCCGAATCAAACTTAATTTGAATATCTCCCTCTCCCCCGTCAAAAAAGGATTGAAAATTCTTGCGAAAATTTTCCCTAATTTTCTGGAAAACATCGTAAAACTTATCATGCGCTGTTTTATTAATGATCGAAATGGTTTCTAATAACGTATTTTTCGCTTCCAGAAGATCGTCCCGCTGTTTTTCCAAAAACTCCATTCGTTTCGACTCTTTTTCATATTCCTCTAATGAGAGAAGATTAACAGGGCCGAAATTTTGAAGCCGTGAGCGCAGCAGTTCTAATCGTTCCGAAATTTCTTTGCGTTCCTCGGGTGTTCTGGAGTCAGCGGGAACAGCTTCAATAGCATATTTTTCGTTCATATTATGCTTGATATTATCCGCCCGAAGCTCCAATTCCGAGATTTTCAATTTCAAATCCCTCAGCAAATCAGATGAACTCTCCCCGGCTTCTCGCACATGTTTAACTTCCTCTTCTTTTGTTTTTAATAGAGTTCTCAAATTTTCCAATTCAGCCTGAAGTTTGCTTTTGTCTTTTACCAAAACCTCTCGCTTCTCATACAACTCAGCCAAAATTGCATGTGCTTTTTCGATTACATCTTTTAAATAGTCGATATCCGTTTCCGCCTCACCGATTTCCCGGTCGCGGGAGGCAAGGGTTTTCGTTAACTCCCGAGTGGATCGTTCCATTCTCTCAATTTCCGATCGAATATTTTTCTTCTCGGCAGTCGTTCGTACCAGATTCAAATTTAGTTCATGGGCAGCCTCCGCCAGGGTATTTCGATCTTCCTCCATCTCCCGGACTTTTTCCAGCAATTTTTGAGAATCTTTTTCGAATTGGTCCTTTCGCTTTGAAAGCTGTTCAATGGCTGGCATAAGCCGATTAATCTTTTCGTAAGCCTCCTGAATTGAATTTGTCGTATTTTCGATTTCAATGGTTATTTTTTTGATAAGAGTAACGGTTTTTTCATGCGTTTCCTGATTCTTCGCCAGTTGCAGGCGCTGCTTGAAATTCTGATCTTCGTACTGCTTCAGCGCAAGTTTTTGCGCCTCAAATTTTTCCTGAAGAGATTCATATATTTTTTTCTCTTCTTCATATTTCGCCGCCAACTCCTGCCGTTCGGATTCCAAGGATTTTATTTCGGAAGCCAATCTTTCCAATTCGCTTTTTCTCCCCACACTTGCCACCCGTTTTCCTCGCGCATACCAGGGTGTTCGTAAAAATCCCCGGTTGGAAATTAATTCCCCCGCCACGGTTACGACGTTAAGTCCGTATTTTTCACGAATTAGCTTTTGCGAATCGGCATCTTTCACAATCAGGAAATCACCGAGCAGCCAATCGACGATCGGTTTGAATTTTTTTCCTGCCTGTACCAATTCATTCGCCCAACCCAGTACACCTGTACCCGACACATTCGGGTGCCTGATTTTCGCGGGCTCCTTCAACCATTCCAGGACCACAAATGTCACCTGGCCAAGCTTCTCTTTTTGAAGGCGTTCGATTGCGGCGTAGGCATGTTCGGCTTTTTCCACCACCAGGAACGAAGCCATTTCAGTAAGAATTACCTCGACGGCGCTCCGGTAGTTTTCGGGAACGTCTATCAAATCTCCGAGAGGCCCCAGCAGTCCGGGAAATTCCGATTGATGCTCTAACAAAAACTGCACGCCCTCCGGGAAACCCTCATTGGCCTCGATGAGGTGTTGCAAGAAATTCTTCTGCTGATATTTCCCTTCTAATTGAGTCTTTGCTCCCAGCAATTTTTCTTGTAATTGCCTGTGCGTTTGCTCTGCTTTCCGAATAGAGTCCTCGGTTTTGCGAATCGCTTCTGTTAATTTATCAAATTCGCTGCCGGAAACAGAATCCACCTGGGCTTGTTTCGCAAGAGATTTTTTCAACCGTCGTTCCTCTTCCTGAGCAGCGGTTAGTTCTTTCTGAAGCTGTTCCTGCTTCCCCTGAAGATGCAGAATTTGCGCTTCGTAGCGGCTTTTCTCCTTTTCATTTTCATCCAGTTCTTTCAGCAGATCGACCAGTTTTTTCCGATAATCATTTGCTTCCAGCCTGCGTCGGTTAAGAATCTTCTCAAGACCCTCTAATTCTTCCTGTTTCAGACGAAGTTTGAGTTTGTAGCCGTCACTAATTTCTTGAATTTCAAGTAATTTGGGACGGCTTTCCTCTAACTGTTTCAGCAAAATTTTCTGCCGTTTTCGCAATTGTTCTTCTTCGGTCTTGTAACGGCTGATTTTTTCGTTTAATGATCGAATCCGCTCGCTCGAAACCGCCAATTCGCTTTCTTTTTGATGGATTTCCTGAGTCACGCTATCCAGATCGGTTTGCACCTTTGAAAGCTGGTCTTCCATTGAAAGGACTTCCGCCCGCATATGTTCCAGATTTGCTTCTTCTTTACCGAGTGCCGATCGATTGTTTTGAAATGCCTGCTGACGCTGTTCCAATTGAGATTTCAAGGGGCGCAATTCCCTAAAAATTTCCCCCAATTCCAACGAAGCGTTACGAATGTCGAGTTGTTCAATTTCTTCAGACAATTTTTTAAAGCGTTCAGCCTTGCTCACTTGCCGCTTCAAAGAATTGACTGTTCGAACAACTTCTGAAATAATATCACTTACGCGATTCAAATCATCCTGTGTGGCACTCAATTTTCGCAACGCAGCTGCCCGGCGATGTTTGTATTTGTTTATTCCGGCGGCTTCTTCAAATAATCGAAGCCGATCCTCCGTTTTGGAACTAAGAATCGATTCCACCATTTTTAATTCGATGACCGAATAGGAATCCGGCCCCAAACCGGTGTCCAAAAACAAATCGTTAATATCCTTTAAGCGGCACGGTCTTTTATTAAGCAAATATTCACTCTCGCCTGACCGGTACAAACGGCGGGTCACAACCACCTCGCTATACTCAGATGGAAGTACGGATCGGTCATTTTGAATGGTCATTGAAACCTCAGCCATTCCAACAGGTTTTTGGCTTTTGCTCCCCGCAAAAATGACCTTTTCCATTTTATCGCTGCGAAGGATGCTCGCTCGCTGCTCACCGAGAACCCAGCGAATGGCATCCACGATATTTGTTTTGCCACTTCCATTGGGTCCCACAATGCAGGTAATACCATCCCCGAAAACGATTTCTGTTTTCTTTGCGAACGATTTAAATCCGCGTAATTCCAGGCGTGTCAGATACATCTAATCCTCATTAAAAAATGGAAATCTTTAATTCGCGTATTCGCGGCAAATACCGAGTTTTGCAAATTCTTTTATTGACAGATGAATTTTCATAACGGCCTGCCGATAAGCTGATTCGCCACACTTAAACAATTTACAAAATAGCAAGAAACCGGGTGCATTGCAAATTCAACTTGATTGGCGTGTTAGTTACGGCTAAAATTTTCTTATGGAACTTAATTTCTCACCGGTTCCCTGAATTATTATCTCTTCCCAAAAATCTGCACCTCTTGATTTATCCGATTTTTTATAACAGGAATCATACATTTTTTGTAACAATTCATAAATCTGTTTAGTCCTTTGACAATTGCAATCTTTTGGGCAAGAACTCTTCACAGAATTTTTCCGCATGAATAACGGGTTCTCTAAAACGAATGAAGGGCAATACCTCGCTATCAAACAGCGGGAACCAGTCAATTTCCTCGTTGTTGCGAAACTTATGCAACTTCGATAAAAATTTATAATTCAGCCAATCGCTGGCAAACGATGCTTCTTTAACCATAAACTTATCGAACAGATTCCATTCATTGGTATTTGTGAAGAATTTAGGTGACAAGTTTACCACCTAATTAGTACACGCAATAAAAATAAGATTTATGGGAATAATAATCAATCTTTAAGATGTTGAATAAGATCTGACATAAGGATTTTATTCTATAAGCACCTAACAATTTATTTATTAAATCTTTGTGTCCTGACAAGTATGAATTTTTCAGGCTAAATGCCCGTTTTCCAGACATGCACCACGTAGCTCAAAAACGGCCAAAAATTCGAGTGCATCTGGTACAGCCATGCCAAAATTCCGAAAAAGAACCCCAAAAAAACAATCATCCCAAGAGTTGTTTTGATAGCTGAGAAATTCAAGATCACAACCATCCCCCGAAAAATTCTGTAAAAAAACCAGATGAATAAAATCAGCCATATTAAGAAAATTAAATACCTTACCAACGAATATGGCCAGATGCGCACTGAAATCATGGCAAATGGAACCATAAAAATAAAAACGCTGCTCAACCAGTAAACCATCGTCAAAGCATTACGTATGGAAAGCGGACGACCAGCAACAATGGTGGCCAATTGAATAAAAACTGCCAGGATTGAAAACAGAACAAAGAAAATGCCCGTTAGCACCAATACAAAGATACCCGGATTCCAGACCAATGGAACAAAGAATTGCTTTAGCCATTGGAAATAAAGCAAATGGCTCATGAAAAAATCAAATAAAACGGATTCTTTGTAATAAAAAAACAGGCTGCCTGCAAAAATAGCCAGTGTTGCGGAACTACTGATATTAATAATCAGAGAATGTCCCCAGGCAATTTTGCGCCCTGATTGCAGCTCTTCATAAAACCCCTTCGGACGCATAAACACCCGGACAAAATTCCCCAAAACATGGCGATTCCCCTTTAAAAAATAGAGGAAAAAAATGATCACCACAAACCCCCACAAAATGAAAGAGACCTCTCTTGGATCGCGCTTTTCAATGACATCGGCGTAGCCGGCCTGCTCGCCCTTGTACAAATCGTGAACCATTTTCCAGGCAACCCTTGGGGAAGTGTTCGCTCCTGCCCGCAGCCCCAGGTGAAATTCGTTGCGATTTTCATCATAGGGATTCAGAAAACTCGGATAGGATCCCCGGTAATCCAGGTTGGTAAAAACAAAACAAGCCGCTACGTCCGGTGAATGGTACATGTCCCGAAGCATTTTCCACAAGAAAAATCCCTGCTGCTTTTCGTAGCTGAGTTCGTTTTCGGGAGCATTAAACAACTTTACAAATGGCGCCGACACCTGCGTGATCACAATGGGAATTCCAGGGTACCTTTTCCGAAAATCAGAAACCACCTTTTTCCACTTCGGGTGCCGAAACGTCGTCAGATCGAATCCAATCCAATCAAAGGGATAATTCTCGGTGCGAATCCTTCCCGTGCGAAAAGACGCCCCACTCAAAGAATTACTTACTCCTGCCCCACGGGTTTCCTGAATTGCGCGAAAGAATTCCTCTGAAACTCCGTCGTTTCCTACACCCAGGGTAGCCCCAAAAAAAGATGGATGTCCCCCTGCCAGTCGGCGAATGGCGTCCCAAAATTGACGGACATTTTCCCTAAAAGAAACATTCTCCCAATTTGAGGCCGGCGTATTCCAGAGGGGCGGGCCCGTCAAAATAAAAAATCCCAGCGAATCGGCAATCGCGAACAGCTCCGGCTTGGGGGGATAAATAAAAAGAGCGGCATTGGCTCCCAGCCGCTTTACACGTCTGCCAAAAGCCTCCGGCGACAACTGGTCGGGGAATACGGATAATCCTTTTAATATCAAATGCTTGCCATTCAAAAAGAACTGACCGTTCCGGCGCTGCAACCGTCGGAATCCCGTTCGGTTTTCCCAGACATCCAAAATATTTCCGGTTTCGGTTTTCAGGGAGATTTCAATTTCGTAGAGCGCAGGGGCGCTCGGCTGCCATAAATTCCCGTTCAACAAGTGGATTGTCTTCCGGAAGCGATCCCCCGATATGTCCATTTTAGCCGCATACACGACCATTCCATCAGGAGAAGTGATGCGAATGGCGACACGCTTTGGAGTTTGCTGTGTCGAATCCGGGGCAGAAATTTCACCCGAAATAACTGCAACAATTTGATTATCTTCCCCAATCGTGTAG
>Ga0114934_10001869_pt1 | contig 13626 bp, 17 predicted proteins | sample 4SBtaG_2_FD_99695 | JGI IMG/M metagenome (GOLD analysis project Ga0114934, IMG submission 99695) | Deep subsurface microbial communities from Kolumbo volcano to uncover new lineages of life (NeLLi) - 4SBTROV10_white metaG | ecosystem: Environmental > Aquatic > Marine > Volcanic ... | reverse complement strand
TTCGAGCATTATTCGAGCTTGTCTTAAAAAGCAAAGCTTTTTGAGAAGCCAGAAATCTTTTTAGATTTCTAAGCTTATCATCAAGTTAAAACATGAAGTATTAAGCTCGAATTTGTAATAATATAAAAATAATAATTCAGGTTTGGTTATGGGTGTTCAAAAAGTTTCAAAAAAAGAATGGAGTAAGAAGATAGAAACTGCTGTTCGTAAGAGAGAGTTTGAACAAGAGTTAGAAAGAAGTATTAATAAAAAACTTCGTTGGAATAGAATAAAGAAAAACGCCCCTTTTCCTCTAGGAATAGGCATTATTACTTGTCTTTTAGTTGCAAAAATTTATGGTTGGTATTACTTAGGAGAAATAGTTTTTTCTTGGATAATAGGAATTACTTTTGTAAGCTTTTTATTAAGTTGGATAGGTGTAAAACTTAAGTAAATCATAATTCGTTTACAATTCTTTCATTCCTTCTGCTGTTGCTACTACCAGTCTTATTCCTAAACCTAATTTCAAAAGAGCACCCATTAAAGCCATGTGTTCTGCTCCTGAGCCTGAAACCATGTTTAGAAGGACTTCTGTGTCTTTCTTGTCAATCTTGTTTTTTAGCTTCTCTATCAAGTCTTTTTCCAAGTCCATTGGTTGAGCTCGACTATCAATAACTATTAACTCAGATTCTTTGTCATTGGTAAAGTTGTCTCTTCCAAACTCGTTAGTTACCAATATTGAGCTAGTTATTGTTTCTTCTCTAAGAAGAGCGTTTACATGCCCCCATGTTCCTTTTCCTGTGCTTAAATTTGCAATTAATGTAACCATTTTTATTTTCACCTATCATTATCTAGTAAGAGGGATTAGAATTGTTTTATAAAATTATCCTCTCAAATATCACTCAAATACTACTTAAATACTACTTAAATACTACTTAGTAAACTTAGTTTACTTAGTAAAATATTTTTATTGATTTATATTTTTATGATTTTAATCACAAAAATCATTAAAATATCTAAATAGTTCAATCATAAAAATAGAAAAGTATTTAAAGAAAAGAATTATGAATAAAAAGTGAGTAACTTATATTTTAAATCAAATAGTAATAACTACAACAACAGAAAATACGAGCTCCACCAAGGAGCCAATAGTAAATTACGGAAGTAATAGTAACATGAAAAGAGTAAATATAGCTTTGGATGAAGATATCCATACAAAGGCAAAAATAATTTCTGTTCTCAAGAACACCACTCTTAACGAATACTTAGCTAAAGCAGTATTAGAAGCAGTTAATAGAGATAAAAAAGTACTTGAAAAAGTACCTAGATAGAGAGTAATTACAGTGAAGACTAGTAATAAGAACAGGAATAGTAGCTACAATAAAGCAACAGTCTCAACAATTATGATAATCATCTTCATAATATTATTTACAACCACCTCCTTAATAATTTCTTCCAAACTAGTTTCTGCACTAGAAATAACTTCTGTCAATGCTCCAGAAACAGCTAGCATCGGAAAAGCAATAATCCTGTCATTCTCCTCGACAAACTATGATGAATTAGGAATTTATATTGATAACAGAAAAGTAAGTGAATTCTCAACTTATGAATGGAATCTAACAAGCACAGACATAGGAATACACAACCTAAAATTCGAAGCAACTAATGAAAAAAACATTACCACAGAAGAAAGAACAATCACCATAACAGATACCCCTCCAGAAATGACTATTATTGAACCTTCAAAAAACGATTTTAATTATAAAAACATCAAAATAAGTGTTGAAAGCAAAGACGCAGATTATTGTTATTACTTATACGAAAACATTAGTCACACCTTGGAATACAACAACACTTCAAAATACTTTGAAGGAAACATTAACGCAGAAGAAGGAATATCAAGCATAATCACTAAATGTGTTAAGAACTCTGCAATAAGTAGTGAAGAAAAAATAATTCACATAGACACCACCCCACCAACAATAATCAGTAAACTACCCACTGGAACAATAAACAATCCTGATTCAATAACTTTGAAAGTTGAAACTAATGAAATAAGCACTTGTAAATATAGTAGTTCACAAAAACCTTATGAAGACATGCAATTACTCGGAACAACATCAACAACTATTCATGAAAAATCTCTTGAATTAGAAGATGGTGATTACGAGTTCTTTTTGTTATGTAAAGACATTTATGACAACACACAAACAAATTATGAAAACATCGCGTTTACAATAAATAGAATACCTACTGCTACTATTGATTTAGAGGGCGATGACGTAAAAAAAGCAGGTACTTATGAATTAACTCTTAAAACTAGTGAAGAATTAAAAAACATTCCTAAATTATCTTATACTCTTCAAGAAAATGGAAAAACTAAGAACATCATCTTGTCTGAAGTAAATAATGAAATGGATCAGTTCAAAGGATTGTTAGTGGTAGAAAACGATCTTGGAGAAGATGTTGGAACATTTAATTTCAAAGGTTATGACTTAGATAATAATGAAGGAACAATCATAAATGAAGGACGAGTGTTTAGGATAGACACAGAAAAGCCTCCTAAGATTGAAACTTTTAATGCTAATTATTTGGAAGGTCAAGGAGTTATGCTTGATTGGTTCTTTGAAAATGAAGAGGATGGATTAACTTATAATATTTATAGAAGTGTTTCTAGCGGGGTTGATTACACTGATTTTTATAAAACTAGTATTAACAAAGAATTTCAAGACAAGGATGTTGAAGACGGTGAAACTTACTTTTATAAAGTGGCAGCTGTTGACAAAGCAGGTAACGAGGGAGAATTATCTTCAGAACAACAAATAACTATTGTTAGTGATAAACCAAAGATAAGTCCTAAAAGTAATTATTTGATAGAACAATTGGATAAAGAATTAAAAACAAAATTAATGGATGTTGAAGGGTACAACAACGAATTCAATACAGAAAAGGACTCTTTAAGAGTTTTAGTTATCAACAAGATGGGATTAGTAACTAAACTCAGTGAAGCAAATTTAGAATTGAAAAATATTCAATCAGAGCTTGAGAAACTAAAGAATTCTGAATATTCTGATTCAGAGATTGAGGAGCGAGTTATTAAATTAAAGAAACAAGTAGATTTTCTTGATAAAAATTTCTTTAAAGATTTTGAAATAATTACTAATGTCGAGTATAATGAATTGATTAGCAGTCCTAATTTGGAAGAAACAACAACTAAGTTTTTGAAAGCCAATTCAGGTATGGGTAGAGAACAAGCAATTAGTAATGCTCGAGATTTAAGCGAAAAAATCAATGTTGACACTAAAATAATTCAAGTTAAACTAAAAAATAATTATGATGAAGAAAAAACTGCTTTGTTAGTGATAAAGAATTATCACTCAACAGAACCTTTACAAGAATTGTTCTTAGTTGAAGATATTCCTAAGAGTTTTTCTGAAAATGCTTCTAGCATAGTGTTTTCTAAAAAACCAGTTATAATTGAAGAAGATCCTGTTGCACAATACTCCTTCAATAATTTTCAGGACGAAGAACTTAGTTATTATTCATTCACAAACTCAGAGATTAATCAAGTAAGAGGATTAAGAACTGCTTTTTTTAAGAAAAACAACAATCCTAATAATCCTAATGGAAACTCAACTTTAGAAAATAAAGATTCCAATAATAATGATGACAATAATTTGATTACTGGAAATATTGTTGAAGAAATGAAAGGATTTTTTTCAAGTAATAACATATTCATATTATTAGGTGTGATAATAATAGGAGGATTGGTTGTTTATTATTTCAAGATGGATTCACCAACTGAAGAATATGGTATGCACACTTTTGATTATCCTATTCATCAAATAATCGATCCGAGAATAGAAGAAGGAACCGGTATGAGAACAACCGATATAAGAACAGCCGGCCTAAGAACAACAGGTACGAGAACATTAATAGAACAAAATAACTTGTTGAATAAACCTAAAACTTTACTGGTGAAGAGCTTAAGAGAAGACTCTCTAAATGAATTATTAATACTTGCAAATGAGTCTTGTGAAAAAAACAATTTTTTAGACGCAAAATTTTATTATAAACAAGCTTGTAAAGCTTTTGAAAAAGAACCATTTGTTAATAAAGAGATGAAACAAGCAGGTTCTAGTGAATTAAAACATTTATATCACCAATTATTAATGATGAAATTAATTGATGATTCACACGAAGCAATAATAAACGAAGACTATGAAACTTTAGAAAAAAATATGAATAGCATGAATGAATTATCAGCAAGAATACATCCTACCACTAACACTATGATGAAAGCAAATAATAATTATGAATATTTTTACAATCAATTACAAAAAATGAAATCAAAAAAACTTTTTTCTAACTTAGATCTAGGTGAAACTAATGTGTTCTAAGAAGGAAAAAAACAATTTAGTCAATGTTCCAGAATACAAAAGAATAGTAACTCACACTGATTTTGATGGAACAATCTCTGCTCTCTTCTTAAGAGAAATGTTTGACATAGAAGATATTAGATTTACTGAGCCTTGGCTTATCCAATCAGGAGATTTTTGGATTAAAAAAGGAGATATAATCGTTGATCTTCCCTATAATGAAAAAGCAAGTTTATGGATTGATCATCACAAAAGCACTGAAGAATTTGCTCTTAAAAACCCTTCAGAAAAAAAGATTCATGATTCAACAAAAAAAAGTTGTCCACCAATAATTTATGAACGATTTCACAAAGAATTTCCTGTTCTCGAAGAATACAAATATTTAATTGAACCTTGCAACAAAATAGACTCTGCAGAGTTTACAAAAGAAGATCTTGAAAACCCCGATGTTTATGGACTATTAAGCATGAGTTTAAGAAGTGATGACAAAAAAAAAGATGATGAATTCAAAAGATTTTTGATAAACATGCTTAGTTTCACAAAAGCAGATAAGGTTTTAGAACAACCAATGATTAAAAACAGAATTAACAATAGACTTAAAGAAATTGATGAATGGAAAACCAAAATAAAAGACTTTGTTAAAGAATATAAACAAGAAAAAGTTTTAGTTATAGATACTAGTGAAGAAGAGCTTCCAAGAGGACAAAAATTTTGGCTTTACTTAATGTATCCTGGAAATTCTCATTCAATAATGATTGATAGCATAAAAAATGATTCTGAAACACTCAAAATTAGTGTTGGTAAAAACATTTTTGAAGACTTTCCAGAGAGAAAAATAGATGTTTCTGAATTAATGAAAGCATATGGGGGGGGAGGTCATAAAGACGTTGGTGGTTGTGGCATCCCTAAGAATAAGAAAGAAGAAATAATTAAAGATTTAATCAAAAAGATTTCATTTAACTAGAACTACAGTTATAACCATAAGGTAAATCGTTTTCTGAACAAGCAAGTGCTTTCACAGAAGGATTAGAAGTCAAGTTACAAATTTTTAACACTCCTTCATCAATCAAGTTATTACAATTATTATCTAAACCATCACAAATCAATTCTTTACTAGCACAACCAACTTGAATATATAAATTTCCATTCTGTTTTTGAAGAATAGATTTTTTCAATATTTCTCCTTGATAAATGGTCTTGTTAGAACCATTAAATAAGTGTATTTGAAAAGGCAAGAATAAAATGTGCTCATAATCAGAAGTGTTAATAACTATTTCGTCAGAATCAAACAAATAAACATTATAAGATTCTCCGTTAAGAGTGTTTGGCAATTCTAAAGGCCTAACAAAACCATCCCTTACAGAATGAGCAACTAGTAACTCTGATTCTATTAAAGAAGATACTTCTTGAAGATCTTTTTGCCTATTAATTTGTTTTTCAATAGATAAACGGTTCTCAATTATTATGAAAAAACTTGAGAAAACAAGAACCATAAAACCCACTAATAATAAGAACTCTAAACTTGATTGAGCTTTTCTCTTATTTGTTCTAGAATATTTTTTGTTCATTAACCCCCCTCTTCAGGTTTGTTTTAAGATTAGTTTATGGTTTCAACAACCTTTACTACTCCTCCTGATTCTTTAATAAATTTAAAATAAGTCTTTCCTGGATGAGGACCATTCTTGTAAGGAGTTCCCCCATCCGCAGTTAAAGGTATTGGTAAGAAAAAAACAGCTTCTGAAATCCCATCATCAGTCCAATAACTTATTGTTAATTCTCTTTCAGAATCATTAATAGTCATGTTAATAATTTTGTCTGGGACTGTTAAATCTAAAGTATCCCATGAACCTCTTCCTTGAGAAGAAATCTTCAAAGCCTTACCTAACATTTCTTCGCCTATCCTATCAAATTGTGTTGAAACAATGTCAGAAGTTCCTCCTTTACTATAATTATAAAAAAAATATATTCCTGGTATTAGTATCGCGAAAGCAAAAGCTGTTATTAACAAGTACTCTACACTAATCTGAGCTATCTTCTTCCAATTATTCTTGTTATTTCGGCCTTTAACCAAAAATTCTCACCTCAAAAAACTTTGAACAAAATCAATAAAGCAAATAAAGCCACTAAAGTTACTAAAGTAACTATTAATAATGCAGCTTCTTGTCTTGACAAATATTTAAACTCACTACTTCTAAGCGCATTAATCTCAGCAGAAGTTATTTTAGCTCTTAAAGAACTATTATTAGATGGTTTAGTTGCTTTAACAGGCTTAGTCACTTTCTTCTTAGCAACTTTCTTCTTAACAGGCTTCTTAGCAACCTTTTTCTTAACAGATTTCTTCTTCACCTCTTTCTTCTTAGTTGCTTTGGGCTTCAAAGTTTTCTTCTTAGTTTTAATGACCTTCTTCTTAGTAACCATAACTATTCTTTTTAGAACAATGATTTAAATAATTAATGATTGAGAAAAAAAAGAGAATAGAGTGCTAAAATACCTATAAAAAAATCAAAACAAGAAATAAATCGTTACAGGCAATAATATGCAAGCCATTGCGTGAACCCTTGCAACACCTGAGTTTATGGTGAACAAACCAATAGCAGTGGCTGTTATTAAAACTAATAAACCAAGAACGCCTGATAAGAAAATAGTTAAAACTAATAAAAAAAAGATTATTAATTTGATTAACAAAGAATAATTAACCTTAGTTATCAAAACAGAAAATTTTTTCCCAATAAACAAAGCCAATATCGAGGCTAAACCACCAGCAAACAATGCCAGGAATATTAAAAGCAAGATTTCTTGAACTGAGATTTGTTCAATAAGTTTTTGAATAGCTATTACAGAACCATTTCTTGCTTTTTGAATAATTAATAAAGTGCTCAATGATAAAAGGAAGTTGACAGTGTTTATTCCTCCTTGCAATATTAAGTAACCTTCATCACCAAGATCTCTAGTGAATTGCAAACTAATAATGGCTGCAGTTGCTGAACCAAGACCGGGCATCATAGCAGTAATAAAACCTGAAAGTTGAGCAGAAACTATTGCTTTAATAGCAACTATTTTTTCTATAAACAAGTCGGATATTGTTTTTTGTTCTGGAATCTCATTCTCATCTTTCAAACTAATTAATAATGTACTTACCCCAAATAAACCTGAAAGCATAGGAAATAATGGTTGTTTAAAAACAGGATTATTAAGAACTAATAAACCAAGAGTGCCTGATAACAAGAAAATTAATAACGCAGTTAACCACTTCTTTTTCTCTCTAAGAATCATAAAAAAAATAGTTGTTAATAACAAGTAGGGCATAGCTGTTTTCAAATAAGGATAAAAATATTTTATTATCAAACAAAATGTTGGGAAAAAGATTATGCTAAGAATAAGAGCTCCTAAAGAACCCATTATGGTTAATTTAACTGCTTTTAATCCCTCTCCAGCTAGAAGTAAACGGTGACCAGGTAATACTCCTAGAGCAGTGCTAGAATCAGGTGCACCTAAAAAAATACTAGGAATACTATCTATAAAAGTGTGAGTGACACTCATACCTATTATGAAAGAAGCAAGCGAAAGTAGTGAAAAGTACTGATTAAGAAAAGGACTAATACTCAACAAAAGAATAGAAATAAGATTAATGTGGACCCCAGGAGTTAAGCCAGTCACAATACCAAACAATATTCCTATTATTAACGCTAAAAGTAATTCTAATAACATATTTTTTTAGTTATAGAAAGAGCTTAATAAAGAGAACTGAGAAAAAACCGGAAGAATGAATGAAAAAAGTGAAAATATTTGGAAAAATTAACAATCAAGCTTTTGTTTCGATAAAAGAAGCAACATATTCTACAACACTCCTCCCTAAATCCTCTGGCAATAAACCAAGACCGACTTTTTGATCACTAATCATTTCTAAAGACAGATTATTTTTAATTATTATTTTTTTAATTATTATTTCTCTAATTTAATCCTAGTTTTTTCTCCAATAACAAGTTCATTGATATCAAGAACACCTAAGCTTACATGTTAAAAGATTGTGGTTTGGGAGTTGGTTATGGAGCAACAGAAGGCTTGCATAAAGATGTTTTAACCTTAACTAAAGGTAGTTTTGATTCTAGATATTTTGAATTGCCTATAATTCCTGATAAAGACACCCCTGTTAAAGGAAGTCACGACACCCAAGTTCGTAGTGATGAATGGGGAGACTATTTAGTTCATATAGATTATGATTATAAGTATAGTTAAAGCAATTATGAATATAATTAGAGACCTTTAAGAAACCTTTAAAAAACCCTCTTAATACCAATGAGTTTATGAGGATGATAAAATGGCTAAAATACTAGGTATTTGTAAACTTTGTAATGGAACAAAACTTTTGAATTACGCAGGTCTTTGTAAAAGGTGTAATGCTATGAAAGAAAGTTCCAAAATCAAAAATATTGCTTTCAAAGAACAAAAAGAAGAATTAGTGGCTTTAAAAGAACAAAAAAGAAAAGAAGAAGCTAGAGCTGCTAGTGCTGAAACTGTTGAAGAAACCTTAGAGACAGGAGAAGCTCCTAAGGAAGAATCAAAAGAAGATAAAGTGAAAGAAGAAAATAAAAAAGAAGAGAAAAAATAATTTTTTTTCTTTCTAAACTATTTTTAATCACTTCAAAATTATATTTGCTCTCGGAGAGCATTCAAATCTCAATAATTCTTCAGAAGTCTTAATATTATTATTTTTTAATTCTTCTTTAAATTTATCAAAAATTTTTGCTGTCGCTCTTACATCACCCATTGCTCTATGAGCTTGCTCATTAACAATGTTAAAATATTCGCATATTGAACCAAGTTTTTTTCTAGGAAGATCAGGTAATATTCTATTTGCTAATTTCCTTGTACATAGTTTTTTATTATTAAAGTTAAATCCTAATTTTTCTGCGTTGTAAGCTAAGAATCCGTAATCAAAACTAGCATTATGAGCTACTATGATTGAATCTTCTAAGAAAGCCAGTAGTTCAGGCAATACTTGTTCAATAATGGGCGAGTCTTTTACTAAATCATTATCAATACCTGTGAGTCTAGTTATAAAACTAGGAATTCTTTCCTGAGGATTAATAAGAGTTTGAAACTCACCTAATAATTCTCCTCTAGAATTAAACTTCTGAGCAGCAATCTCAGTAATCTTATGAATATATTTACTAAGACCTGTTGTTTCTATATCAACTACTGTGTATTCAAACAATTTACCACCTTTAGTAATAAAAAAATAATAAGCATATTATAAATATTTTCAAAAAGTTCCCGTAAATTTTACGAAGATAGTAAAAAATCTTTGTGGATACTAAACTAGCAAAAAACAACCTTCACAGTAAAAATACTAAAAAAACAAAACATGAAGTATTAAGCTCGAATTTGTAATAATGATAAAGATAATAAACACAATAAACATAATAAAGATAAACATAATCATATGTTCTGTTTAATAAACTTCAATAACTTAGAAAATTTCTTATAACCAGAATCAATATTAAAATGGCCTGCTTTTGAAAAAATAATGTTTTCAGAACTAAGATTCTGAGATAATAAGTCGCTTTGAACAATAGGAACATAAGGATCATCCTTAGCACTAATAATCACCAACTTCTGACAGTGAGACTTTATTTTTCCCCAATCAAAACCTTTCTTTAAAAAAGAACTATTTATGCTATCAAATTTTTCAATGCCTAGTTTTTCAATAAACCCTGCCACTAAAAAAGCAACTTTTACCTTTGTCTTTAATTCTTCTAAGATTCTTAAGATAAAAACAGCCCCTAAGCTATGACCTATCAAAATAGTTTCACCATCAAGTTCCTCTAAATAAGGCTTGAAGACTTTTTTCCAATTCATAAGAGTCTGATTTTCAGGAGTTGGAAACTCTGGAATAAAAACTTCATGACCTAATTTTTTTAATTCATAAGAAAGCCAAGGAAACCAATTGCTTTCAGGAGTGCTATAAGCACCATGTAATAAGATAAATTTCATATAATAAAAAGGAAAAAAAGATTATTTAAAAGTGTATCCCTCTAAAGAAAAAAAATTTATTGACGAGAAGACTCATATTTGTTAAACAATTCCTTAAATAACTTCGGCACTAAAGCCATTTTCTCAGGAGTCTCAACATAAGCTATCCTCATCTGAGTATCACCAGGATTCTTCTCGCCCTCTTGAACAGAGTAAAAACCAGCCATAGGACTAACAAGAAGAGTTTGCTTTACACCATCACTCTCTACAAATCCTTTAGTTGCACAGTAAAGAACAAAATCCATTGCATTAAAACCTGGTTTAGCAATATTACGAACATCAACAACAGAATAAATACTGGCATCAGGACTACTAATAATAACACCAGGTAAAGTTTCTTTAAAATCATTTGTTAATTTAATCATCATATTACTATAATAATCTCTTTGTTGCTTATACCACCTGTTTAGATTCTCATGACTCTCACTAGCAAGAGCACCAAAAATGTATTGACCAATAGCATTTGAACAAAGAGTGACAGTATGCTCAGCCAATAACCTATTATGAAGATCCAGATTATCAGTTATTAAAGCACCAATTCTTAAACCACAAGCATTCCAAACCTTTGAAGCAGTCTCTATACTTATTCTTCTATTAATTATTCCAGGAATTACTTCTTCAATTAAACCCCAAACACTAACTACATCATTATCAGTGTAATGCAATTCTCTATAAGCCTCATCACTAAGAATCCACAAATCATGTTTGACAGCTAATTCTCCGAGCGCAACAAGAGTCTTATGATCATAAAAATGGCCTGTAGGGTTATCATAAGGAATTATCACCAATAAACTAGGATTATGTTTCACAATAAGATCCTCTATTTCTTCTAAACTAGGCAAAACAAACTTGCCATTCTCTTTAAGATGCCTTCTAAGACTAACAGTCTTTATCCCTAAACGACTAGCAAGAGCATTATAATTAGTATAAGCCGCGTCAATCAACAAGATAGGCCTATCCTCGCCACCAATTAAACCTGCAGTTCCTTTAAGAGCTAATTCCATGGCTTCACTGCCCCCTTCAGTAATTTGAGAATACAAATCATCAACAACAAAACCACTACTAGCTATAATATTCAAAAAAGATTTGTTAGTTTCTTCAGTACCAATAGTCGAAGTGTACTTAACAATTCCTTTAGCAAATTCAGGATGACTATTAAGAGCATTCATCCTTTTAATCATCGAAGGATGCATTGGCAAACTAACATTACCAATAGCAGTATTAATGGCTTCAATATCTTCTCCAGAAGCTTTTCTTTCAGCAAACTTAATCTGAGCTATTCTTATAGCACTTGGATTCTTATTGATACAATGATCACTTATTCTTGGCATGTTTTCTCCTCACCCACTTAGTGAACAAAAGGAATAAGTTACTATTTATATAGTTAATTAGTGTCAATCATGACCGAATAATATCTATTCAAAAAAAGTTAAAAAAAGTTTTAAGGTAATTTGTGAAGATCTAAAAAAATAAAAAATGTAAAAAAAATGTTTAAAAATTTCACGAGGGATTAATTTAATTCAAAGCAGCTTGAATCTCTGCGTCAAAAACAGCGAAAGGTTGAGCTCCACTTATCATTTTACCATTAATAAAAAAAGCAGGTGTTCCTCTAACTCCTAAAGCTTGTCCATCTTTCACATCCTTTGAAATCTCAGAAGCCATTTTCCCAGAGTCTAAACAAGAATCAAACTCTTCTCTATCAAGACCTATTTCAGAAGCATAACTCTTAAAACTAGATGAACCACCTGAAACTCCCTTATCAAATAACAAGTTGTGCATCTCATAATATTTTCCTTGTTCTCCAGCGCATTCTGCTGCTTCAGCTGCTTTCTGAGCATCTTTATGAAATCCTAAAGGAAAATCCCTATAAATAAGCTTGACTTTACCTGTCTTAATGTATTTTTCATCAATTTGACCTAAAGTTTCACGATAAAAACGTGCACAATAAGGACACTCATAATCAGAAAACTCAACTATAGTAACAGGAGCATTAACATCTCCTTTTATTGAATCATCATCAACAATTGATTTCACAGAATTAACCGTATTATCATTACCTGCAGGAGCAGCTTTTACAGTTCCACCAACAGAATCTTTAACTGGTATTAAATCCAAATTCGAAATTTTAGAGTTAAGTAAAAATAATTGTATAATAACAACAACCAATAATAATATCATCACGTAGTTAAAGAACTTAGTATTATTATCTTCAGATCTTAAAACCTCATCTTTGTAGTGCTTGTATTTTCTTCCCATATTCTTTCCTCCATTTAAAGTAAGTTTTTTAAATTGATAGAGTTACATATATTGTAACAATACATAAATGGTTGTGTAACATTGGCTAAAAAAGACTAATTTGCCCTCTACATAACTTAATAAGGAGTTGTTTCAATAATGAGAAACATTGATATTAAAAGATATAAAAACTTGACATTCGGCATCTTAGTAGTATTGCTATTAACATTATCATTACTAGCATTCATAACATATCAGAGTAGAAACATGACTAACATTAATTTATTATTAGCATATGCCATAAGTCATCATATGAGTATAATGTTCATTATGATACTAGTGAGTGTAGCTTTTGGATTTTTCTGGAGCCAGTTAAGCTACAGTGAAATAAAAAAAGAAAAGAAAAGCTCAAAAGAAATTCTTGAATTAGTAATGAAATTCTTAAGTCATGATGAAAGAAGAATAATTAAATTCCTAGTGGAGAATAAAGGCAAAGGTAATCAAGCAGACATTTCAAAGCTAAATAATATGGGTCGAGTTAAAGCTCACAGGACTTTACAAAAACTTCAAGAACGCGATTTAATTTTGATAATGCCTCATGGAAAAGTTAGAAAGATCGAGTTGCAAGAAAACATTCTTAATACTTTAATAGATAATGAAGAAAAAGAAGAATAAAATAAAAAATAAACTTAAATAAAAATATTAAAAAAATTTAAAGATTATTAATTAATAACCTCCTCCACAACCACATCCCCCACCTGAAGAACCACTGCAACTACCTTGAGCCAAAGGTTGAGAAGTTGTTTGTTGCAATTGAGCTACTTCTTGATCATCAAAGTTAAGATCTTCTCGAACTATAAAAGAGCCTCTAATCATGCCCATCCAACAACTCCAAGAAACAACTCCTTCTTTATCAGGCGTGAATTCAATAATTTGTCCTCCTCTTTTAATTGGAAAATTCAAATTATAACTCGGAACTTGAATAGCATTATTACAACCA
>Ga0114934_10001865_pt1 | contig 13638 bp, 9 predicted proteins | sample 4SBtaG_2_FD_99695 | JGI IMG/M metagenome (GOLD analysis project Ga0114934, IMG submission 99695) | Deep subsurface microbial communities from Kolumbo volcano to uncover new lineages of life (NeLLi) - 4SBTROV10_white metaG | ecosystem: Environmental > Aquatic > Marine > Volcanic ... | reverse complement strand
TCCAACATGGATGGGGCATATAAGATGGTTTAGAGATAACCCCTACCAATCTAGTGCAGATGGTGCCGAAGATCAGAACCTGTTATTTCGTAGCTATCGGCATAGTCACTACGCGTGTCTCCCGGAACCCTTGCTAGCATATAGAGAGGGCAAGCGAAGATTAAGGAAATTGTTGAGGTCAAGGTGTATTTTTGTTAGTTCGAATGCCCGATTTGCATGGCAATCCAAACAACGATGTAATGCGCTTAAAATTATATTGATTCAAGGAGCAAAGATCGTCGGTGATACTCTTCACATGAGTACCGGGTTGCCTTTTTTTCGTAATTATTTGGAAAAGCCAGACCAGGATGTAATACGTGCATGGGAAAAGCTTCCCACTTAATATCCTTGAAAAGGAGTTAATTGGATTTCAGAAATAGTTATCCCAATTCCATTCATCGCAAGGATACTCAAAAAGCGTGGAGGATAAGGAGCACTATAAGTAGCTAATCCGATATGATTTTACCGATGAAGTTTAGACAACTCTAATGGTTGATATGTCTCATTTTTTTATCCTCTCAGACCGCTCTACACAGCGGAGCATTCCATGAGACTATCCTCAGTATTGCCATTTAGATTTAAATACTGACACAATATTGGATTGAAGCAATTAAATCTGCACTCTTTTCCCAAAATTTATGAAACCGAAAAATGCTAGGCATTCAGTATCGGTTGTGTTTCCTCTCTGGGTTGTGTTGTTTTGCTTTACGACCGTAATGGGGTTGTTATTCCAAAAACTAATTCTCCCCAATATTCCTTCAATGCACGCAGGTTTTGGCCTTATGAACAATGATGCTATCTATTTTCATCAGGTCGCCGAGGCTATGGCCGTCAAAATTCACACGAGCGGTTGGACATGGAGTGCCATTTGGCCAATTGCAGAGGGTACACGGGGGAATGTGGCGGTGCTAGCCATATTGTACGCATTGTTCGGAGCGGATCCTTCGCTAATTCTGCCAATTAATGCAGCATTCCATGCTACTTCTGGTGTTCTTATTTTTTTGATTGTGCAGTTACTTTGTCCGGGTCAGGTTGGTCGGGTTGCTGGAGTTGTTGCCGCTGTTCTGTTTGTTATTCTTCCTTCGGGCCTTAATTGGTATGCACAGGTGCACAAGGATGGTTATGCCATAGCTGGCACGTTTCTCGTGCTTTATGCATGGTTGCGTTTTCGTAAGCACTATATAGGCGTGCGATCGACGGTAATTTTTTTGGTGGCGAGTTCTGCTGGCATCCTATTAATTTTGTTTGTGCGGCCTTACAATACTGTTTTTCTAGTTGTGGTAACCGGTGTGTGGGTTGTAGCGGCTGCTCTGCTTACTATGATTAAATCTTCGTGGCGGAGTCAGGGCAGCTATTTCCTTTTTACTCTATTCGTCTGGCTAATTTTTCTCAAGGTTGCTGCAAGTGCAGGTCAGAATTTGGATCCTTACAGTAAATGGGGAGGGTCTCAATCCAATATTGAGGTGTGCTCGAAGTGGCAGTGGCAACAGAGTTCGTGGCTGCCTGCACCGGTGGAAAAATATGCCGAAACGGCAGCGAGGACACGCGCCGGACTGATTTGTTCAAACTTTGAGGCATCTTCCAACGTCGATCGGGAACGTTTGCCAAATCGTGTAGCAGATATCATCGCATATATGCCCCGAGTGTTGGCAATTTCAATGCTAGGACCATTCCCAGATATGTGGTTTAACCCAGTGAGTATGGTGCGTCTTGTCGGCGCGCTGGAGGTACTAATCTGGTATCTTCTTATCCCGGGAGTGTTACTGGCTATCAGGTATTATGGATCGAAAGGACTGATGCTTTGTCTACTCTTTGCCCTATGTTACCTTGCTATTTATGGCTTTATCATAGGCAATATGGGGACCCTACACCGGGTTCGGTATCCGTTCCTGATGCTCTTTATGGCCGTAGGTGTTATGGGGTGGGCTGGCCTGATAGAAAAAAGCCGTTTTTTTCAGAGAAGGGTAAAGAAGTATTTTGTCGCTGACCGGGGAAGCTCGATTTCGGTTGAGGAGGTTCTGGTCGGTGATACCAATGACAATGGAAAAGAGCACAAGTCAACACTCAGGAAAAGGGTTGCCGGTGGCGGTATACTCGTTTCAGCGATTACGCTACTCTCGTTTGTCGGCTTCTTTTTCCGCGATATTCTGATGGCACATAAGTTTGGTATCGGTAATCAGATGGATGCATTATTTATAGCCATGCTTATACCGATGTTCATCGTTAATGTGTTCGGGCAGTCCTTTGGTGCCACGAGTGTTTCTGTGTATATGCGTGAACGCCAGCGGAGCGAACAGCATGGGGCTAACGTGGTCCGGTTTCTATCGTATATTGCAACACTTTTTTTGCTTGCCGCGAGCATATTGCTAGCTTTGCTAGCGCCTGTGATCCTTCCCATACTGGGGTGGAATTTTGCTGCTGAAACTATTGATTTAACTCGATATATCTTTTATGGAGCGCTGCCATTGCTGTTATTCAGTGGCATGGTTGTTTTGGGAAATGCAATACTAAGTGCACGTATGTATTTTTCGGTGCCGGCCTGGTCACAAGCATTTGTGCCAGTGTTTGCCATCGCTGCTCTGTTTTTAGCTGGAGATCAGCTTGGTGCTATTGCGGTGCTGATAGGCATGGTTCTTGGTCAATTGGTGAACCTAATCCTGATACAGCTTTACCTAAGGAGGGATCGTTTAAGTGTGATGCCTAAACGAGGTGATGGCAGCATCACTTTGCCAAAGGTTAGCATTAACCAGTTCCTATCGCTTGTGCTAGCATCCGTATTCCTACAGATATCCTTGCTGGTGGATAATGGTATGGCATCAAGCCTGGATATTGGTAGTGTTGCCGCACTCGGATTGGGGTATAAGGTGGTGTTTTTTTTCACTGGAGTTGTAGGTACCGGTGTGTCTATCGTGCTACTTCCTTATTTCGTCAATTTTATCGTCAAACGGGATGTGGTTTCGGCAAACCGTGAACTGTCATTGTTGATGTCTCTGGCGACATTGCTGGGCATTTTCATCAGCCTAGTAGTTTATTTTATTGCACCGTCAGCGATGCAGTTGTTTTTTGCCGGAGGTAGGGTTGAGATAGAAGGCATCGATACGGTAGTTCGGGTTATACGGATGGCTATCTTGCAGGTACCATTTTTCGCCTGTCAGTTGATTCTGATGAAATATGCCACGGCGGTGCATGATAACAGGTCAATTCTCATTTCTTCCGTGGCCGGAATGATTGTTAATATTGCTCTGAACTATATTCTAATGCAGCGTATGGGGGTTGGTGGCATTGCCGCGGCAACATCACTCTCTGTGTTTTGTAGTGGAGCCGTTCTGTTATGGATGATCCATCTCCAAGGTAATATGTCATGGTTGGATGTATTGCTCTCCAGTCTGGTCTGGATTCTATTTCTAACCATGATGTTGTGTATCCATTTCCATAGTTACTCGGGCGTGGTTGTCTCTGTCATTGCTATGTTGCTGGGTATTTTTATATTGAATTCTGAAAAGGCGTCGTTAAATCGGCAACTGGCTTAAGGAATATCGGACCAAGTCGCACCGGCAAAATTTACTTTGCTCCCTAAATTGTCTTTTGGTTATAGATTAAGCGGATTGAAGTCGATCTTGCATATTCTATTTCAAGTTTAAATTAAAAGGATTTATAGCTAAAACGTAAGACTTGCCATTTTTCGATTTCTTCTGAACATGTAGAAAACTGGAACTACTCACGCAAGATCATTAATCGTAGTATACAACTGTGGTGACGGATATGCTGTTTGAAATCTGCCAATGAAACCATATTGAATGTTGCCACTATACTCCGGTAAGAGAAATGAGTTGAACGTAAAATTTGTCAATTTCATAGGCGTGAAAATAGACCGTAATTGGAAGATTTTCAGCGTTGAGATTATCTCAATTTGGTGATTTGTCCAGCCGAAAGGTATGATGCCTATAAAAACTCCGCCTACAAAAGGGAGAGCTATTTACATATTTATGCAAGTGTTAGGGCCTTTCACTAATTATTTTTTTGCGATGGGCCACTATTCTCCGCCAGTGTTTCTTTTGCTCGAATAACTCAATAGCGCGTCTTCGTCCGTTTTTGCCCATTTGCTGCCGTTTTTCAGGGTTATTGCAAAGATCGATAATGGCATTTTTAAGCGACTTTACATTGCCACATGCTACCAAGACTCCTGTCTCACTATCTACGATTGATTCACGTGGGCCAACAATATTTGTCGTTATAACGGGTAATTCCATGGCGTTTGCTTCGAGGTTAACAACCCCAAATCCTTCACGGTAAGATGGAAGTGTAAAAATATCCATTATTGCTAGATATTTTTCAACTTCGCGTTGGAAGCCAACTGAAATAATTGTTGGTTCATTTTCAATTGCATGGACAACATCGGTATCAAACGAACAGGGCGTTTCTGTAGGGCCTACAAGCAATAAAATGGAGTCTTGAACTTCATTTTTTGCTTCCAAATAGGCTCGAACCAGCTCGTTAATGCCTTTTTCCCGCCCAAGTCTAGCGATGATGCCTACAACTATATCTGTCTCGCTAGCACCAATCTCCCGTCGAATATCCTCTAGTTTGTTTTTAAAACGGTGTTTATTGAAGCGTTCCACATCAATACCATTGGCACTGCCTTCGCCAATAACCTCCGCGACTTGGCTATTGCACAAGCCTTCGGAAATTGCGAACTGGCAGTTCTCTTTGCCGTCAGGTGCAATATGTGTGCTAAATTGGCATGTCAGTTTTTCGGTTGTTTTGTAAAACAATCGTCGCCATCCACTTTGGCCCGTAAAATAAAGACCCCACATTAGATATAAGCGAGTCGGAATTCCCATCACCCAACCAGCAAAGGAACAAATAAGGGCGGCTTTGGGGGTGTTATATTGAAGGAGGTCAAATTTTTCTCTACGAAAAATATTGATAACCTTCAGAAATGCCTTAAAATCCTGCCATGGTGTCATTTGGCGAGTAAAAGGAACGGGTCGATAGGTTACATGTTCAGGCAAAGACTTCGCAAATGCTTCGGTGTACGAGGTTATGACGGTAACGTCAAAGCCATTTTCATATAAAAAATTCAATTGTTTTCCATAAAAGGCTTCAATTGATAAAGGAACTGTTGCACAAATACAGATTCGGATTCGAGGCATATGGATAAATTTAGGATTTTTAGAGTGGTACCTGGCTCGGTGCAGATGACGATACGTTCATGACAAATTTTAACTGATCTTTGTCGTGGCGCCCTTGTTTTTTGCTAATTTTGGTTAGTGTATTAGTTTCTATCTCTCGAAGAGATGTCATTGAAAAAGCTTGAATGTTGTCAATAATCTCCTTGGGTTACGCCCTTGCTTAATGAATATGCCTATTGGACACTGTTTGTGGTAATCACAGATGGTTTAATGCAGTGAAACTATTAACCCGCCTATCCACAGCCGAAATCGTTTTTTGGGATTTCGATGGCGTAATTAAAGATTCTGTCGCTGTCAAAACAGAGGCCTTTGGGCGAATGTTTAGTTGTTATGGTGACTCAGTCGTGAAAAACGTTAGAACTCACCATGAAGCTAATGGTGGAGTTTCACGCTATGAAAAGATTCCATTCTATTTCGAACAGTTTGTGGGTATTAAGCTTTCCGAGGATGCCATCGATCGAAAGTGTGATGAATTTGGTCAGATGGTCATCGAGGCTGTTATCGAATCGCCATGGGTGGGAGGGGTTGAAAGTTATCTGCATAGAAATCCCAATAACCAGCAGTTTGTGCTCGTTACTGGAACACCAAAGCAAGAAATCGAATATATACTCGGTCGACTGGGACTTGTTTCTATATTTACAGCAGTATTTGGGGCTCCAGCTAGTAAAAAAGCTAGTGTCCGAAGCGTATTAGACGATTCTACGGTGGACCCGTCTCGGACCGTATTTTTGGGTGACGCACTTGCCGATGTAAAAGCTGCTCGGGCGAATTTGGTTCCGTTTTTTCTAAGGGAAACCCTCCTAAACAAGAAATGGGCTAGTGAAATGGGTTTAAATACATATCATGATTTACTAGAGGGAGAGTCGTAGAAATAAAACAACAAATCTTATTAACGCTTGTCGACTGCACGTTTTTTCTTTGTCCTGAAAAATAGAGGTAATTTCAATAGATACTTTTGTGTGGTAAATAGTTATTGGGTGACGCGCTATTTTGTTTCGATTTTGAGGGAAAAAATTACGCTGTGGGTCAATACGCTCCTTGACACAATACGAAACGATTGCTAACTTCTTTTATCAGCACTCCGATCAATAGAGTGCTAAATCATTTTCTTTTCGAGACCAAAGTGGCATCCCATCCGGAACTAAACGATCGCGCGCAATTACTTTTAAAAACGTTGATAGAACGTTATATAAGTGATGGTCAACCAGTGGGTTCGCGCGCGCTCTCTCGCGATAGCCATCTAAATTTAAGTCCGGCGACGATTCGAAATGTGATTGCTGACTTAGAAGAGATGGGTTTAGTTACATCTCCCCATACCTCAGCGGGACGAGTTCCGACCGTTAGCGGCTATCGGCTTTTTATTGATTTTCTTCTAGAGGTGAAACCACTAAATAATCAGGAGGTTACACAAATGAGGCGCGATCTCGATGCCCATGATCCAGATAGCATTGTAGAATCAGCTTCAAAATTGCTTTCTGATATCACTAAAATGGCAGGGGTCGTGATGCTACCGAAAAGGGAAGTTTCATCGTTTCGGCACATTGAATTTTTACCGCTTTCAAATAACCGTGTTCTGGTGATATTAGTTACCAATGAACAAGAAGTTCAGAATAAGATTATCCACCCGTCGAAACAATTGAGTACTTCGGAACTGCAACAGGCTGCGAATTATCTGAATGCAATGTTTGAGGGCAAGGATCTTGTGGCTGTTCGAAAAGCTGTGTTAAAGGATCTAAAGGTAGCTGAAGAACGTGTTCATCGAGAAATGGTTGATGCTGTCGAAATGGCCCATTTAACTTTTGATCACGAAGAGAATCGAGAAGGTTTTGTATTAAGAGGCGAAACTAACCTAATGGAATTTTCGGATTTATCCGATGTTGATAGGTTGCGACAACTTTTTGATGCCTTTAACCAAAAGCGAACGATTATTCATCTTTTGGATCAATGCCTGGGTGCGGAAGGCGTTCAAATTTTCATTGGGGAAGAATCAGGATATGAGCCATTGGGTAGCTGTAGTGTAGTTACCTCACCTTACACTGTTGATAATGATATCGTTGGGGTGTTGGGCGTTATTGGTCCGACTCGCATGAAGTACGAACACGTTATTCCCATTGTGGACATTACGGCAAAATTATTGGGTGCTGCCTTGAATCACCAAAAATAGACCCCATCTATGGTTTCTATGTCAATTTGTTAACGAATAACCATTCAGTTCGTTGCTATTTTCTCGTGCATTTGGTGTAAACATATCGCCCGTACATGTGCAGTGTGTGTTTTTTGGTTTCTGAAAAAAAATTGAGGCAAGATGAAAACGGTTGAATGGTATTTTAAGATCTGGAGTGGATTATGAGTGGCGAGCGAGAAAGTCTCGAATCTGAGGAAAACCGACCAAAAGAGGAACATAGAGAAGAAATTCAAGATTCGGTGAACGATTTAAACGAGAAAATTTCTGGAAAAACTGTTGCAGAAGAGCAAATCCCCGAACAAGAGGAGGATGCATCAAAAACAGTAGAAGAATTAACTCGTCAACTGGATCTTGCCAATACAAAGGCTACCGAAAATTGGGACAAATTCCTACGAACCCAGGCGGAAATGGAAAATCTTCGTCGGCGTACGGAAAGGGATTTGCAAAATGCCCATAAGTTCGGTTTGGAAAATATCATCAAGGATTTGCTGCCAGTAATCGATAGTTTGGAACTTGGGATACAGGCCGCAGTTGGTGATTCACCAGAATTGGTGAAATTACGGGAAGGCAGTATCCTGACATTAAAACAATTTTTGTCGGTTTTAGAGAAATTTAATTGTATGGCTATCGACCCTGTTGGCAAGGTTTTTGATCCCGAAAAACACCAGGCCATGTCTATGCAACCGAGTGCTGATGCCGAGCCTAATACTGTTGTAACTGTTTTTCAAAAAGGGTATTTGTTGAATGATCGTCTGGTTCGGCCAGCGATGGTGGTGGTCGCCCAACCCGATGTCACTCCCACAAAAATTGATGAACAGGCTTGAAAAAAAACAGCTAAACCCCATATTTTGGAAAGATTAGTTTTAGAGACTATATAGTCATATCAGTTATTTTTTTGGAGAATTCAATGTCAAAAATTATTGGAATCGATTTAGGCACGACTAATTCCTGTGTGTCGGTGCTAGAGGGTGGTGACGCTCGGGTTATCGAAAACAGTGAAGGAGCCCGTACCACACCATCCGTCATTGCTTTTTCCAATGACGATGAAGTACTAGTAGGGCAATCTGCAAAACGACAGGCCGTCACTAATCCTGAGAACACGTTATTTGCCATAAAGCGTCTCATTGGACGTCGATTTAAAGATGATGTAGTGCAGAAAGACATCAAGATGGTGCCCTACAAAATTGTTGAAGCCAGCAACGGTGATGCTTGGGTGGAAGTTCATGGCAAAAAAATGGCGTCGCCGGAAGTGTCGTCTCGTATTTTAATGAAGCTTAAAAAAGACGCTGAAGCGTACTTGGGCGGTGAGGTTAAAGAAGCCGTTATTACGGTTCCGGCCTATTTTAATGACTCCCAGCGCCAGGCCACTAAAGATGCTGGGCGAATCGCGGGTCTTGAAGTAAAACGGATAATCAATGAACCCACTGCGGCGGCCCTGGCTTTTGGTATGGACAAAAAGCAGGGTGATGCAAAAATTGTTGTTTATGACTTGGGTGGTGGTACATTTGATGTCTCGATTATCGAAATTGCTGAGGTCGAAGGGGAACATCAATTTGAGGTCTTAGCGACCAATGGTGACACATTCTTGGGCGGTGAAGACTTTGATTTACGAATCATTGATTTTCTTTCCGATGAATTTAAAAAGGAAAATGGAATTGACCTCCACAATGATCCTTTGGCTTTACAACGGCTAAAAGAAGCGGCGGAAAAAGCCAAAATTGAACTTTCATCGAGCCAACAAACGGATATCAATTTGCCTTATGTAACTGCCGATGCATCGGGTCCAAAACACCTTAACGTAAAACTGACCCGGGCAAAGCTTGAATCTTTGGTTGGAGATTTAATTGAACGGACCAAAGGCCCGTGTGAAAGTGCGATGAAAGATGCTGGATTATCGGCTTCTGATATCGATGACGTTATTTTAGTCGGTGGGCAGACCCGCATGCCGAAAGTTCAGCAGATGGTCCAGGACTTTTTCGGAAAAGAACCACGTAAGGACGTCAACCCGGATGAAGCAGTGGCGGTTGGTGCGGCAATTCAAGCCGGAGTGCTGGGTGGTGAAGTTAAAGACGTGTTGTTGCTTGATGTTACGCCATTGTCTTTAGGTATCGAAACCCTGGGTGGTGTCATGACTAAATTAATAGACAAAAATACCACTATTCCGACCAAGGCGAACCAAATTTTTTCAACTGCTGAAGATAATCAGACTGCGGTTACAGTCCATGTTTTACAAGGCGAGCGGGAGATGGCTTCCGGTAATAAATCATTAGGTCGTTTTGATTTGGCAGATATTCCCCCCGCAAGGCGTGGTACACCCCAGGTCGAAGTCACGTTTGACATTGACGCCAATGGTATCCTAAACGTTTCAGCAAAGGATAAAGCCACTGGTAAGGAACAATCGATTATCATTAAAGCATCCAGTGGTTTAGCTGATGAAGAAGTCCAACGGATGATTAAGGATGCTGAAGCCCATGCGGACGAAGACCGGATGCTACATGAATTGATCAATGTCCGTAATCAGGCTGAATCTATGATTCATGCCACAGAAAAGTCATTGGAAGATCTTGGCGATAAGGTCGATGCCGATGAAAAAGGTAATATTGACACGGCTATCAATGATCTCAAAGAAGCGCTTAAAACCGATGATAAAGATGCCATTGATACAAAAACAAAAGCATTGATGGAGTTGTCCGGTAAATTGGCTGAACGAGTTTATGCTCAGAAGGCAGAAGGTGAGCCAGGAACAGAGGGTGCTGCGGCAACGGATGAAAATAAAACATCCGAAGAGTCTGACGACAGCAGCGAGGACGTCGTTGATGCTGAATTTGAAGAAGTCAAAGACGAGAAAAAATAAAGCTTTTTCTCTTTCAATTTCCTACTGAAATATTTTTGGATAAAAGGCGCCGCTGGCTTTCGAGTCAGCGGCGGTGTGCATTATGACAAAAGAAGATTTTTACGACACGCTCGGTGTTTCGCGTAATGCAAGTGACGGCGAAATAAAAAAAGCTTATCGGCGGTTGGCGATGAAACATCATCCAGATCGAAATGAGAATAATCCAAGCGCCGAAGATAAATTTAAAAATGTAAAGGCGGCCTACGAAATACTGTCCGATCCGAAAAAACGATCTGCATATGATCAATTTGGGCATGCGGGTGTAGATCAGTCTATGGGCGGCGGTGCGGGTGGCGGATTTGGTGCCGATTCGTTCGGAGATGTTTTTGGTGATGTCTTTGGCGATATTTTTGGCGGAGGCAGGCAACGTGGTGGAGGGCAGAGAGGCGCTGATCTTCGATATAACCTCGAATTGAACCTTGAAGAAGCGGTTTCGGGGACAGAGGTTCAGATTCGTATCCCTTCTCTTGTTACCTGTACTGATTGCAGAGGATCTGGTGCAAAAAAAGGAAGTTCTCCGATAACATGTTCGACTTGTCACGGTCATGGAAATGTTCGGATGCAGCAGGGGTTCTTTTCGATCCAGCAAACCTGCCCGACTTGTCAGGGTAAAGGCAAAACGGTCAAAGATCCCTGTCGGGCTTGTCATGGGAAAGGGCGGGTGCAGGAACATAAAACCCTGTCTGTCAAAATCCCACCTGGCGTGGATACCGATGATCGAATCCGCTTGGCCGGTGAGGGGGAAGCCGGAGAGCATGGAACACCGAGTGGCGATCTTTACGTCCAAGTTAGTGTGAGGGAACATCAAATTTTTACCCGGGATGGGGCTAACTTGTATTGTGAAGTACCCATTAGTTTTCCCACAGCGTGTATCGGTGGTGAACTAGGGGTCCCTACGTTAAGTGGCAAGGTCAAATTAAAGATTCCTCCCGAAACCCAAACCGGTAAATTGTTCCGGCTACGAGGAAAAGGTGTTAAACCTGTTAGGGGTGGCTCTGTTGGTGATTTACTTTGTCGGATCAAGGTAGAAACTCCGGTTCGGTTGACGAAAGAACAAAAAGACCTCATCGAAGAATTGAATTCGTCTCTTTCGGGTGGTGGCAGCCAGCACAGTCCACAAGCACACTCTTGGGTAGACGGGGTAAAGCAGTTTTTTGATGATTTAACGGGATAAAAGTGATTAGGATAGCGATTGTCGGTGCGGCTGGTCGAATGGGACAGAGCCTCGCGCAAGCTCAGCAATTAGCCAATGACATAGAACTTACTGCTGCTATAGAAAAAACTGATAATCCATCTGTTGGAAGAGATGTAGGTGAAATTGCTGGATTAGGGCCTTTGCATCTCTTAATTAGTGATGATTTGGAAGCGGTAATTGATAGCTTTGATGTCCTCATTGATTTCACTCACCCAATACCCTGTTTAAGTCATCTGGAGATTTGCCGGCGTTATGGAAAACGCATTGTAATTGGTACCACGGGGTTCGATGATCAACAGAAAAATCAGATCGCCGATGCTGCTAGGGGAATGGCTATTGTTCTGGCGCCAAATATGAGCGTTGGGGTCAATCTCACTTTAAAATTGCTAGAAATTACTGCAAAAGTGCTGGGGGATGATTCGGACATTGAAATTATCGAAGCCCATCATCGTCACAAGGTTGATGCTCCATCGGGAACGGCGTTACGCATGGGCGAGGTTGTTGCTGGGGTTCTTGGGCGGGATTTAAAGGAATCCGCCGTTTTTGGAAGAGAAGGGCAAACCGGTGAACGCAAGCAAAACACCATTGGTTTTTCCACAATACGTGCCGGTGATATCGTCGGTGAACATACCGTGATGTTTGCCCATGAAGGCGAGCGGGTCGAGATCTCACATAAAGCGTCCAGCCGTATGACGTTTGCCAATGGGGCTATGCGGGCAGTATCCTGGGTTATGACTAAGCAAACGGGTTTGTACGACATGCAGGATGTGCTTGGCTTGTCGGGTCATGGGGACGTGAATCCACCGGACTGAAATTAAGCTGGAAAGTATGTGCTGATCCCAATAATCCAATGGAAACAGGCTAGTGGATCTTAGACGAAAGCAGTATAGGGTTCCTTGTAATCAAAGCTGACCAGTCTGACGATACCAAGCGATACTTACTTTTAAACCCTCTCTAACACCAAATTTTGGCGTAATACCCAATACTTCCCCTAGTTTTTTGTTTGAGTAAACAACATCACGTTTCATAGCGTTCAACCGTCGTTTAGATAGTGGTAATGATTTACCCAAAACAATAGATAACAAATCAAAAACTGAGGCAATTATATAGCCGATAAATACCGGAACTTTAGGGATAAAACGCTTATATCCGGCCCGATCAGCAATAAGTGACGATAACTCGTGTAATGGCAAGGGTTCATCAGACGCTATAAAAATTTGCCCGAATGCTTTTTTATTGTCCAAGACACCGGCTAAAACCTCTATAAAATCACGAATATAATAAAAATTAGTACGATTTTCCCCTCGTCCGAAGATGACAAAACGTCCTTGACAAATAACTTTCGCCAATTCGCAAACGCTTCCTAAATGATCCTCGCCAAATAAAGCTGAAGGCCTTAATACGGTGACCTCGAAGCCATCACTTGACATTGAAAACAAAATTTCCTCAGCAGACCTTTTACTTAATCCGTATGGGGTTACCGGAAAACCATTTTCCTCGTTAATTTCTGGGTGCTTCCCCATTTCACATGCGGCCACACTACTAACAAATACGAAATGCCGAACACCCGCCCTCCTAGAGGCCTCAGCCAAACGCCGAGTTCCTTCCACATTAATATTATGAAGCATTTGGTTGGCTGCTTCGGACTCTTCTACCGATGAGTATGCTGCAAGGTGATAAACGACATCTACACCACTCACTAATGCATCCAGTTGGTCTGAAATTATATCTGCACGTACCCAGGATACCTGCCCGTCAATGCCTTTTTTGACAGGTGTCTTGAGGGAGCTATGATAATGAGCAATGATTTCTGCTACACCGAGCTCTGTTAGCTTCTCAAGCAAAAACGAGCCAACAAATCCAGTAGCACCGGTAACCAGAATTTTCATTTTATTCAAAGTTTCCACATATCTTTCGCAGTTACCAGGTACTTTAAATGAGATGAGTGATATGAGTGTAGTGCTAAGCCTGTCCCGGTAAAGCGTTTTTTTCCCATAAAGGCTTTCATCAATATAGGGCGATAAGCATAACATCTATAGTAAATGTTTGGCTGTTGTTATGTCCCACCTCCTTAAGAACTAATCATCGAGTTTCGTCTCTCAAAATAATCAGGGAATAAATAAAATAATGCCTT
>Ga0114934_10001863_pt1 | contig 13640 bp, 10 predicted proteins | sample 4SBtaG_2_FD_99695 | JGI IMG/M metagenome (GOLD analysis project Ga0114934, IMG submission 99695) | Deep subsurface microbial communities from Kolumbo volcano to uncover new lineages of life (NeLLi) - 4SBTROV10_white metaG | ecosystem: Environmental > Aquatic > Marine > Volcanic ... | reverse complement strand
TTCATCCGTAGGTTTAAAGTGAGTACGAGCCGTTAAATCGCCCGCACCCAGACGTTTTGAAAAATCGGATAGCGCATTAATGGAAGCAACAATATTTTTAGGTAAGGTGATCGCCAGGGCAACACCGATAAGCGTGCCAAATAGCAGGGCGATTAAAATAGTGATATTGGCTTTGTTGACGAGCGCAAGGGTTTGCTGCCCGATCTCACTCGCTTTTGTCCAGCCATCGTGCTCGGCAGCTGCGGCAGATTTTCGCGCTTGTGCGGCGATCGAATCCATTCGGCTGATAATGCTTTTGAGCTGGTCGTCGTTGCGTATCCATTGTGCCGCCGCTTCGGCGTATTTTTTCGTCGCTTCGCGCGCAATCGCTATTTGTTTTAGATTGGATTGTTTTCGGGTAATGCGTTCAAGTTTGCCGTATAACGTCATTAACGTCGGCAGTTCCGTTTGCATTTGTTTATAAAACTGTCGGTTTTTATGCAAACGTTCCTGTTTTTCATGTTGAATGATGGTATAGGCTAATGATTTTATTCGGTTAGCCAGAATGTATCTCTGGACATTGTTATTTAAGGTCTCGGCTGAAACATTATTTCTCAGTAGCGCCGCATATTGTCGTTCTTGATCTGTGGCAAATACATCGGTTTCGGCAAGCACTTGTTTGCCGCTATCGGCCATCACTTGAGCGGCACGTCGGTTATTTTTCAGGCTGGCGACGCCCTGATCATATAAGGTACGGAAATCAGCGACATTTTTTCGAACCGAAGCGGATTGCGCCAACAGCGGTTGATCATTGAATTTTTGAGCCAGTTGATCAACGGCATCAAGGTCATGATCCATTTTAGCTAAAACCTGTTTAACCCGTTGATAGGTTTCAGGTTTTTGAGTTAACAAATAATTTAATTGTTCTACCGTGGCATCATAAGCGCCAGCATGGACATTGACGGCTAATTTAACAGCGGGTATTTTCCAGTCGACGATAGTATTGATGTTTTTATGTAGCCCGTTGATTGCCAGCCAGACCAGGAAACCAAAGGTTAATAAAATGAGAATCTGGCTGGAGAAACCGGCAATGAGTTTATTGCGAATTGTCATGTATGTTTTCCTTTTGTATAGGTTAAATCTAATAACTGATTTAACCGTTAAAACTAATCGTGCTTTGCAAAAAACTAAGTGTTATTCACTCAAAGTATCGTCCTCTTCCCTTGGGAGAAGGCAGAGATAAGTATAGTGAAGGATTATTTATTTGCGTGGAAAAATATGATTTTTTGTCAGGTTGTTGGTATGACAGTCAGGACTCCGTTATCGCGATTGATAGCGAAGCCCCTCCATCATTTTTTTATAAGCCGAGACTCGCCCACATAGCATCGACTTTTTTAATAATATCGTCAGACATGGTGATGATTCTGCCCCATTCTCGCGTGGTTTCTCCCGGCCACTTATTGGTGGCATCAAAGCCTATTTTTGAACCCAAGCCTGAAACCGGCGAGGCGAAATCCAGATAGTCTATGGGTGTATTTTCCAGAATCGTACAATCACGCGCCGGATCCATCCGGGTTGTCATCGCCCAGATGACATCTTGCCAGTTTCTGACATCGACATCATCATCGACGACGATGACAAATTTGGTGTACATAAATTGACGCAGATATGACCAGGTGCCTAACATGACACGTTTTGCATGACCGGCATATTGTTTTTTCATACTGATGACGGCCATCCGGTAAGAACATCCTTCAGGGGGAAGATAAAAATCGACAATTTCGGGAAATTGCTTTTGTAGAATCGGCACAAAGACTTCATTCAGGGCCACCCCCAGGATAGCCGGCTCATCGGGCGGCCTGCCGGTATAGGTGCTGTGATAAATCGGCGCCTGGCGCTGGGTAATGCATTCAATGGTAAACACTGGAAATTCATCGACTTCGTTATAATAGCCGGTGTGGTCGCCATAGGGGCCTTCGGGTGCGGTTTCGCCGGGATAAATAAAGCCTTCCAGTACAATTTCGGCACTTGCCGGAACCTGTAAATCATGGCTGAGGCACTGGGCGACTTCGGTTTTGCTGCCTCGCAACAGTCCCGCAAAGGCGTATTCAGATAAGGCATCGGGAACCGGTGTCACTGCCCCCAGAATAGTCGCCGGATCAGCGCCGAGTGCGACGGCAACCGGATAGGGTTTATCCGGAAATTTTTGCTGAAATTCCTTGAAATCCAGTGCGCCGCCGCGATGTGCCAGCCAACGCATAATCACTTTATTTTTAGCGATGACTTGTTGGCGATAAATACCCAGGTTCTGTCGTTCCTTATTCGGCCCTTTGGTAATGACCAAAGGCCAGGTAATCAGGGGCGCGGCATCATCGGGCCAGCAGGTTTGAATCGGATAATCGGCCAAATCGATTTCATCACCGCGGCGGATAATGTCCTGGCAGGGCGGGTTGTTGATGACTTTTGGCGCCATGTTCAAGACTTTTTTGAAGACCGGGATTTTCGCCATGGCATCTTTCATGCCTTTAGGGGGTTCGGGCTCTTTAAGATAGGCCAGTAATTCACCAATCCCGCGTAATTCAGTCACCGATTCTGCGCCCATGCCCATGGCAACCCGTTTTGGGGTGCCGAACAAATTGGTTAACACCGGAATATTTCCTCCTTTCGGGTTTTCAAATAACAAGGCGGGGCCTTGCTGTTTTAACACCCGGCGGGAAATCTCGGTCATTTCCAGACAAGGATCGACTTCAATACTGATGCGTTTTAGTTCGCCCTGTTTTTCCAGTTGTTTGATAAAGTCACGAAGATCTTTATATTTCATGCAGCGATTCCTGAATGTCTAAGCAGGGCGTCGATTTCAGGTTCACGGCCACGGAATTTTATAAAGAGTTGCATTGCGGACTCACTGCCACCTTTTTCAAGGATATTCTGCAAAAAGGCTTCGCCGGTTTTGCGATCGAAAATGCCATTTTCTTCGAATAAGGAAAAAGCGTCGCTCGATAACACTTCGGCCCATTTGTAGCTGTAATAGCCGGCTGCATAACCGCCGGCAAAAATATGTGAAAAACTGTGGGCGAAACGGTTAAATTCCGGTGGCTGGATGACGGCGACTTGTTCCCGCACCTGCTCCAGAATAGTGTAAATCCGGCCGCCTTTGCTCGGATCATAGTGTTGATGAATTTTGAAATCAAACAGGCTGAATTCCAGTTGTCTGAGCATTAACATGCCTGCCTGAAAGTTTTTGGCGGCCAGCATTTTATTAAATAATTCATCCGGTAGTTTCTCGCCGGTTTGATAGTGTCCCGAGATTAAATCCAGCGCTTCTTTATGCCAGCACCAGTTTTCCATAAACTGACTGGGCAGTTCAACCGCATCCCACTCGACGCCGTTGATACCGGAAACACCCAGATAATCAATCTGGGTCAGCATGTGGTGCAAGCCATGTCCAAATTCGTGGAACAGGGTCTGTACTTCATCATGGGTCAGCAAAGACGGCTGATCACCGGTTGGGGGGGTGAAATTACAGGTAATAAAGGCGACCGGTATTTGCAGGCCGTCTTTGGTTTTACGACGGCCGACACAATCATCCATCCAGGCACCACCGCGTTTGTGCGGGCGTGCATATAAGTCGAGATAAAACTGACCGCGTATTTGACCGTTTGCGTCTGTGATTTCAAAAAAACGTACATCAGGATGCCAGTTGTCAACATCATGTTGTTCGGTGATATGGATACCGTACAATTTTTCAACGACGGCAAACAGCCCTTCAATGACACGCTGATCAGGAAAATAGGCTTTGACTTCTTCTTGCGATAATTGATAAAGATGCTGACGCATTTTTTCTGAAAAATAGCTGATGTCCCAGGCCTGGAGGTTTTTAATGCCATACTCATTACGGGCAAACTCACGCAGTTCGGCCAGGTCTTTACGCCCCTGACGCCAGGATTTATCGGCGAGTTCTTCCAGGAAATCAATGACCTGGTCGGTCGATTCAGCCATTTTAGTGGCAAGTGATAATTCGGCGTAATTGGCAAAGCCTAATAATTGTGCTTTTTCATGACGCAGGGCCAGAATTTGCTCCATCACCCGGGTATTGTCCCAACGTCCGGCATGCGGCCCCTGGTCGGAGGCGCGGGTTGCGAAAGCCTGATAATGTTCGCGCCGCAGTTCGCGGTTATCGGCATACGTCATAACTGCAAGATAGGATGGAAACTGTAAGGTGATAAGCCAGCCTTGCTGGCCGTTTTGTTCGGCGCTTTGTTTGGCTTGTGCCATGGCGGATTCCGGCAAGCCTTCCAGCTCTGAAGAATCGGTAATCAGTTTGCTCCAGGCATTGGTCGCATCCAAAACATTTTCTTCATATTGGCTTGCCAGTTTCGACAGTTTCTGACTGATTTCCTTATAACGTTGCTGTTTGTCCTCAGGCAGGTCAATTCCGGACAAATGGAAGTCCCGTAAGGTATTGTCGATGATTTTTTTCTGCGCGGTTTCCAGTTTATGTGCATCTTCATTTTCAGCCAGACTGCGATAGGCCTGATACAGCGACTGGTTTTGTCCCATTTCGGTTGAATATTCTGATAATGCGGGTAAACAGGCATTATAGGCATCGCGTAAGTCTGTGCTGTTAACCACTGAATTCATATGACTGACCGGTGACCAGGCCTTGTGCAAACGATCCTCGGCATCTTCAATCGGCTCGACCAGATTTCCCCAAGTGTAAGCCGTGTTATGGCTCAGGCAATGGTTCACTGTTTTACGTGCCTCGGCCAGTAAATGGTCAATGGCGGGTTTAACATGTTCAGGTTTGATGCGTGAAAAAGGGGGACGTGTGTAATTTTCTAAAAGTGGATTGCTCATGATTAAACGATGATAGTAAAAAGGTGTTTTATGCACTGCTTTCAAGCCTGTGGAGGCGACGAGCGCTGGGTTAATGATTGAACGTCTGGAAGATTTCCTTTACTCTGCTTTTTGCATTATGCAAGGTATGCAAGGTATTTTCAGGTGATAAGGCGATATTTTTCAGTTTGCCGGCGGCGGGAATCGAGGTAATAGGGGGGAGTTGTGCCAACTGTTTTTTTTGTCCTAATCTATAATGCAGCCGCGACAGAATAACAATATCGGTCAAGTTTAAATCGCCTTCATGATTGTAAAACCAGTTGTGAGAGTGCCGGGCTGTATCAATAAATTCGTCATCAAAATTCCAGTTTTTTAATACCATTGCGCCTGTTACGCCACGAATGGCTGGAATCGCCTGACGCACTTCATCGGTGTTATGAAATTCTTTAGGCAGTTTGGCGACAAAATTCAGAAAGGGAATGCTGCCGATATCGGCAACCAAGCCACCGAGTAACGCTTGTTCAGGATTAAATTGCTTGCTGTCTTCGGCCAAAATAAAACTCAAGCATGATAACAGCAAACTCTCTTTCCAGATATGATCCATATATTTGATAATATGTTTGCATCGGCAGGCAAAGACCTGTTTAAGGCTGAAGCTGATAACCAGATTCCGGGTGGCGTTCAAACCGATTCTATTGACGGCATCCAGACAGGTTTTTGCCGGGTTGAGTGTGAGATACAACGGGCAGTTGGCAACTTCAATCAGTTTAACGGTAATCACCGGGTCAATCTGGATTATTTTAACCGCATCGGCGATGGAAATATCGTCTTGCATGGCTTCACGTAAGCGGATAGCAACGTGTGGCAAAATTGGAAGCTCGAGTTTTTCTTCACTGACGTGTTGAGAAAATAATTGTAGAATCTGGTTGTTTTTTAATTGTTCAGGAATGATGAGTTCATTGTGTTTTGCCTGGGGATCAAACGACATAATTTTATGTGAAACCCGCAAAATACGAACATCCGTTTTGGCAACTGCTGTGGTGGTATAGGTTTTTCCACTGCAAAGCGGGAAATGGGCCTGTGTGCTTTCACTGTCGATATCATGACTGAAACCATTTTTGTCAGAAATGGTGACAATCCCCTCTAATAAATAAATCGCACTATCGGTCGGTTGGTTATAGGTGAACAGGGTTTCGTTGGCTTTAATCAGCTCACTGTGGTTTTCATCGGCAAAGGCCTGAAGAATATCTTCGTTCAAGTTTCGGACAGGAATAAGCTTTTTTAATTTTTCAAGCGAAATCTTTTGGGCGGGTTGTTGCGAAGACGCCACTTTTTTAGGATCTTTAAAAAAAGATTTTAGAATTTCCATATCGATTGTTTTGCATAAATTAAGATAAAGGTGCTAAAAACCGTAAGATTTTGATCTGTAAAATCGTTCAGATGTATTGCACACAGTATAGACGTAATTTTAATGTCGTCATCCGGTTTTGCGTTTGGCTTCTAATTTAGCAATAACGCTCTGGGTATCCGGTCGAATTTGACGCCATTGATAAAAGGCTTCTGCGGCTTGTTCAACCAGCATGCCCAAGCCATCCAGACAGTGTGCCGCACCTTGCGCTTTAGCCCATTTGACAAAGGCGGTGTCCGTGTTGGCATAGGCCAGATCATAACAACAGCTTGCTGAATGCAGCAGATTATCCGGCAGAGGCGGGAGCTGGCCGGATAAGCTGGCCGAGGTAGCATTTAAAATAATATCAAACTGCAAACCGGCTAAATCATCAAAGCCACACCCTGTTATTGAACCGGTTTGCATGAACTCCAGGGCCAGTTTCTTAGCCTTGCTTACCGTTCGGTTGGCGATGTAAAGCGAAACAGGTGATTGTGCCATGACAGGCCCTATGATGCCACGTGCGGCACCGCCTGCGCCGAGAATAAGAACCCGCGCATTGTGTAGGTTGACCTGATGATTGCTGACCAGGTCTGTAACAAGACCGACGCCGTCAGTATTGTCGCCTGACAATGTGCCATCCTGTTGCACAATAATTGTATTGACCGCTTTGCTGAAGCGGGCACGTTCTGTTAATTGCTCCACTTTCTGGAAAGCCAGTTCTTTAAGTGGGACGGTACAATTTAAACCACGACCGCTATGCGCCAGGAAATCTGCCAAAGCGCGGCCAAAATTTTCCGCCGGCACGTCGATAGCCTCATAGGTGAGTGTTTGCCCGGTTTGCTCAGCAAAGCAGCGATGAATAAAGGGGGACTGGCTATGACGGATAGGGTGGCCAAAAACGGCGTAGCGATCGACGGACATGGTTAAACTGCTCTTTTGGCCAGCCATATTTCAAGACCAATAGTGAGCGCCACGATAAGAATCGCTAACAAACTGTTAATTAATAAAAAATGATCGCTATAGGCAATAATAATCGCCGCGATCCCTAAATAGACACCGACCAGACTAAAACGCCAGCCTATGCGTATGCCATCGAGAATAGTAGCCAGCGCAAGGATTAACAGCATAACGGGGGAACTGGATGTTTCAGTTAAAACGTCGGCCTGTTCAAGCAGGAAAACACCGCCAATCGTCGCCATGGAAGACAGCCAGTGCAAAGCCTGTTCTTTGACAATCGAGCTGAATTCGTCATCGACTTGTTCCTTGTCTTGCAGCCACGCAATCAGGATAGCAAGCAGTGCAAACACAACGACCATCACCATCCAGTAAGCGTAACCATCTAATGGTGAAAAATCGGTAACAATAATGCCACCGAGCGACAACAGCAGCAGAAAGAATAAAATGCCGTCTTCAATCTGAAATTCTCGTTCATCACTTAGTTTGAAAAGTCCCATGGATTGCTCCTTCTTATCTTGATAGCCATTCAGCGGCTTTTTTAGCGTAATACGTCAAAATTGCATCGCAACCGGCGCGTTTAAACCCGACTAAAGATTCTAACACAACGTTTTTTTCATCCAACCAGCCATTTTGGCTGGCCGCCTTTAGCATCGCATATTCTCCACTGACCTGATAAGCAAATGTGGGGACGCCAAATCGGTCTTTTGCGCGTCGAATAATGTCCAGACAAGGCATGCCAGGTTTTATCATGATCATGTCGGCGCCTTCTTGCAGATCCAGTTCGATTTCACGCAAGGCTTCGTCAGAATTAGCCGGATCCATCTGATAGCTATATTTGTCGGCACCGGCAAGGTTAGCCGCTGAACCGACCGCATCTCTGAAGGGGCCATAAAATGAAGAGGCATATTTGGCCGAATAGGCTAAAATGCGCGTATTGATATGGCCATTTTGCTCCAGCACACGCCGGATTGCACCCACCCGGCCATCCATCATATCGGAAGGCGCAACAATATCGGCTCCGGCTTCGGCATGTGATAAAGCCTGTTTACATAAGGCTTCAACGGTTTCATCATTGATAACATAACCTGATTCATTTAATAAACCATCCTGACCGTGTAAGGTAAATGGATCTAAAGCGACATCTGTGATGACACCTAATTGCGGAAAGTTTTGTTTTAATGCACGCACGCAACGTTGGGCTAATCCTTGCGGATTCCAGGCTTCTTCCGCAGTTTCTGATTTTCGACTATCATTAACCACCGGAAACAAGGCAATGGCCGGAATACCTAAAGCAATCAATTGTTGCGCCTCTTCCAGAATCAAATCTATCGACATTCGATAGATATCGGGCATTGAGGCAACGCTTTGTTTTTGGTTTTCGCCTTCAAGAACGAACATCGGATAAATCAAGTCATCCGTTGTGAGCTTATTCTCTTGCATCAAGCGGCGTGAAAAAGACTGGTAACGCATACGGCGCATGCGAAGGCGAGGAAAAAGCGTGTTATTATTGTCGAAATTTTCCATGGTGTTTATATTAGAGAATAAGTATATAATAATTAAAGTGATTTAAGGTATCAGTCATTTTAACAGGGTATTTTGTAAAGTTTAAAGAATTCACAGAACCGTTTCAGGAGTGGTTATGAAAATCAAGTCGTACACGCATTTTTTATTTTTTGTTTTAAGCATGCTTTTTCTGGCAATCAACTCAAGTCAGGCACAAGCGACGTTGGCAGAGCCGCAGAAAATTATCAAAGATGCGTCTAATAAATTAAAACAGCGTATTCAGGATAAAACCTTTACCCAGGATTTTAAAAAGATTACTAAATTTGTGGATAGTGTCATTTATCCCCATATGGACTTTGAAAAAATTTCTCGAGGTGTTTTAGGCAGGCTGTGGCACAAGGCCACGCCTGAAGAAAAAACGGCTTTTACCGAGGAGTTTAAAACCTTGCTGGTCAGAACCTATTCCCGTGCGTTTGTGGAATTTAATGACTGGAGCATTGAATTTTTACCGTTGGATATGGAAAAAGACGTTAAAACATTTACCAGTCGCAGAACCGGTAAAATGATCCAGAAGGTGGTGATCAGAACCCAGATTTTACAGCCTGGGCAACAGCCTCTTCCGGTCGATTACCGGATGTATAAAGAAGAGGGCGGTGACTGGAAAGTCTATGACATCATTATTGGCGGTGTCAGTCTGGTCACCAATTATCGCACGACATTCAAAAATGAATATAAACAAATGGGCTCGTTGAAAAAAGTCATTGAAAATCTGGCCAGACGGAATAAAGAGGCTTTTGAAAAAAGCGCGAATGCAGAAAAGTCAGCGTAAGTTCACAGCGCATGTCTGACAGTAAAGATTGGCTTTATGCTGTACCTCTGGGAAAAATAGAGGCGTTTAATTTGACCAGGCCGTAGTGTCGAAGTCTGGTTTCAATATTTTAATTTCGCTTCCATGCTGGCATTGAAATAAATGGATTATCAAACGCTATATCAGTTTTTACGTCAGGAAGGCGCTGAAAACTGGTTAAAACAACTTCCCGATCAATTAGATGACGCCTTGGATAATGCCCGACATGGCAATTTGGCACAGTGGAAACACACAGTCAAGCATTTGCCGCATTATCCGACATCCTATATGAACATTGCCGATAGCGTGACGATTGGGCGGTTGGAAGATATATCAGAGTCGCAACGGTTGCAGCTAAAAACACAATTGCAGAATATTGGCCCGTGGCGCAAAGGGCCTTATTTTCTTTATGGTCTGCATGTCGATACCGAATGGCGATCAGACTGGAAATGGCAGCGTGTCTTGCCGCATATCGCGAGTTTAAAAAACCGGCGCGTGCTGGATGTAGGCTGCGGTAATGGCTATCATTGCTGGCGCATGCTGGGCGAGGGCGCGCGTTTTGTGATCGGTGTCGATCCTTATTTGCTCAATGTCATGCAGTTTCAGGCCATTGCCAAACTGTATGGCCGTGCACCGCTCTATGTCTTGCCGATGGGACTTGAGCAGTTGCCAACGGGGCTGGAATTGTTCGATACCGTGTTTTCAATGGGCGTTTTGTATCACAGGCGCTCGCCGATCGATCATTTATTGGATCTGAAAGCCTGCTTACGTCCGGGCGGTGAACTGGTTTTGGAAACCCTGGTCATCGAAGGTGATGAAAACACCGTACTCGTGCCGCCCGGACGCTATGCCAACATGCGCAACGTTTGGTTCATTCCCAGTTGCGCCGCGCTGGAAGTCTGGCTTAAACGCAGCGGTTTTGATGACATCAAACTGTGTGATGTCCATAAAACCAGTTTTGAGGAACAACGCAGCACCGAATGGATGCCATCGCATTCATTAAAAAACTTTCTCGACCCGGACAATCCTCACCTGACACTGGAGGGTTTGCCCGCGCCGGTAAGAGCCGTTTTTACTGCACGTCGAGATTAGTTCAGCGCCCTGAACGGCTAATACTCTACTTTGACAATTTCCTTTTAATGGCATTGATTCCATTTTTAACCCCAGGCCAGCCGTAAACTATCCATTGCTTCCAGACATACAGAAAAGAATGTTGAAGCAAACAGGCTGTTTTTTTAAACAGATCGGCAGGATTTTCCAGACCAATACGGGCAAGCCCATTTTCGACATAATTGCTCCAGGCCGGGTAGCGATGTCCCTGGTTATCCACAAAGACCTTATCGAACAGCCACATTTCCAATAATGACGTTACCAACATGAAGGCAAAGGAAATCGCCATTCCCATGCCGGCCACAATCACGAGCCAGGCAAACATTGGATGCAGCTTGGTTAGCCACCAGGATAGAATATCAACCAATAAAAAGACATAGGGCATCCCGATAGCAACACATTTATAACCTGTCCTGGGTGTTTCGGTAAAGCTGAAAATCATTCCGACAAACATGAAAATAAAGCTGATCCCAAACAGATGGATATGTGAAACACGTGTCAATGAGGAGAAGGTGGCCCCCTGATCCTGTTCTGTGACCGACGCTATATTTTCAAATTTTGTAAAATCAGGAATGCCGCTGGCTGCTTCGTTATGGCACATGACACATCTATCTTCGATAATCTTGCTAACGCCCGAAGACACATAAGAAGACTGTGCAGCGCCATCACGTATCCATTGCATAATGGCAAAGCGCTCATTTTCAGGTGCCTTATCTTTCATTGAGCCATTAAGCTTGGTTTCCAGTAACGTGCCAGAACGGTTGCCGTAGTAGCTATAAACAATATCATCAACTGATAAACCAAATTTACCATCTGCCATGCCGTGGGTGAAGAGTATTTGAATCAGTGCGAAAAAATAGCCAACAGCCACGGTGGTGAGATATCCCGTAAACAAAACCTTGATAGGGGTATCAATGTCTTTTAATGGCTTAAGTTCGATGTTCATGCATAACTCCAAAACGCTTATATGGATTATTATTCTAGCAGGCTATAGTTGACCGTATAAGCGGTTATAGAGAAATTAATTGTTTACTAAATATTTACAAACAAAGTTGTTTTCATCACATATGCTGTCATTTGATTACAATTGTTTTGTTTCTTATGCGACACTCAATCAAGTCTTCATGTTTTTAGCTTTTTAGCCAGCCGCGTGCCGCTGATTTATCTTCTAATTCAATGTCTCTGACACGGGAAAATATTGGGAATTCTCGGTCTAACAAAAAAGCTGATCGTGTGGTAAGGGTTTGCAGAAATAAAAACCCTGAAAACAATGGCAGCCGCAACCAATTAAAGCTTGTAACTGGCTTTCGGTTTCCACGCCTTCGGCAATTACATCCAGGCCTAAATGTATAGCCATGGCGATAATCGTATCGATAATAGCCAGGTCGGATGGGCTGTTGTCCAGATTAGACACAAAGGAGCGGTCAACTTTTAATTGATCAATGGGTAAGCGGCTCAAATAGGATAAAGAAGAATACCCGGTACCAAAATCATCTATCGAAAAACGTAATCCTAACTGGCGTAGCTGATGCATCTTGTCAATGCTTTGTTCAACATTATTGAAAATTAATGATTCGGTGATTTCCAGAATAATCCGGTTAGGATCGACGCCAGTATCTTTGATAATCGAGGTGACTTTTTCGATAAAAGCATCATCAGAAAATTGTTTAGTGCTGATATTGATGGCGATATGCGGAATATCTCGGTCTGTAGTGCGTTGCCACTGGGCCAGCTGTAAACAGACGTTGCGTATTACTTGTTCGCCAATATCGATAATCAGCCCGGTTTGTTCGGCAATCGGAATGAAGTCAGCAGGTGAAACCAGACCTTTTTCAGGGTGTTGCCAACGAATCAGCGCTTCACAACCGAGGATTTTATGTTGTTGATTGAATTGCAATTGATAAAATACTTTAAATTGATTTTCTGCCAAGGCCAGATACATTTCCTTTTCCAGTTGCAGGCGTTTATTGGCTTCCGCCTGTAATTCGGAATAAAAGAAGCTGAAATCGTTTTTGCCTTTTCGCTTGGCTTCATACATGGCCGCATCGGCTTCTTTCACGATTTGCTCTGGATCTTTATGAATATCGGAGAATAAAGAAATGCCTATACTGCAAAAAATATGTAATTCATGTTGGGAAATTCTAAAAGGTTCTCTCAACGAGGCTAATAATTTGTGAATTACAACCGTTACTTGCTCGGTGGCATCGTCTTTATCGCTGGCTAGATTGGACAGCAAAATTACAAATTCATCACCGCCAATTCTGACAATGGTATCCTCGTCACGAAAAATTTGTTTTAAGCGCTTGGCAACCTGTATCAAAAACTGGTCACCAGTTTTATGGCCTAATGAATCGTTGATGCGTTTAAAGTCATCCAGATCCAGAAAAAGAACGGCGCTATGGCGATTGTTTTGCGACGATTTCAGAATTTGTCGTCGTAGTTGTATTTCCAGTAAATTTCGATTGGCCAAGCCAGTCAATGAATCGTAATGTGCAAGCTGCCAGAGTTTTTTTTCGGCATCCTTGAATTTAGAAATATCACTAAATACAGAAATATAATATTTAACGTGGTTATCAATAATAACCTGATTAATAGTTTGCCAGACTGGAAAAATTTTATCATCCTTGCGTTTATTCCATATTTCGCCTTGCCAGAATTGATCACTGTGTATTTGATTCCACATCGTCGCATAAAAATGACTGTCCTGAATTCCCGATGACAGGATTTTTGGGTTGCGACCAATGACTTCATCCCGTTGATAACCAGTTATCTTGCAAAATGCCGGATTGACATCAATTATTTTGGCATTCGCATCGGTGATGACCATGGCTTCAGAAGAGGTATTAAACAGGTGTTTGTAGATATGCGAACTGATTTCATTCGACACAGGTGTTGAGTCAGTTTGCGTTGAATGACCAAACTCTTGCGGTTCAGTCGATTGGCGAGAATTCATATTTGACCCCGAGCTATTTGAATGAAAAACTGCTTAATGGAAGCGTTGTTCAAGTACACATGAAT
>Ga0114934_10001862_pt1 | contig 13645 bp, 9 predicted proteins | sample 4SBtaG_2_FD_99695 | JGI IMG/M metagenome (GOLD analysis project Ga0114934, IMG submission 99695) | Deep subsurface microbial communities from Kolumbo volcano to uncover new lineages of life (NeLLi) - 4SBTROV10_white metaG | ecosystem: Environmental > Aquatic > Marine > Volcanic ... | reverse complement strand
TTTGTAATAAAAAGAATAGAATGTAAAATGAAGATTATTCATAAATTTTAGCGTTGATTTTGTTTTTCTTGATTTTGTATTTTAACACAGTCTCTGCTATCCCTGCCGCACGCACGCATCTACATTGTGCTTTATTCTTACATTTTAAAACCAACGCAAAAACAAAAGTGCAAAGACTGCTTAAGTGCAAAAATTAACAAATCCAACAACCAAACAATTCAACAATTTAACAAGGTTTAGCATAAACTTCACTTTTACAGAATATAAGTCATTCCCTTGCTTCTAAAAGGAAGTAGAAATGTATATAGAATTTAAAATAAACGGTAATTAAAAAAATCAACTATTCGCTGACAATCAACTTTCTTTCCAGAGCATTTAATATCTCAATTCCAACAAAAAGTGTATTTTTAGGAAGTATTGGCATCACAACTTCAGGCCATTCTATGAAACAGTAATTTTCTGAGTAGAAATAATCTTCAACCCCAATGTTCAAAGCATCTTCAATTGACTCTAACCTGTAAAAATCAAAATGATAAACCTTCTGCTTGGCTTCATCAACATACTCATTGATAATAGCAAAAGAAGGACTTGTTACATCACTTTTTACGCCCAGCAAATTGCAAATTTCCTTGATTAATGTCGTTTTACCTGCAGCCATTGGTGCATTAAAAGCAATGATTTTTACATTTTTAGTCTCAAAAAATTCGAGTAAAGACTTTGCTACCTTGTTTATATCCTGCAGATTGTATTTTATTTCCATAAAAAAAAACTGTCTGCAAATATAGACAGTTTTTTTATTGTTTCAAGACTTTGATGCAGAAATAAGTGACATCAGCATAAGCCTTGATTGTCGCTTTAATGTTTAAGCTAATAGTTCATCAATTATTTTATTGAATGTTTCGCTTGGTCTCATTGCTTTTGAAACTTTTTCTTCATCAGGCAAATAATATCCACCTAAATCAACAGATTTTCCTTGTGCATTGACAAAATCTTCTGTTATATTTTTTTCATTTTCAGCAAGATATTTGGCAACAGGTTCAAATTCTTTTTTCAATTCCAAATCTGAATCTTGTTTTGCCAATTCATTAGCCCAATACAATGCAAGATAAAAATGCCCTGTTCTATTGTCGGGTTCGTTAACTTTTCTTGATGGAGATTTTCCGTTATTCAAAACCTGTGTAACAGCTTTGTCAAGAGTTTCGGACAACAACAAAGCTTTAGGATTATTATACATTTTTCCGTAATGTTCCAAAGAAACACCAAAAGCAAGATATTCTCCAAGAGAATCCCAACGAAGGTGACCTTCTTTTAAAAATTGGGCTACGTGTTTTGGAGCAGAACCGCCTGCACCTGTTTCAAACAATCCACCACCAGCTAATAAAGGAACAATTGAAAGCATTTTTGCACTTGTACCAAGTTCCAAAATTGGGAACAAGTCTGTAAGGTAATCTCTAAGTGCATTTCCTGTTACAGAAATTGTATCCAAACCTTTTTTGCTTCTTTCTAATGAAAAACGCATAGCTTCGTGAGGTGCTTTTATTGAAATGTCAAGGGCTGTAGTATCTTCATCTTTTAGGTATGTTTCAACTTTTTTAATCATTTGTGCATCGTGAGCTCTATTTTTATCAAGCCAGAAAACGACAGGACTTCCTGTTTCTCTACCGCGTCTGACAGCAAGTTTCACCCAATCGCGTATTGCAACGTCTTTTGCTTGACAACCTCTGTAAATGTCTCCTGCATTGACTTTGTGTTCCATCAAAACTTCACCTGTATTGTTGTCAACAACTTTCATTGTTCCATTTGCTGGAATTTTAAAAGTTTTGTCGTGAGAGCCATATTCTTCAGCTTTCATAGCCATAAGTCCTACATTTGAAACATTACCCATTGTTGCAGGATTGAAAGCTCCGTGTTCTTTGTGAAAATTAATAGCTTCATTATAAGCAAGAGCATAAGTGCGGTCTGGTATCACAATTTTTGTATCGTGCAATTTTCCATCAGGACCCCACATCTTGCCACCATCTCTAATAACTGGAGGTATAGATGCATCTATAATAATTAGGTTAGGTGCGTGTAAATTTGTTATTCCTTTGTCAGAATCAACCATTGCAATTTCTGCTTGACGAGAGTATGTTTCTTTTATAGCATTTTCGATTTCTGTTTTTTTAGCAGCTGGCAATTTTTCAAGTTTTTTGTATAAATCACCAAGCCCTAAGTCTGGATTTACGCCAATTTCTTCAAATTCTGACTTATATTTTTCAAAAACATCTTTGAAATATGATTTCACAAAATGCCCAAAAATAACAGGGTCGGAGACTTTCATCATTGTTGCTTTCAGATGAACAGAGAAAAGCACTTCCTTAAGTTTAGAATCTTTAATCACTTCATCAGCAAAATGTGATAGTTCATTAGCGTTCATAAAAGTTCCATCAAGTACTTCGTCTTGATCTAAGTTCAAGTTTTCTTTTAAAACGACGATTTCACCATTGTCTTTTAAAAGTTCATATCTTATGCTTGTAGGTTTGTCGATAACTATAGACTTTTCATTACTATAAAAGTCACCTTTTTGCATAAATGCAACGTGAGTTTTAGAATCTTTATCCCAATCTCTCAATTTGTGAGGAAATTTTTTTGCATAATTTTTTACTGATGGTGCAACGCGTCTGTCCGAATTTCCTTGTCTCAAAACTGGATTTACAGCACTACCTAAACAAGCAGCATATCGTTTTTTTATTTCTGCTTCTTTTTCGTTTTGTGGTTCTTCTGGATACTCAGGTACCATAAAACCTTTTGCTCTCAATTCTTCAATTGCAGCTTTTAGCTGTGGTACCGATGCACTAATATTTGGTAATTTGATGATATTGGCTTCGGGCTTATTTACCAATTGACCAAGATTTCCAAGAGAGTCTTCAACTTTTTGATTTTCTTCAAGAAATTCGGGAAAAGTAGCAAGAATTCTACTTGCTAAAGAAATGTCACTAACTGCAATTCCAACTCTTGAACTTTTTGTAAATGCTTTAATAATTGGAAACAATGAAAAAGTTGCTAAGTATGGTGCTTCATCTGTTTTTGTCCATATAATTTTTCCTGACATGTTGATATTTTTTTATTTTTTTACAAAAGTAATAATTTTAGATATATCTAAAAATGTTATTATATTCTTATTTAAAATTCTTATAAGATTTGTTCTTTATCTAAAATAAAAAAAGAGGCTGCAAACCAGCCCCTTTAATCATAGTAAATTACATTTATTTAATTCCTGCAATTTCTTCAAGCATATCAGTTGTAAGAGATTTTGGTCTTTCGATTGGGTAACCTAAAGCTCTGTCCCAAGTAATATTTGCCAAAGTTCCTATTGCACGGCCAACTCCGAATAATACAGTGTAGAAGTCATATTCACGTAATCCGTAGAACCATTGAACAACGCCTGATTGTGCGTCAACATTTGGCCATGGGTTTTTAGCTTTTCCTTGTTCAACAAGAATATCAGGAACAACTTTGTAAAGTATGTCAACATATTTGAATAAATCATCATCTGGAAGATATTTTAAGCAATAGTCACGCTGTACTTTGTATCTTGGGTCTGTTTTACGAAGAACTGCGTGTCCGTATCCTGGAATTACCTGACCAGAATTCAATGTATCCCATACGAATTTTTTCATTTCTTCTTCTGTTGGAATCTTGTTACCCATTTTTTCGCGTACACCTTGAATCCAACGTAATACTTCCTGATTTGCCAAGCCATGTAATGGTCCTGCTAATCCGTCTAACATTGCTGAAGTAGCATAGTATGGGTCAGAAAGTGCAGAAGCAACCAAGTGACTAGTGTGAGCTGATACGTTTCCACTTTCGTGGTCTGCATGGATAATGAAATACATACGAGCAACTTCGTCGTAAGGTGTGTCAATTCCCATAAGGTGAGCAAAGTTTCCACCCAAATCCAAACTATTGTCGTCGTCGAAGAATTCGCCGTTTTTGTATTTCAATCTGTAGATATAAGCTGCGATTCCCGGTAATTTTGCAAGAATATCAGTTGCATCTTCAAGCATATATTCCCATGCTCTCATTTTATCAAAACCTTCTGCATAATGTTTTGCAAATTTTGATTCTTTTTGCATTGCAATAACTGCTAATGAAAATAATGCCATTGGATGAGAATCTTTTGGAGCTGTATTTAATAAATCTTTTACGTATTGAGGAATTGCTCTGCGTGCTTTGAAATCTTCTACGACTTCTGCAATTTCATCTTTTGTAGGAACTTCGCCTGTTAATAGCAACCACCATAAGCCTTCTACATAAGGTTGTTCTTTTCCTTCTGGTTTTGGTAATTTTTCAAAAACCTCAGGTAATGTCATTCCGCGGTATCTGATACCTTCATAAGGATCAAGATAAGAAATATCAGTTACCAAACTTTTGATACCTCTCATACCACCTATTATCTGAGCCATTGTTACTTCACCAACTTTTACATCTTTGTATTCTTTTAGTAATTTAACAGTACGTGGACGATGTGCCTCAATTTTTGCGGCAAGTTTATTTTTAAGCTTTTCCATAACTAAATAATTTATTTGTTATTAAATTTTTTATAAAAGAAGATATTTTAATTTTAAAATCAAAAATTTTTGAAGTGTTTTAGAATACTTTTTTTTGACTTATTTTTTCTTATTTTATTGCTTTCCTTGACTATATAGCGACAAACACATCTGGAAATTTATAAAAATAGCTCAACATTATTTTTTTTTATGTTTTTTGACAAAATATACATATATTTAAATAGTTATTTTTTTAAATTAAATCTGGATTTCTCAAAATGTAGAATTTTTATTTCTTTTGAAATAAAAAATGAAAAAAATTACTGTTTTAGGTGCAGGTAGAGTTGGGAGTGCTATTGCTATAGATTTGGCAAAGAAATTTGATGTTTTATCAATTGACATAAATGAGTCAAATTTTGAATTATTAAATTCCCAAAATGTGACGACAAAGAAAGGAGACGCAACAGATGTATCTTTTTTAAAAACAGTCGTTTCAGAATCGGACATTGTAATTTCTGCTGTTCCCGGATTTTTAGGATATCAAACTTTAAAAAATTTGATAGAACTGCAAAAAGATATTGTTGACATTTCTTTTTTTGCTGAAGATCCTTTTACTCTAAATGAACTTGCAATAAAAAATAAGGTAACAGCAGTTATTGACGCAGGAGTTGCACCCGGAATGGGAAATTTGATACTTGGTCATCATTATGCAAATATGCAGGTAGAAGACTACGAATGTCTTGTTGGTGGCTTACCTATTGAGAGAACCTGGCCTTATGAATACAAAGCGGTATTTTCTCCTATTGACGTAATAGAAGAATACATAAGACCCGCGAGATATGTACAAAATAATCAGTTGGTCGTAAGAGAAGCATTGTCTGATACAGAATTAGTGGAATTTGAAGGAATTGGCACATTGGAAAGCTGGAATTCAGATGGTTTACGTACATTGATAAAAACAATGAATGGTGTACCCAATATGATCGAAAAGACTTTACGCTATCCCGGAACAGTTGAATATTTAAAAGTTTTGAGAGAATCAGGATATTTCTCTTATGATTATGTAGAAGTAAATGGTCAAAAAATCAGACCAATAGATTTGACAGCAAAACTTTTATTTCCATTATGGCAATTAAAAGAAGGAGAAGAGGATTTTACAGTTATGCGAATTATAATAAAAGGAACAGAAAATGGACAGAAAGTAGAATACAGATACGTTTTGTTCGACAAATACGACAGAGAAACAAAGACAATATCAATGGCAAGGACAACAGGATATACTTGTACTGCTGTTGCTAATTTGGTCTTAGAAGGAAAATTTAACGAGAAAGGTATAATTCCTCCTGAATTAGTTACACAAAACAACGATAATCTTGATGCAATCATTAAATATCAAAAAGAAAGAGGCGTTATATATAAAATAACCAAAAGCTAATCGTCAAATATGAAATCAAATAAAGTGTTTTTATTCTCAAAAAAAAATTATATTTGAATCAAACATAGAATAAAAGATATGAAAATAATATTTATTTTTGCTGCTTTAATATTATTATTTGGATGCAATAATGATAATTTGAAAGATTCTAGTTATGATGATGATTGTGACTATTCATCTTGCGAGACAGTAGAACCTTTTTACACTGACATTTCAATAAAATTTACAAGGAATGCAGAGAATCCAAATCCTACAATATATCTTATGAATGGATATTATGATGAAGGTTCAATAATTGACAGCATTGAAACAGATACTGTTTCTGGCAAAATAGCTAGTAAATCAGTGCTTCTAAATTTTCAATACACTGTTTTTATAAAATACATTTCAGGAACAGACACTATTATAGCAATTGATGGAGATTATGTACACAAAAACACATATAATGAGTGCGATTCAATTTGCTGGGCAGTTTATAACACAAAATTTAACTTAAAACTTAAATAAAATGAAATCATACAGAAAAGAACTTTGGTTTAATGTTCCAAACAGACGAGGATTTTTGAACATTACCCATCAGGTAGAAGAAGCATTAGCAGAAAGCAAAATTCAAGAAGGATTTGTACTTGTAAATGCAATGCACATAACAGCAAGCGTTTTTATAAATGATGACGAATCTGGCTTGCATCAAGACTTTGAGAGATGGCTTGAAGAATTGGCTCCAGAAAAGCCATATTCAAACTATAATCACAACAGAACAGGCGAAGATAACGGCGATGCTCACATTAAACGAACTTTGATGGGTAGAGAAGTTGTTGTTGCCGTAACAAACGGACGCCTTGATTTTGGACCTTGGGAACAAATTTTTTATGGCGAATTTGACGGTATGCGTAGAAAAAGAGTTCTGATAAAAATTATCGGTGAATAATTTATTCTTTTTGATTAATTAATTAATTCTTTGAAAGTCAAAATATGTTTTATACAAATTTCGACTTTTTTCATTTTTTTATTCTAAATTAGAGTAATATTTTTTGATTTGGAACAATCATTGTCATAAATATTAAAGCAATTTATTTTTCCAAAGAATAACTTTATAGATAATATGAAAAAAAACATTATATTTTATTTTGTTCTATTTATAGCAACTAATATATCTGCACAACATATTCAGCTTAAATTTGAACATTTATCAGTAACAGAAGGATTGTCGCAAAGTTCTGTAAGTAGTGTTGCCGAAGACGAACACGGATTTATGTGGTTTTCTACACTCGATGCTCTAAATAAGTTCGATGGTTACAAAATAACAAAATATTATGAAGACTCTACAGAAGGAGGATTGCCAGACAATATTATCAATTATGTTTATTCTACTCCTGATGAAACAAAACAATTGTGGATAGGTACAGCTGATAATGGTTTATGCTTATACGATCCTATATTTGATAAATTTATACAATATTCCCACAAAAAAAATCCAAACACACTTATCGACGATCACGTAAACTGTATTGTCGGCAATAAAGATATTTTATGGATTGGGACACAAGAAGGCTTATCAATGTTTGACAGAGTAAATAACAGATGGAAAAATTTCGATGCAAACAACTCTGACTTGAAATCCGTAAATATTAGCACATTAAAATTTGATGCTCAGGGAGATTTGTGGGTTGGCACAAGAAAAGGGCTTTATAGAATTGACACATCTACTTTTATAATCGACTTTTTCAATACCGAATCCGGTTTACCCTCCGATATTATTCTTAGCCTCGCCTTGGCAAATGATGAAAGTTTCTGGGTTGGTACATCAAACGGCTTGGTTAGGTTTAACCCAGTAAAAGGAAATTTTGAAAAATTTGAAGCATCAAACCAACTTCCTGATCAACAAATAAACGCACTTCTTTTTGATTATCAAGGCATAATGTGGATTGGAACTCAACAAGCAGGATTAGTCAGATATGATTTCTCTACAGGTCAGATGAATGTTTTTCAATATGACCCGACTGATCCATCAAGCATTAGTGTAAATACAATTTTATTTCTATACGAAGACAGTAAGCATATTCTATGGGTTGGAACATCTCTTGGAGGTGTAGATAAATGGAATCGTGTAGCACTGAATTTACTTGTTTTTAGACATAATCCCTATAATCCGTATAGCCTTAGCTCAAGCAGAGTAAGAAGTATTTATGAAGATAACAACGGAATAGTTTGGATTGGAACTGTTGATGGCGGTCTGAACAAATGGGATCCTGAAAAGCTAAAATTTATACATACACAATTTTCATCATTAGATCAAAAAAGTATTCCAGATAATCACATTAGAGCTATAATAAAAGACTCAAAAGGAAGATTTTGGATTGGAACAGCAAATTCCGGGCTTGTAATTATCGACCAAAAAACAATGAAGGTAAAACAAAAATTCATTAACAATCCCGATGACTCGACAACTATATCTTCGAACAAAATATGGCGTATCGTAGAAGACAAAAACGGAACGCTTTGGATTGCAACATACGGAGGTGGTGTGAATTACCTCGACAATGATAATTATATTTTCAAATCTATAAGAAAAAATACTGATGCTAAAAATTCCTTGAGTAATGATTTTTGTACAAACATTTTCGCTGATTCAAGGGGTAAAATTTGGATTGGCACAATAGAAGGTTTAAATATGTATGACCCAAAAACAAATAAGAATACTATATTTATCCACAATCCAAATGACACAAATTCAATTTGCAACAATAGAATATATTCTATCATTGAAGATTCTGACGGAGAAATTTGGGTAGGAACAAAAGGTGGATTAAGTAGATATTTAGGGAATAATCATTTTCAAAACTTCACAGTAAAAAATACAGATATTCCCAACAATGTAATAATGGGAATGCTCGAAGATTCAGAGCAAAATATTTGGTTGACTACAAATCAAGGTTTATGTAAATTCAACAGAGTAACACACAAAGCCAAAACCTATGATGTAAAAGACGGATTGCAGAGTAATGAATTTTTAGTTGGTTCTTATTTCAAAACTAAAAAAGGAATGTTTTTAATAGGAGGAATTAATGGATTTAACGCTTTTTACCCCGAAAAAATTAAAATAAATCCTAATAAACCATATATTGTCATTACAGACCTAATGGTATCCAATCAAAAATTTTATACAGATACCAATATTACAGAAAAAAAATACTTAAAACTAACATATAAACAAAATGACCTCACATTCAGCTTCGTAGCAATTGATTATATTTTGCCTGAAAAAAATCAATATGCCTATAAACTTGAAGGCTATGACCAAGAATGGATATACAGCAAATACCTCCGTATAGCCAGATACACAAATCTACCTCCCGGTCATTATACTTTCAGAGTGATTGGCTCTAACAATGACGGTATCTGGAACAAAGAAGGAACTTTTATCCACATATATATAAAACCGGCTTTCTGGCAAACTCTTGCTTTCAAAATCGGGCTGGGAATTTTAATACTTGCATTAGCATTTACTTTCTACAAGGTTAGAATGCGTATGCTAAAAATACAGAAAAAGAAACTAGAAGAAGAAGTAAAAAGACAAACAAAAGAAATAAGAGAAAAGAACGAAGAAATAACTATTCAAAATTCTGTTTTAATACAACAAAAAGAAGAAATTCAGACACAAAGAGACCAAATTGAAGAGCAACACAAAATTGCAATCGCACAAAGAGACCTTATTGCATTGCACAAAAAAGAAATAGAAGACAGTATCATTTATGCAAAAAATATTCAAACAGCAGCATTACCAGAGAACAAACTTATTCAATTGCTATTCAATGAATTTTTTATTCTCTTTATGCCGCGAGATATTGTAAGTGGAGATTTCTATTGGGCATCCCAAAAAAAAGGCAAAATTATTGCTGTTGCTGCCGACTGTACAGGTCACGGCGTACCCGGAGCTTTTATGAGTATGCTTGGTATCAGCTTTTTGAATAAAATTGTGAATGAAAAAGAAATTCTTGAACCAAATATTATTCTTGACAGTCTAAGAGCTAATATTGTCAAAGCTTTGAAACAATCTGTAGATGGAGTTACAAAAGACGGAATGGATATTTCGGTTTGCGTAATAGATAATAAAAAACAAACACTGGAATTTGCATCAGCTAACAACTCAATGTATATGATAAGAAACAACGAATTGACTGAAATTGAAGCTGATAGTATGCCTGTTGCTATTTACGACAATATGAAACCATTTAATAAAATTGTTATCAACATTGAGCCAGATGATGTTTTCTACATGTTTTCTGATGGATATGCAGACCAGTTTGGCGGACCAAAATCAAAAAAATTCAAATATTCGAATCTTAAAAAATTGTTCCTAAAAATTCACAAAATGCCAATGCAGGAGCAAAAAAAATATTTAAATGATACCATTGTTAAATGGATGAATTTCCCTGATAAATATACTGGAGAAGATAAACATTTTCAAATTGACGATATCTTGATTTTTGGAATCAGAGTTTAAAATAATTGATAATTTATAATTTATAATTTATAATTCATAAAGATTAACATCCAAGTTCCACTAATTTTTTTCTCTGTTAAACATTACAGTAAAAAGGTTGTATCCTACGAAATTGCTGAATACATATCGAAATATTTTGTTTTTTACATAAAAAAATTTAACTTTATCAAAAAAATAGACCTATGCAAAACTATCCAGACTTTTCTTATGATTATCAATTGCTTATCAAGCATTTATTTGAAAGGGTTCCCGATTGGAGACCTAATGAAGAAATTCATTATCGTGACAAATTTCATTACACCTATGCCGATTTTTACAAAAGAGTTCATAAATTGGCTAATCTCTTAAAATCATTAGGTATAGAAAAGGGCGATATGGTAGCTGTTATGGACTGGGACAGCCATAGATACCTGGAGCATTATTTTGCTGTTCCGATGATGGGTGCAATATTACATACCATAAATATTCGCTTATCACCCGACCAAATGCTATATACGATTAATCATGCCGAGGACAAAATTCTCGTTGTACATAAAGATTTTGAACCTCTAATCCTAAAAATGCAAGGCAATTTTGAAACCGTAAAGCATATTATATACATAGACGACGGTGAAGAATACAGTCCTAAATTTGAAAATTCGGGCGAATATGAAAAGCTAATAGCAGAGCAAAAGGATTTCTACGACTTTCCTGATTTTGACGAAAATACTATAGCTACTACTTTTTATACAACAGGTACAACGGGTAACCCTAAAGGTGTATTTTTTACTCATCGACAACTTGTACTGCACACCATAACCGCTGCTGCACAATTTGGAGGATTTCCAAATCCAGCCGGTTTCAACCAAAATGATGTATATATGCCTTTGACTCCAATGTTTCATGTACACGCTTGGGGTGTACCATACATAGCCACCATGCTGGGTGTCAAACAAATTTATCCGGGCAGGTATGACGATATGATTGTGAAACTATTAGTTGCTCACAAAGTTACTTTTTCTCATTGTGTACCTACTATTCTGCAGATGGTGGTAGGAAATCCTGCTACCAAAGATATCGATTTTTCCAATTGGAAAGTAGTAATTGGCGGTTCGGCATTATCAAAAGGATTGGCTAAAAAAGCTATGGAAAGAAACATAAAAGTAATGACCGGCTATGGAATGTCGGAAACTGCACCTATATTAACAGTTGCCAATTTAAAGCCAGATAAAATTGATGCGAATTTTGATGAAAAATTAGATATTGTAACACATACAGGCTTTCCAATACCTCTTGTAAAAATGAAAATTGTAGATGATGAAATGAATGAACTGCCCAGAGGCAAAAAGCATATAGGTGAGATTGTGGTAAGAACACCTTGGCTTACTAATGGATATTTTAAAATAGAGGAGCGTTCTAAAGAATTATGGCGAGGAGGATGGCTTCATACAGGCGATATTGCTTATCGCGATGAAGATGGATATTTTAAAATTACCGACAGATTAAAGGATGTGATTAAAACCGGTGGTGAATGGGTATCTTCACTTGAGATTGAAAATATAATTAGTCAATGTCAGAGTATTGCTCAAGTAGCTGTAATTGGTGTACCTGATGAAAAATGGGGAGAAAGACCTGTGGCTTTTGTTGTTAACAAAGACAAAACAAACAACGACAAAGCTTATGAAGCTTGTAAAAACACGCTTTTGACTTTTGTAGAAGCAGGTAAAATTGAAAAATGGGCTATTCCCGACAGATTCATCGTATTGGACGATATTCCCAAAACAAGTGTCGGAAAAATTGATAAAAAGGAATTAAGAAAATTATATGCAGAAAAATATTCCGGATAAATTATAAATGAAAATTACAACCACAAATTTATGATTAGAATCCAATTTTAATTCAAGATAAATCATTAAATTTGTGGTTGTTTACTAATAATTATCATAAGAATAAGTAGTCATCAAAAAAAATCATTAAAAAAGCCGCCGCACAATTAAGCGAAGCGAATCACGAACACCAAAATACATTAAAAATTTGTGAGTAAATAGCACATTTGGTTTTTGCCGGCACTCAAAATGCTAAACCCAAAAAATCCAAAGAGCTATCTTTTTCCAACATAAATAACTTTTTCTATAATTCTTTAGACTTTCTTTAGATTTTACATGTATTTTTGTGGCATGAAAATTTTAGTTGTAGAGGATGAAATTGAATTGTTAATTGCGATTAGCAACTACCTTACCAAAGAAAAATATATTTGCGAATTAGCTGAAAATTTCGAAAAAGCAAGTGAGAAATTATCTATTTACGAATACGACATTATCCTTTTAGATATTACTTTGCCTGATGGTAACGGAATAGAACTTTTGAAAACAATCAAAAAAAATAACATTCAAGCAGGAGTAATTATTATTTCAGCCAAAAGTTCATTAAACGATAAAATAACCGGTCTCGACCTTGGTGCTGATGATTATATGACAAAGCCTTTTCAATTATCAGAACTGAATTCAAGAATAAAAGCAATTCTCAGAAGGCGTAAATTTGATGGAAATAACTTGATAAAATTTAATGAAATATCAATAAATACAGACAGTAAAGAAGTTACAATAAACAATCAATCAATTACTTTAACAAAAAAGGAATACGATATATTATTATATTTTATTATCAACAAAAATCGTGTTTTAACAAAAGAAGCTATTGCAGAACACCTTTGGAACGACAATATTGATTTAGCCGATAATTTTGATTTTATATATACACATTTGAATAATATTCGCAAAAAAATAAAAGCAAAGGGCGGAAACGACTACATAAAAACAATTTACGGTATGGGATATAAATTTACTGACCAGTGAAATTTTTAACTAAAATAAATCGTCAATTTTTTTGGACTATTACCATTTTAATAATTTTAGTTAGTGTAATAGGATATTTTGTCCTTAAAAATATTCTCATAAACGAAATTAAAGAAGAAATTTTAGGCAGAGAACTTGATATAATTAATGAAATTAAAACACAAAATAATACGCCCAATATATATCCAATAATTGAAACAAAAAAAATATCAAAAAGCAGAATAGAACCACAATCTTTCAAAGAAATATTTATTTTTGATAAAAGTGAAGGTGAAAATGAACCCTTTTTAGAATATACAAATTCAATACAAATTAATAATCAATATTACTTAATTAAACTACG
>Ga0114934_10001860_pt1 | contig 13662 bp, 13 predicted proteins | sample 4SBtaG_2_FD_99695 | JGI IMG/M metagenome (GOLD analysis project Ga0114934, IMG submission 99695) | Deep subsurface microbial communities from Kolumbo volcano to uncover new lineages of life (NeLLi) - 4SBTROV10_white metaG | ecosystem: Environmental > Aquatic > Marine > Volcanic ... | reverse complement strand
TTTTTGATAATCTTATCGATCAGAAAGGAGTTTTTATTTGAAACTAATTCATTAATTTTCACCTACAAAGATTATACAGTACCTTTTGAATTTTGGATTTTGGATGAGTGGAAAACTCTACTGGCAAAGCCGATAATGTTTTTTAGTCCTGCACAAAAACTGTATATTTATAGAAAATGTGGTCCCGTTCACACATTACTGCAAGCCCCATTGGTTTAGCAGTTACTGTAGCAACCAAACAGGGGCTTTTATTTCTCCGGTGACTAAAGTCACCTGGGTGGGTTCTCTCCCCATTTTCTTTATAAATACACAGTATTTTGTTCCGGAGTCAAGAAATTTAAAATTTAGAATTTAGAATCCAAAATTATTAATAATGTAGGTGGTAAGCCCTTGCGGTTGCCCATTGAAATGGGAGAAGAAATAAGGGAAAATGTAGTAATATTTCATTTTATCTGTTAAAATGAAATAAGTTAAATATTTTTCTGGAGGAAATATGAAGTTTTTAAGTGTTTTTTTGATTGTTTTTTTTCTTTTTTTAGTTGGATGCGGGGCTCCTACAAATAAAAGTAAAAATAATGATGATAAAGTTACTCAGAATAATAAAACAGAGATAATATTTTGGCATGGTATGGGAGGGCCTCTCGGAAAGACTTTAGATGAGCTTATACAGAAATTTAATGCTACTCATGATAATATAGTTGTAAAAGGTGTACACATGGGAAGCTATGATACACTTCAGCAGAAAATAATAGCTTCATTAATGGCTAAGACTTCACCTGATATTGCACAATGTTATGAAGCTTTAACGATGAAACTTTTGAGTGCAGGTAAATTGGTATGTCTTGATGATTATATAAAGAAAGAAAAAAATTTCAATCTAGCTGATATTTATCCTGTATTTATAAAGAATAACACATATAATGGCAAAATATATTCTTTCCCTTTTAATAAGAGTTTACCACTTCTTTATTATAATAAGGATATGTTTAAAAAAGCAGGACTTGATCCTGAAAAACCGCCAAAGACATGGGATGAAATGTATGATTATTCTGTAAAACTTACTAAAGACTTAGATGGTGATGGTAAAATAGATCAATGGGGGCAAGCCTTTAGTACTTCAGCATGGATATATGAATGTATGATACTTCAAGCTGGTGGTGAGATTTACTCAAAAGATTCAAAAAAGGCTGAATTTGATTCTTTAGAATCAGTAAAATCATTAGAATATCTTATTAAAACATTGAATAATGTGGCATATAAAACTGTTGGTTTCGATCATCAGAATGATTTTGTCGCTGGTAAAGTAGGTATGATAATGGGTTCTTCGGTATCAAAGGTTTTCATGGGAAAACAAATAACTTTTGATTATGGTATAGCTCCTCTTCCAAAAGATAAAAAAAAGGGAGTCATATTATCAGGTACCAATGTTGTAGTACTTAAAAGTAATACAGCAAAAGAAAAAGCTGCATGGGAATTTATAAAATGGTTTACAGCACCTGAACAAACTGCTTACTGGTCAATACGTACTAATTATCTTCCTGTTAGAAAATCTGCTATGAATACTGATATTATGAAAAGTGCTCTTAAAAATGATATTGGTTTTGATGCTCTTAGTTCACAGCTTGACTATGCTGATTTTGAACCTAGAATGCCTGAATGGTATACAGCTAGACAAATACTTCAACAAGCTTTAGATAAAGCGCTTATTGAAAAGGGTGATGCAGCTATTTTCCTGAAAGAAGCAAATAAGAAAATAAATGAGGAACTTTCACAAAAATGAAAAATGAATTGCAAAAAATTTATGAACTGCTAGAAGAATGTAATTCTGTTCTCATTGTTACTCATTTGAGACCGGATGGAGATGCTCTTGGAAGTTCTTTAGGAACTTATCTTATTTTAAAAAAACTATATCCTGATAAGAGAATAGAGGTTTTTTTCGATTCGAATATTAGTCATAATCTTCAAAGACTTGTGGATGATTCTGGAATAAAACTTTATGATCAATCTAAAAATATTCATTTCGATCTTATGATAGGTCTTGATAGTGGTAGTTTTGAAAGGCTTTCGCTTCCAGGAGGTCTTTCTGTGAATAATATAATAAATATTGATCATCATAAGACAAATGATTTTTATGGCAAATTGAATATTGTAATAAGTGAGATTTCATCCACTGCAGAACTTGTATATACTTTGTTAAAAGAGCATATTGATAGTGAAAATGCATTTTATTTCCTTTTTGGAATTTGTTCTGATACGGGCTTTTTTAAAAATGACAATGTTACACCATCTACATTAAGAGCTTCTGCTAGGCTTACCGAACTTGGAGCTAAGATGTTTTCTGTAACTACATATTTAGAGAATTCGAAGAAAATGGCTGAACTTAAGGTCCTTGCAGATGGCTTGAAAAGGATAAGAAAAATTATTAATGGTATATATATAGTAGAATTTCCCCTTAAAGAATGGTCGAAATATGGTGAGCCTATATCAGTTATTTGGACAAGTGGTATTTTTTCTCAAGTTAGAAGTCTCAAAGATTGTGAGTTAGGGATATTTGCAATACAAAAAGATGAGAATGAAGTATTAGTTGAGTTTAGGTCAAAAAATGTTGATACAAGTAAGGTAGCAGTATTTTTTGGTGGTGGGGGACATAAAAAGGCTTCAGGTTGTTCGATATTTGGTTCTATGGAGCTGGCAGTTAACAAACTTGAAGAGTATTTTGTAAATAAGGATGTTTTATGGCAACAGGCGTAATTTCTGATTTTGAAATAAATAATTTTGTTCGTAGAGAACTTGTTGTAAGACGATTAGATACAAGTTGCTTGAAATTTGGTACTTCTGGAGGGGTAGTATATGTAAATGGTACTATAAAATTTATAGGTACTGAAGTTTCAGTTAATGAAATGCCAAAATATCTATATCTCCTTGAACAATCAGTAAGGGGCATACGAGGAGTCAGGAATGTCAAAATGGAGTTTGAGGGTTGGGTAAAAAATAAATCAGGGAAATGGATGCAGGCAAAAGATGATGATAAGAAAAAAAATAATAAAGATGATGGGTCTAGTGTTTCTCAAGGATCAGTTGCCCCACCTCCAGTACAACCTGAAATACCTATAAAAAAACCTTCTATTAATGAGAATACAGAAGATCATAATAAGATAATTGTTAAAAGTTTTCCGTGTAGAAATTGTGGACATTGGATTTTGAAAGGTATAGATTTTTGCGAGAATTGTGGCTCTGAAAATACTATAAAAAAGCTTAAATCATATATGATAAAATGTAATAAATGTGATTTTAAGTCTGTAAAACCAGTTTCTGGAAATTGTCCTGAATGTGGAGAAAAACTGGAACAAATTCCAGCGGAATATTATGCTTCAAAATGTGAGCATTGCGGATATGTAAAAAAATGGATATTAAATTTCTGCCCTGAATGTGGTTTTGATCTTTCGAAAAATGATGAACCTGAAGAAAAACCGGTTTTTGAAGAAGATTATGAGGAAACACCTGTGAATGAAGAAAAAGAGATCTCTTTAAAAGAAAAGGTGAAAATGCTTCTTGAGCAGGAAAAAGAAAAAGCAATACAGAAAAAATCAAAAAAAGACCATGAAATCAACGATATACTTGGGAAAATATGATGAAAAACTTACAAATAATGGAAGAATACTATTCTAATGGCGTTGTCTTTCATCTTTATGGAGAGATTAATATTCAGACTACGGAAAAACTTAAATCGCATTTTAATTATTTTATTAGAAAAGAACAAAAGGAATTCCTATTGGAATTCGGTAAAGTATTTTATATTGATAGTTCTGGTTTGAGCTTTCTTAGGCATTATGACCTTCTTCTTAAAGAGAAGGGAGGGCATCTATGGTTATCAAAACCACGACCTGAAATTCTGAAGATTTTTGAAATGGTTAAACTCAAAAATATATTTCAATTTGTTGATTCTGTCCATGATGTTATGAGATATTTTGAAAAAAAAACAGAAAAGGCATCAAATAGAATACTTCTCATTTCTTCAGATGTAACTATAAGTGAGAAGATACTTTTTGCATTAAGAGAAAAAGGATATAATTATACGGATCATGTAGAGTCTTCAAAACAGGCCAAATTAATTATAGAAACGGGTTATGATGTGATTATCTATGATATGGATATTGAAGAAGAAGAACCTATAGTAGAATTTTTTATGGATAATAAAATTAAAATTCCGCTTATACTTACAAGTTATAAAATCAAGAAAAAAATACTTGATGAGAATATAAGTAATGGTCTGTTTATGGATAAAGATATAGTTGGAGATGCAGATGCAGTAAGTTCACTAGTATCAGGGGCTTTGAATGGCTCTCTTGCTAATGAAAACGATATTTTGATAAATTATTCAAGTATAAAGAGTAACTTTGCTGATTCAGAAAAAAAATTTTCAGGTATTTTTTCCATATTTTCAGATGTTTTGGATAATTTGGATACATATGTAATCCTTTTTGACTCGAATCAGAAAGTACTTACATATAGCAAAGACTTATTAAATATTTTTCCATATATAAGGGAAAATGTATTTTTCTGCGATACAGGGATTTCTGAATATATACTTGAATATTCAAAAGAATTTTTTAAGGGTAAGGATTTTCATGGTTCATTTAATTATAATGGCAAGAAATACTCTATCAAAGGTGTTGTTATAAGGCAGGATAATAATAAATACTATTCATTGTATATACAAGATGAGAATACAATCCATTCAGATAGGAATAACTGATTTCTGTAATTTAAGATGTGTCCATTGTGGGCAGAATGCCAGTGAAGGCTATGGGCATCCTAATAATATGGGCCCAGCTGAATTTAGAGCTGGAAAACTCGGTTTTATGAAAATAAGCCTTTATGAAAAGATACTTCATGATTTCATAGATGACAATATTGAATTTGATGTATTTAATTTTTATTGGTTTGGGGAAACTCTGCTTCATCCTAGATTTAGAGAATTTTTTAAAATGACTTTTAAATATAGATGTTTTGATAAATTCTGGTTATATACAAATGGAGTATTACTTGATATAGAGACTTTAAGATTCATATTAAATAACTCAAAAGGTTTTGACAGGCTGTACTTTTCACTCGATGCTGGTGATGAAGAAAGCTTTAAAACTATCAAAAGAACAGATGACTTTAATAGAGTCGTAGAAAATTTCAAAAATGCTATTAGAATTAAGAAGGAAATGGGTCTAGAAAAGCCACAACTTGTATTAGGTTTGATTGTTCTTCCAGAAAATGTAGATTCTCTGGAATTAATCATTTCAGATATAATGAATTTTGCTAAGGATATTGGCTTAAAATTTCATCTGGTATGTGATTCTCCTCATCCACAAGAGGATTGTATTTATATTAGAGTTGCATATCTTCCTGAGCAGTCCAAATTTGAAAAGGTATATCAAAATTTTTTGAAAAAGATAGGTCTTTTAGAGGAAGTCCCAGAGGGGGAAGTAGAAATATTAAGAAAAACTAATATGCTTATGATAGATAAAGAGACTTTAAAACCAGAAGTGAAGATCAGACCTGCATGTCCTGCTCCTTTTAGAATGGTTACAGTGAATTGGGATGGAAGACTTGCAATATGTTGTTCTGATTATGAGCTTGAAGTAAAACTCCCATCTCTGGAAGATATGAGTTTTTTAAAAGCCTGGAATTCCAGAGAGTATTTCGAGATTAGAAAAGCTCATTTAACAGGAGAATTTGGGATTATACCGAGATGTGAGCATTGTGGGGGTATAGATGCTCTTCCTTTGGAAAAAGAAGATATTGAAAGACTTGGAGAAGAATATATGGACCTCTTTGATAAATATAAAAGAAGGTTAAACAATGTTTAGTCTTATTAATGAACTATCTAATTATAGAAAAAACACTATTCAAATAGAACTTACAGATGTCTGTAATCTCCAATGTCCAGCATGTAATCAAGGAATGGGGACTTCTCATGTTCATGATATTAAGCCAGGATTTATGCATCCTGGATTATTTAGAAAAATTATGGATGATCTTATTAGTTCCAGAATGAGATTTTTTGAAGTGCAGCTTTTCTGGTTTGGAGAATCACTTCTTCATGCTGATTTTGAACATATATTCTCCTTACTAATGCTTTTAATGGAGCAGAAAAGACTATTTGCACAGATAGATCTTCATACAAATGGGCTTTTACTTAATGACAGGATTATCGACCTTTTATGTTTTGCAAATATAAAGCTACCTATGCTTACATTTTCTATTGATGCTATTACACCTGAGACATATTCTAAAATAAGAAAAGGTGGGCAATATGATGTTTTGATTAAAAATATTCATAAGTTTATCAGCAAAAGAGAGAGTCTTGGGCAATTGCTTCCGGCAATAAGGGCTCAGTTTCTTCTTCAGGAATCAAATAGGGAAGAACTAATGGATTTTATTAAATACTGGAAGAATTTTTTCAATAATTATTCTCGCAAAAATGTTATATATAGGCATGTGAAAAATTATTTTTTAAAAGAGGATTATAGAATAAAATATCCTCATATAGACAAAAAAAAGTCAAAATATCCAGATGATGTCTTTGATATTACGCATCCTATATATCCACATGAAAAATGGATGCTTGAACTTAAAAAAGTAGGAGAGATATTTAAGGATACTATATGGATAAAAAGAACTAATTTTAAACCTGAAAGCAGGCAGAAAGAAATAAATGCTATATTTGATGAAGAGATGAAAAAAAATGGTATTATAAATGAAGATGAAGAAAATTACAGATTGGTAATGGATAAAGATAATGTTTTCCCAGATTATTCTTTACAATATTTTGGGAGAAAGCCCTGCGCAGCACCATTTTTCAAGCCTGTTATAAGATGGGATGGAATGTTGAATATGTGTTGTAATGATCCTCATGGAATTATGGCTTTAGGTTCTTTAACCGAGCATACTTTTGATGAATTATGGTTTTCGGAAAAAGCATGGAATGTCAGAAAAAGCATGATAAAAGGAGACTTTGATTCTCTTAAGATTTGTCGTGATTGTTCTAATATTGATGGAATAAATATTTCTGATGAGGAAATAAAACAATTTTTTGATAAATACAGTTAATGGATACTAATTACCGATATTAATATCTTTTTTTGAATTTTCTTCGATTTGTGAATTAAGTATATTCATTTGATTTGTGAGATTTTCCATATTTGATTCAAGAGACTGCATTTGCTGATTAAGTGCATCTAGTTTTTTTTGCTCATTTTCATATTGTTCATTATAGAATTGCTCTAGATTATAATATGTAGTGTCATCATCAGTATTATTAGCATAATTCCCATAATGAAGTCCAAACCACATCTTATGATATTTCTTTGATTTCTCTGTTATTTTCTTCTGAGCATCGATCTTAGCCTTTAAATCTTCAATCTGAGAATTAAGATTAGTTATCTGTCGCTTTATATAGGTTCGTTTTTGATCGAGGGCCATATTTTTTTTCTTTTGATTGTCCATTTTTGTATTATTTAGGTTCAATTTTTCCTGTTTTTTAGATGGAAGAGTTGAATCTTGAGACTTCAAAGCTTCAAGTTGTTTCAATAATTCTTGCCCTTTTATATAGTCTTGACTTGCGGGAGAGAGTTGACTGAGTGATTTCATTATAAAAGCGCGTGCATCATCGGAATATCCATAAAGCATAAGTAATGTAGCGCCTTCAATAGAAGGAGTTTGTTTTTTTATCTTATATATAAGCATTTGACTTAGACCATAGTCTTTTAGTGCAAGTATTTTTTTGTCTTCCTTTATGGAATCATAATAAGTAGATATGGCAAGCTCGGTCTTTCCAATATTGAGATAGTCAATAGCACGCTTATAAAGATCAAGGGCTTTTTCATAATTTGAAAATGAATTAAATGTGAAAATAAAAATTAAAATAATAAATAAATATTTTTTCATAATAATATTATACCATAAATTTGAAAAAAGGAGTTAAAATAATTTGACTTTTTTTACCTTATTAAATAGAATATTTTTTAATTTTTGGAGGCTTTCACATGGTTGAAGAAAAGAGAGAACGCTGGAATGCTAGAGGCTCATTCATTATGGCTGCAATTGGTTCGGCAGTAGGATTAGGAAATATCTGGAGATTCCCTTATATTGCTTATAAAAACGGTGGAGGAGCATTTTTAATTCCTTATTTTATTGCTTTGTTTACAGCAGGTATTCCACTTGTAATATTGGAATATTCTCTTGGTCAATATATGCAGGGAGCTGCTCCAAAAGCAATGAAAAAAGTAAAAAAAAGCTTTGAATTCATTGGTTGGTGGGCTTTGGGTATTGGATCCATTATATCTTTTTATTATTGTGTTGTAATGGCATGGTCATGGAAATATCTACTTGCTTCTTTTAATATGGAATGGGGTGAAAATACAAAGGATTATTTTTTTAATAAAGTCTTGCATATTTCAAAAGGACCTTTTGAAATAGGTGGAATACAATGGGAAGTATTAATAGGTCTGGCTCTGACATGGGTTCTTATATATTTCATTATATATAAAGGGGTAAACAGGGTTGGTAAGGTTGTGAATATTACAGTTCCTCTTCCTATAATAATGCTTATAATACTTTTTATAAGAGGAATTACACTTCCAGGCGCTTTAAAGGGAATAAATTATTATTTAGAGCCAAATTTTGCAATTTTACTTGATTGGAGAGTTTGGCTTGAGGCATATTCTCAAATATTCTTTTCATTGAGCCTTGGATTTGGAATAATGATAGCTTATGCAAGTTATATGCCAAAAGAATCTGATGTTGCCAATAATGCATTTATTATGAGTTTGGCCAATTGTGCAACAAGCTTTTTCGGAGGTTTCGCAGTTTTCAGTATTTTAGGATATTTATCAGTTATGAATAATATAGATATTACTAAATTAAAGCTCTCTGGTCCTGGGCTGGCATTTGTGACATATCCGCTGGCTTTATATAAACTTCCTGCTTTAGGAGCTCTTTTTTCAATTGCATTTTTTGTGATGCTTTTAACACTTGGTATAGATTCTGCTTTTTCCATAGTTGAGGCAATAGTTTCAGGAATACATGATAAATGGAATATAAATAAGGAGAAACTTACGCTTATTTTCTGTATAGTTGGTTTTTTATCAGGGATTATATTTACTACGGGATCAGGGCTTTATTGGCTAGATATTGTAGATCATTGGATGAGCAATTTCGGATTAGGCATTATAGGTTTATTAGAGTGTATTCTGCTTTATTATTTCTTTGATTTTAAAAAAATTAAGGAATACATAAATTCTGTTTCTGAGATTAAGGTTGGATTATGGTGGGATATTTGTATAGGTTTTATTACCCCTGCTATTTTGGGATTTTCCCTCATATTTAATTTTAATCAGGAATTTACAAAGTCATATGAATCATATCCTATGAAGGCTTTACTTATAGGCGGATGGGGAATTGCAGTTCTTTGTATGATATTTGGTATTTTCATGATGAAGATGAAAGGAAACAGGGTTAAAGGCTAAGGGTAAAGAGGTAAAAATGAGTATTTCTGCGATTATTATGCTTATATTTGGTTGTATTGTATTATTCGGAGGTCTTATTCTGTGTATTTTGAGAATAGGGAAAAAATCAAATGAAAATAAATGAGGAAAATTTTGCAAAAATTACTTATTGAAATAGCAGATGCTAGGGAAAAATTTTTATCACAAGTTAAAAATAATATTGTTGGATATGAGCATGTTATTGAAAGAATACTGGTTGCTATTTTTTGTCAGGGACATTGTGTAATAGAGGGTGTTCCCGGTCTTGCAAAGACATTATTAGTTAAATCTATTGCAGAAACACTTGATCTTAAATTCAATAGAATACAGTTTACCCCTGATCTTATGCCATCAGACATTACAGGTAGTGAAATAATCCGGCAAAAAGATGGATCTATTGATTTTGAATTTATTAAAGGCCCTATTTTTGGAAATATTATACTTGCGGATGAAATAAACAGAACACCACCAAAGACACAGGCTGCTCTTTTGGAATGCATGCAGGAAAGGACGGTTACTGTCAATGGACTAAAATATGAACTAGAAAATCCTTTTATTGTACTTGCAACACAGAACCCTGTAGAGCAGGAGGGAACATATCCACTCCCTGAGGCTCAACTTGATAGATTTCTATTCTATTTGATTCTTGATTATCCCTCTTTCTCTAATGAGATAAATATCGTTCAAGATATGAGTTCAAAAGTTTTAAAAAAACTCAATCATGTATTGAGTCCAGAGAAGATAATAGAAGTTCAGAAAGTATTATATAATATACCTATTTCTAATGAGACTATAGAATATGCTGTTAAACTTGGCAGAAAAACTAGACCTGATAATGATGAATCTCCTGAGCCAGTAAAAAAATGGGTGGAATATGGAGTAAGTCCGCGAGCAATACATTCTCTTATTTTTGCAGCAAAATCGTTGGCACTTGTGAGAGGAAATCCCTCTCCAACTAAAAAAGAAGTAAAAGAACTTATTATAGATGTTTTTAGACATAGGCTAATACTCAACTTTCAAGCAGAAGCAGATGGAATTTCAGTCGAATATATTTTGAATTTATTGCTAAATGAAACGGAGTGAATATGGCGGATAATACTAAGAAATATAATGCAGGAGAAACTGTATTTAAGGAAGGAGAACTCTCCGCAGAGGCATATATACTTCTTTCAGGGACTCTTGAAATTATAAAGGGAGACAAAGTACTCTTAGAACTCTCAGAAAGTGGTTCTTTTATAGGAGAAATGGCTGTTCTTTTGGGCAAACCGCGTACGGCAACGGTTGTAGCAAAGACCGATGTAGAATTGGGTGTGGTGACTGAAGAAAACTTTAGTACTATGGTACAGAAGATGCCAACTGTAGCATTTAAACTTGCAAAGAGTATTGCAGAGAGGCTTGAAGAAACTACTAAAGAACTTGTTGAAATTAAAAATTCTAAAATAGAAAAAGTTGAGAATAGTAATAGTGATATATATCAAGATAATATTGAATTTGACAAAGTTATCAAGCAATCAGAGGATTGTTTTGAGAAAATGGATTTTGATAATGCTTTACAGAAATGGGAATCTGCTTTGAATCTTGCAGAGAATAATAAGGATAAATACATGCTTTATAATAATATAGGCAGTTGCTATCTTCTTAAACATGATGTTGAAAAATCAATGCTTTATTTTACAAAAGCATTGAAAATAAAGCCAAATGGAAAAGAGATTATGCTTAATTTTGGACTTGTCTATTTACTTTTGGGCGATTATGTGAGGGCTAAGAACCTCCTTGAGAAGGTTGCGAAGATATTTCCTGACTGCACTATAGCTTTGGAAAATCTTAAAATATTGATGGAGGTTAAAAATGGATAATAAGATTAAAGAACTTGAATATGCATCCAGTCTAAATTCTGTAACGCTAACTGCTCTGATTAATGTACTAATAGAAAAAGATATCATTTCTCGTGATGATATTCAGACGGCTTTTGAAAATGCTAAAAATCTTGTTGAAAAAAATAAAGAAATTAATAAATAATAAATTGATCGGGAAAATTAATAGCATGGTAATTTATATAATGGAGTTTGTATGCAAAAAGTAATATCTCTCATGCTTGAAGTAGAAGAAGAAGCAAGTCACCTTAAAGCATCTGCACAAAAGGAGGCTGATAACTATCTAAATAAGGTAATAAGCATTATCAAAAATACTGAGAAAGAAATAGATTCAATTGTCAAAAAAGAAATAGAAAAACTAAATTTTGATTTCCTTAAAAAAGCTGAAAATAAAAAGCAAAAATATATTTTAGAAAGGGAAAAACATATATCTTTAAGCCAAGAAGAGATTAAAGATCTGGCGCAACTTGCTGTTTCAAAGATAATAAAATAATGGTTCTTTTTTCTACTTTATTTTATTCAGAAATTAATGCAAGGATAAGAGCAAGAAAATCTAATCTATATTCAAAAACTCTCTTTGAAAAATTACTAGATCTTGATAAAAATGAATTTTATCAAAACATTGGACTTGAAAAGGACAATAATATGTCGATTTTTGAGATCAAAAAGACAATACTTGGAAAATATTATAATAAGGCTTTTAGCTTATGCCAAAAAGCACCAAAAGCACTTTCTGAGCTTATGAGGTTTTATCTTCTTAAATTTCCACTTGAAGAGTATAAAGCAGCTCTCAGAATATCAAAAGAAAATCTTTCAGAATATTATGGAGACAAGATATTATTTCCAAGTATTTCAAAGGCATTGACAAATGGGGCTAATGATCTTTATAAGATAAAGATGTTTAAAAATTTTAAGAGATTTAATTTAATGGTTTCTAAGGGAGAAAATGTGAGTGTCCTTGAAATGGAAAAGGCATTGGATAATGACTATTTTGAGATCTTACATAATAAGACAAAACTATTTAAGGGCTCTGAAAGAAGGCAAATTGAACTTTTTTTAGGTTTTTATACAGACACAGAGATTATTATGAATTCATTGAGATTACATTTTTTTTATGGATTATCTGCTGATGATTGCATACTTGGGATATTACCGCTTTATAATCTCAAAAAAGAAATACTGTATAATTCCCTTTCAAAAGATAATATTATTGAATCAATGAAAGTATTTGCAGATTCTAGATATTCATTTCTTATATCTGCAGAGTCTATACATGATGCTGAAAAAATGATAAAATTAAAAAAAATTGATATTGCAAGGAACTTTTTAATCAAAAATCAATTTAATCCAGGGATATTATTTGCATATATATGGCTATTAGAGAATGAACTTGAACAGATTTATGCTATTATTGAAGCTAAATTACTTGGGAAAATAGATATTATCAGGAATAATTATGTTTAGATCGGATAAGATTTTAAAAGTTTCCATTATAACGGTTAAAGAAGCTGAACAGGAGCTTCTTAAGATTATTGGAAATCTTTCAATAGTTCATCTTGTAAAAAGTATGATCAATTCGCAAGTAGTTTCAACGGCGAATAAAAAGGATAATGAATTAGAAGAATATGGAAATAAACTCAAGGATATTATTAATGATTTAGGAATAGATTTTCATAATAATGTAGATTCAAATCTTATAGAAAAATATGAAGACTTAAATAAAATAAATGATATAGTGAAAGATATAGAAAAAATCAATGAAGAAATAGCAAAACTTAATAAAGAAAATATACATATTTCAGAAAATATTACAAAATTATCGGAATTGACGAATATTGATATAGATATTAAGAAATGGCAAAAATTTAATTATCTATTTTTTACATTAGGGCATATTCCAGAAGTTTCTTTTAATCTTTTAAAAGATGAATTCTCTATTCCTGAAATAATACTTGTTCCGCTCAATCATATTGAAGAAAAGGTTGTTATTGCAGTAATAAGTCAGAAGCGTAATAAAGAGCGTATAAACAAGATTCTTAATGAATTTTTTTATGTCCCTGCAGAATTTCCAATGGAATATTCTGGGAAACCAATAGAATTGATTAAGAAACTTGAAGCCTTGCAAACTGAAAACAATTCTAGAATCGAAAAACTTAAAAAAAGATTGAAAGAAATTTCTAAAGAGAAAGGAAAACTTCTTGTATCTGCTTATAATTATACTAAGGAACAGAATATATTAAAATCTGCAC
>Ga0114934_10001859_pt1 | contig 13664 bp, 13 predicted proteins | sample 4SBtaG_2_FD_99695 | JGI IMG/M metagenome (GOLD analysis project Ga0114934, IMG submission 99695) | Deep subsurface microbial communities from Kolumbo volcano to uncover new lineages of life (NeLLi) - 4SBTROV10_white metaG | ecosystem: Environmental > Aquatic > Marine > Volcanic ... | reverse complement strand
TTTCATATTCATCTTGCCTCCAATATGTGAATATTCCATTTATTTAAATATGTATCGCAGAAAAAAGCGCCCCGGCCGAGATTTGAACTCGGGTCGCGAGCTTTCTGCAATCCTTCCCTCATAGGAAGGTCCACGACAGGCTCGCATGATGACCGCTACACTACCGGGGCTTCAGAATAGGTATGGTATTTTTCTTAATAATATTTTCCTTTCATGGAGATAAAAAGTAAAAAAGCTTGGGAATGGGGGAGGCTGGGAGGCAAAAAAATGAAAAGGAGATTTTTCATTTTTACCCCATTCCCTGCGGGGTGAATATGTATTCTAATATAAAAATATTTCTGGTATCTCAGTATCTCAGCATATAACAAATTTTTATAAAGGAATAAGACATTTGGATGAAAGGCAAATCTCACATTTAGCGGGTGTAGTGTAGTCTGGTATCACATAGCCTTGCCATGAGCCCTTATAGAAAGGGGGCGCAAAGAGGCTATTACTCGGGTTCAAATCCCGGCACCCGCATCTTTCTCATCTTTTTGTCTACATATCAAAATGATTCATCTGGCGATTATTACAAATATTGTTTTATGTCTGTATTCCATTCGTTTGCCTATGAATTCAAAATTTTTATCGTAACAATCGGGGCATGGTTTATTTTCATGATCCTTGCCATAATCAATGCCGGAGTAAGGAATAACGTGTACAAGCCCGTAGTGGGCGATTTAGCCGCTCATCAGATAAGCACAATAATTTTTGTTACACTTATTCTTACAGTAACCTATTTGTTATTACGATTCACTGCTCTGGAATTGAGCGATTCAGAAGCATTATTGATGGGAGCGATATGGCTTGTTTCCACCATCGCATTTGAGTTCATTGCAGGACACTATGTCTTTGGCAATTCGTGGGAAAAACTTATTGCAGATTATAATATGTTGGAGGGAAGAATCTGGTGCCTTGTTTTGATAACTACCTTTTTTGCCCCTTATCTGGCAAATAAGCTGTTATGGTGCTAAACCTTTTTCCCATGCTTATCTTCCACTTTAATTCTATTTATGTTCAGGGTTCCTCTCCCCCCTTCCCACTTCTTCTCTGCTTCTTCCACAATCAGTTTTTTTGCGTAGAGGGGGCAGTCGAGGACAAATGTCTCGTACTCTCCTCCCTCGCCGGAGATATTTATGCTGTATTTGTCATGAAGTTGAAGTAATTCATCTATGCATTTCTCATCTATCCTTCTCCCGAGCCATTCTTCTCCAAGCCCCTCTGCCGCCACCGCCACGATGATGATTTCAAAACCTGCGCTCACCATCTCTCTGAGGAGGAGTTCTCCGTTTTTGTGCCACAGCGGTATGAATGATTTTATTCCAACCTCATGGCATACCTTCTCTATCCTTATCCTTTGATATTCGCTTGCTATTGTTCCGCTGATAATACCCTCAACAGCAATTTCCTGCAGAGCTTTTTTCAAATCGTCAAGCTCTTCTTCTTTATTTGCATGGCTTATTTTTTCGATAAGAGGAATGCCCATGCTTTTTGCAATTGAGCTAACAAGATGAATGTTTTCTGTGTGGTACATCCATGACAGCTTCTCTGGCTTTATGGTTATTGCATGTGTCAGATCCCACCCATACTGGGTTGCAATGTAAGTTGCATATAGGGAATCCTTTCCGCCAGAAAGCAGGGCAGCTACTTTCACGTATTCACCTTATCATGTTCGTCGGCTATCTCGCCGAACACTTCCTCTATCAAATCCTCGAGGGTAACAAGGCCCAAAGTGCTGCCGTCTTCTCCCTGAAGGATTGCAATGTGGGTTTTCCTGCGTTGCATCTCCCTCAAGACATCATCAGCCTTCATGCCTGCCCTTATTTTAAGTATATCCCTTATCATCTCGCTTATGGGCATGCTTTTGTCTTCAACAGCAAGCGCATCTTTTACGTGAACCATTCCGACTATGTCATCAATGTTGTCCCTGTAAACCGGGAATCTGGAAAAGCCTGTTTCCAGTGATTTTTTTATTAAAGTTTCCACACTGTCATTTTCGTTGAGTGCCACGATTTCATCTCTTGGCACTTTCACTTCCCACACCTTGGTATCATCAAAATCAAGGATTTCGTTCACCATTTCCTTTTCATCCATTTTTATTGTGCCGTCCTCCTCACCGAGCTCTAGCATTGCCCTTATCTCCTCCTCGGTGACAGCGGTCTTTTTCTTTTCCCTGCCTCCAGCCAATTTTATAATCCAGTTTGAAATGATTGTTAAAAATACTGATATGGGGTAAAATATTTTGGTTATGATCTGGAGAAGCCTTGCGATTTTCAGAGCCATTTTTTCATTTCTCATACCAAAAGCTTTTGGTGTCACTTCTCCAAATATGACGACAAGCAATGTCATTACCGCAGTGGCTATACCTATCCCTATATTCCCAAAAATTTTGGTGGCAATTGAGCCTGCCAGAACAGAGGCAAAAATATTGACAAGGTTGTTTCCAACCACTATGGCGCTCACCACATTCTCAGGATTTCTAAGCAGCTTGTCAAGAATCTTTGCTCTCTTGTCCCCTTTCCTTGCTTTCTCCCTGACTGTTGCCCTGCTTATTGAGACAAAGGCCATCTCAGCGCCAGAAAAAAATGCAGAAGTGCATATGAGTAAAATAGTTATAATTATGCCAGCTACTATCCACATCATGTTTTTATCAAATATTTATTTTTGGGGATGAGCATATGCTGGATAAACATCTCCTCATATATAATCCTTTCATAAAAACTCCGGCATGCCGGGCAGTTCAGGCAGATATTTTTTAAATCCAGAGGGCCATTTTTCAGGATCTATTCCCTTCTGTGACAGAAATGCAACCATCCATCTTTCCAGCCCCACGCCGCTGCAGCCCGACCAAAGCTGGCTGCGCTGCCCTTTTATGTTGAATGCCCTGGTGTATTTGTCTCCAACTATCGATATGTTCTGGAATTCCAGCCATTCCTTGCTTCTGTCCCCTCTGTAAGGCAGCCATGCCTCGAAATCTATTGTGCCTTTGGACATCTCTTCCTCATGCCCCGCAATGCCGGCCTGCTGCATGTAGAAAGGAGTTACCTGAGCCATTCTCCATTCAAGTTCAAGAATGTCGTTGAACACATGTTTGTATCCCTCGATCAATTTTTCCCTGAGGTCAAGCAACTGCTCTTTTGTGCCTATGTATACAATCTCAATTCTATGAAATTCATCCACCCTCTCGATTCCATGCCTGCCTCCTGACTCGTATCTGTCAGAAGGAACCGTTCTTTCAAATACAAGAACCGGCAGAGAGTTTTCAGATATTGTTTTGCCCAAAAATGAGAAGTAAATGTTGGGGCACTGTGCATAGCATACTCCTGCCTTTGGTATCTTCAAATTTTTTCTCAACTCCTCTTCGGGCACTTCCTTCGTTATTTTCACAAGGTCTACAAAATGCTCCCACTGCTTTTCGTCCCTTGTAACAGGCTCTGAGATGTAATAAATTTCTCCTGGCATTCCCTCCAGATGCCCTGTCCTGAGCCATGTCTCCAGCGAAACATGCATGGGCTCTATGACTTCTTTGAATCCAAGAGGAAGTACAACTTCTTCAACAGCAATTCTTTCCATGGCTCTCATTATAGCAGCAGCAGGAGGGCGATAGAACCACTTGCCCTTCGTTGAGCCGGGAACAATCCAGCCGAGTTTCTGCATTTCCTCTGACGGGTCCTTGCTCCATGCAGGCTCCCTTTTCTCAGATTTCCATATAAGCTCCCAGTATTCTTTTTTGCCTTCATAGTACTGGGCTTTTATTTTCTCTCTCACAAGATTTATCATCCTGTCAACATAGTTCTCACTCAGAAACTCTTCCCCTTTGTTGATGATTCTCATCTCCACTTCATTTCCGTCAATTTTCAGTTCTGCAAATGGGATGCTGAAATCCTTAAGCGATTTCTGCTCAACGTTGATGGCAATAGTATAATCGACAAGCAGAATTTCCCTTATGCCCACCCTGTATTTCTTTCCCAGGGCGGCGCTTAGCGCCTTTCTTACTCTTACGGCGCCTTCGTGGCTCCTTATGTTTCCCTCTGACACTATGCGCATTTCTATCTCATTGCCCTCTGCATTCCACTCAACAATTTTTGCCCCGCTATTAACTGCCCCCCTTTTCAGAATATCACTATTTGCTTCATCAACAAAATTTTTCAGAAAAGCGTCTATGCCTTCCTCAGCTATCTCTTTACTGAGTATGAATTTACATCTCAAATCAAATTTCATTGAAAATGCATCTCTCTGTTTTATTTAAGGGCTTCCATTTCCCTAATTCTCTCTGCCACTGACAGACAGGCAAGGAAGTCGTCGAGAGTATGAATCATTGACGGTATGGAGTCCGCCTCCGCCTCCGCCACCACAACATTTCCCTCCACATGAGTTTTCACAAAAAATTCGTTGTCAGGTTTGAGCGATTTTTCGATAAGCTCTGCTTCTTCCTTATCTCTATATTCCAGCATGAGAGTGCATTTTATCATAAAAATCCCTCGTAAAAAGACGTAAGCATATCCGTGCATTTTTCTATGGAATAGTTAGCTGCCCTTTTTTTAGCCTCATCTGATATCTGCCCTATTTTCAGCGCTGTTGCCATCTTTTCCGCAAAATCGTGAGCATTATCGGCATCAAAAAGAAAGCCGCATATGCCGTCTTCCACTATTTCAGGCAGGGAACGAACATTGGCAGCAACAACAGGCAATCCAGCCGCCATTGCTTCTATGGCAACTATCCCTTGAGTTTCATATTTTGACGGAAAGGCAAATATATTGGCAGCGTGGTAGTAATCAGGCAGCTTTTCATCCTCAACAAATCCTGTGAAGATAAACTTATTTTCAAGATTTGCCTGCCTAACTTTCTGCTTTAGAGCATCCCAATAGGGGCCACTTCCAACAATCACAAACACGGCATCTGGAACTTTTTCCAGCAGCAAAGGAGCAGCGTCCACCATCAGATCAAGATTTTTTTCTTTCACCACCCTGCCTACGTGGAGAACAACTTTCTCATTTCCAAGACCCATTTCATCCCTTACCTTTTTCCCGTCTCCGTGGGCAAACCTGTCTATGTCGATGCCTGTGGGAATCACTTCTATTTCTTTGTCTGTCAATTCTTTAATTTCGTCCCTTGCTGCTTTACTTGGGGCTATTATGCCATCACATCTTTTGAAATACCATTTCAGCCATGTACGGAGTAATTTCCTCACGATTTTCTGAACAGATGGCAAGGGAGAAATGAGATAAACAGAATCTTCCAGAAAGGTGTGGTATGTGAAAATTAACGGGATGTTGTAATGATGGGAGGCAACAACGCCATGCATACCCATGAATGCAGGTGAGTGGGAATGTATTACGTCTGGCTTTAATTTTCCTATGATTCTTTTTGTTCTGGAGCCAAATATTGAGCGAATTCTAGCAATTCTGTAATTTGGATATTTTTTGAAGGGCCTTGCCCTGTAATAAAAAATTTTGTTATTGAAGTCATCTTCATCTCTTTCTCCTGGAACAAAAAGATAAACTTCATGGCCCTTTTTTTTTATCTCACTTTTGAATGAGAGAAGAGATGTAACAACCCCGTCCATGGTGGGCAGCCATGTATCTGTAAACCACGCCACTTTCATTTTTTGCTCCATTTATATAACGCCATGCTTAATTTATTTTTCCGAACACCTAATGGATATACAGCCCCCCGTTCACATGTATTGTTTCTCCGGTAATATAATCTGATAGATGGGAGGCAAGAAAGATGCAGGCATTTGCAACATCCTCTGGCATTCCTATCCTCCCAAGCGGTATTTGCATTTCCCTCTCCTTTCTTTGCTCAGGAGTATAGCTGGCAATTATATCAGTATCTATCGTGCCAGGGGCAACTGCATTCACATTTATTTTTCTGTCTGAAAGTTCAAGAGCAAGACTTCTCATAAGCCCCAAAATGCCTGCCTTTGAAGCAGCATAATCTGCCCCATGGATGGAGCCCTTAAAGGCAAGCTGTGACGATATAAAAACTATTTTCCCTCCTTCTTTCATATATGGGATAGAATGCCTGCATATATTGTAGCACCCTTTTAAGTTCACATTCATTAATCTATCCCACTGTTCGGGTTCGATGTGCGAAAAAGAAGAGCGGTAGTATATCCCTGCATTGTTGACAAGAATATCTATTTTTCCTGCTTTCTCTAAAAAGTCTTTAACCATTTTCTTTACTTCCATATCATCCGAAACATCTGCCTTCAGAATTATACCATCAGAGTTTTTTCTTACTTCCTTAAGTGTCTCATCCGCCTTATTCCTGCTTTTAAAATAATTTATGCCCACAAAGGCTCCATGCTCTGCAAATTTAATGGCTATTGCTCTTCCTATGCCACGTGACGCTCCTGTAACCAGGGCTGTTTTTCCCTCAAGGAGTCCCATCTTCCAGTGCCTTATGCATCTTTATTACGCTCTCGACGGCCATCTTTGCCCTTTCTATGCGTTCCTCTGCCTGCAGGCGGCTCATACCAGGACCTGTTATTCCAAGGCCGACGGGTTTGTCATATTCCAATGCGAGGTCTGCTATCTTCCTTGATGCATGCTGTATGACTATCTCATCATGCTCTGTCTCACCCTCTATAACAGCGCCGAGGGCAACCACTCCATCAATATTCATACTCTGAAGAAGCTTTTTTATGGCAAGACCCATGTCAAAGACGCCTGGCACCTTTATTACCTTCACAACCTTTGCCCCCAGAAACTTCGCATGCTCCTTGGCGCGTTCGAGCATCATCATGGTTATGTCATAATTGAACTCTGAAACGACAATGCCTATCCTTATCTCTTCGGTCATCTTTTCTTTCTCTCTCATGGAGGTATATCATATTTTTGTTTATTTATTTTTGCTCTGCATTCTGTGCATACACCATGAGCAGCATCAAAATGTTCAGAGCATACATTTCTGCCGCAAAGCCCACAGGTGTGCATTATCCCGGCTTTTCCGCATACGGCACAGATGCCCATAATCTCCATGAAATTAAAAACGGCATGGAATAAAAAGGTTATTGATGAAATCATTCATTCGCGATATTCTGTTTATTATCAAGAAAAGTGGAATGGGCCGCAAGCGAACTAAATATAAACAAAGAACTTACCCCTGGTAAGTTACTTACCCCTGGTAAGTAAAAGTACGCCCTCTTTAATCATTGGGTCTGCTACCAAATATTTTCTTTCTTCATTCCTGCTGATAAATCCATATTTTTCCAATTCATGAAGATATTTTGAAACCATTTTATCATTTATCTTTTTCCCCTCCTGAGCCTCTAAAAATCTTTTAACTTCAACCCATCTTAGTGGGGTTGAAAGCGCTTCCAACAATTTCAAATATCTCCTCTTTGCCTCCTTTCTAAATTTAAGAAAATGTTCTATTTCTTTTGCAGTAATTTTTCTACCTTCTTTTTTAACTATTTTAAGAGAATTATCAACATCATGGGTGATTGAATAATACCCAAAAAGGGTAAGCCAGCCTATTATTCCATCAAAGATTTCTAAGGCCTTTTCTATATCGCCTTTCTTTATTTCTTTTTTATGTTGCTTAAATCCAAGTTGTAAAAATTCCATTGCATCTTTTTTTCTTAAACGATTTAATTTTATTAGTTTTTTTGGTCTTCCATACAGGTCGCTCTCAGCATCTAATCCTATTATTGAATCAAGTATCCCAACTTCTGAACCCGCCAAAACCACAGTAATATGTCTTGTATGTTCAAACAAATGTGCAATAATTCCACTAATATTTCCTGCTTTAAGTTTTTGGGCTTCGTCAATGAATATTACCAATTTAGATCTTCTTTTTTCCAATATTTTGCCTATCTTTTCAAAACTTTTTATTCCTGAGGAAAAAGAAAAGGTTGCACCCATCCCAAATGGGGTAACCGTTATTTCTTTGAGTATATTTTTGAGTTTTAAGTCAATAAAATTTTCTGTAAGTGCCACTACTGACTCTTGCAGGAGAACGTTGAGGATTTCATTTTGTTTTGGAAGAATAACTCTTCCATCGATAAAGATTTTTGGATATTTCAATTCATTGTATACCACCTTCATTAAACTTGTTTTTCCCATTCTTCTGATTCCTTTAATTACAATGATTCTTTCCCCTTTTTTTATCGAATTATGCAATTCCCTATATTCCCCTTCAAAATTGTATAAATCTTCTTTTTTTTCTTTTGGCTCGGGATCAAAATACATATTATGTAAAACAGAAAGTGAGATAAAAAACTTACCCCTGGTAAGTTACTTACCCCTGGTAAGTTATATTGGCGTGATACATACCATTATTGAGCCAAATATCATTTTGGTATGTTTCTTATCGAGAAAAGACGGTTACAGAGATCTGGAGAAACTCGAGTGCAAAGAATAGAAACGTGCTTATTCCTTTACTTTTCATCTGATTCTATGTCTGCTCTGCTGATTTTGAATCCAGATTTATTCCATCTTTTCAAACTGGTCTTTTGATGCCCCGCACACAGGGCAGACCCAGTCGTCTGGTATGTCCTCAAATGCAGTTCCAGGGGCTATTCCCCCGTCAGGGTCTCCTTTTTCTGGGTCATAAACATATCCGCATATTTTGCATACATATTTTTCCATTTTATTCACCTCCTCTTTTTCGCTTTTTATATAGGTGGGTGCCGTTTTTGGCGCTCTTCCGCCTTTTATTTTATGGTAGTAGGCATAGGTCAGGGGCTCCCCATCTTCTAAAACATCTGCTTCAACGACCTTGCCAACAAAAAGAGTATGAGTACCAACATCCATGCTTTTCATCGCTTCTGCTTCGATAAATCCAATTGTGAAATCAAGGACCAAAGGCACTCCAGTCGCTCCAAACCTATAACTCACATTTTCAAATTTATCAATGTCTCTCCCACTTTTAAACCCGAATTGCCATATGAACTTCATGGGTACTTCTTTTGAAAGAATTGAGATGGCGAAAACTCTGCTTTTTTCTATAAAACTATGTGTAAAATTTTTTTTGTTTATGGAAACTGCAATCATGGGTGGCTCAGCGCATACCTGAAAGACGGTGTTGGCTATCTGCCCGTTGAAAGCTTCGCCTTTTTTTGAGGTAACAATATACATGCCGTAGCTCAAAAGACGGAATGCACGAGTGTCCACGCATAAGTAATGTATCTGAATATATGAAAGTTTAGGAAAACTAATCAAACATTTCCTTTATTTTATCCAAATCTTTTACAGGAGATTGGCAGGCATATCTGCGGCAGACATAAACTGCAGGGCTGCCATCTATCTCATTCATATTTTCAGTAAAAGGGGCAATTGCTGTTATGGGTGATGAGTCCTGCTCCGTGGGTTTCAGGAGAACGATTTTATTAGGTACATAAATTCTTCTTATTTCTTCAATCATCTCCAATGTTTTTTCAGATGAGCAATCTCCAGCGATCACAACCTCATATGATTGCCCTAACATGAAATCCAGTGATGATACAAAAGAGGTATGGGCAGATGGAAAATTCTTTACCTCTCTGGAAAATGCTTTTGCCATTTCATATGCCATCTCCTCAAGTTTCGAATCCGCTGTTATTCTTCCGATGCGAAGCATATTGAGCATTGCAATAGAATTGCCTGAAGGTATTGCACCGTCTATACTTTCCTTTTGCTTTATAAATAATTCATTTTCAGATGTGAAATAAAATCCACCCCTATTTTCATCCCAGAATTTTTCAATAAGTTTATTATTCAACTCAATTGCCTTCTCAAGAAAGTTAATATCAAATGTTGCCTCGTAAAGTTCAATAAGCCCCCATATAAAAAAAGCGTAGTCATCAAGATATGCAGGTATGGATGCCCCTCCCCTGTACATGTGCATGAGTTCTCCTTTCTCAGTAAGCATATTTTTCATTATAAAATCTGCTGCCTTCCCTGCAATTTCAGAATATCTCTTCTCGCCGAAAATTTGTGAAGCTATTGAAAGTGAGGCTATCATGAGACCATTCCAGCTGGTTAAAATTTTGTCATCCTTGCCGGGATGAATCCTTTTCCTTCTTTCATCGAATAATTTTTTTCTTATCTCCTCAATTTTGAGTGAAAGATCTTCTTCAGATATTCCCTCCTCGGCAGCAATCTCCGGCATGGGCTTGCCCATATAAGGTATCTTATTTTCCCCATCAATGCCAAACACTTTTGATACCATTCCTGCATCATCCTTACCAATTACTCTCTCAATTTCTTCGATATCCCAGAAATAAAAAAGCCCTTCCTTTCCCTCGCTGTCTGCATCTTCTGCAGAGTAAAAGCCCCCTTCTGGAGAAACCATTTCCCTTGTAACATATGAAATTATTTCCTCTGCAGTTTTTCTGTAATACCCTACTCCTGTCGCCAGATAGGATTCAGCATATGCAATTGTTGTTATTGCCTGGTCATAGAGCATTTTTTCGAAGTGGGGAACATGCCAGTATCTGTCAGTCGAATATCTGTGGAAGCCAAAGCCGATGTGGTCATATATCCCCCCAAGACGCATCGCCTGCAGTGTTTTTTCTACCATATGCAATGCCCTTTCGTTCCCACTCCGTTTCCAGTATCTGAGTAAAAAAATAAGATTATGCAGGGTGGGAAATTTGGGGGATATTCCAAAACCCCCATATTGCTCATCAAATGATTGCCTTAGTTCTTTATATGTCTCCAGAAATATCTCCTCTCCAATATCTTCTCCGCCGTAATGAAATTCTTTTATTGCACCTATTACCTTATCTCCCATGGATTCCAGCCCTTCTCTCTGCTCCCCCCACAGTTTTTTCACAGCAGATATGAGTTCCATCATGCCCGGCATGCCACCTCTGCCCTTTTTAGGCAGATACGTGGCTGCAAAAAAAGGTTTTTTCTCAGGCGTCATTATTACTGTGAGAGGCCAGCCTCCGCTTCCTGTCATTATCTGGCACACCCTCATGTAAACGCTGTCCACATCAGGTCTTTCCTCCCTGTCCACTTTTATTGAAACAAATGTTTCGTTCATAAGTTCAGCAACTTCCTTGTCTTCAAATGACTCACGAGCCATGACATGGCACCAGTGACATGTGGAATAGCCAATTGACAGAAATATGGGTTTGTTTTCTTTCCTTGCCTTATCAAATGCTTTATCCCCCCACGGATACCAGTCAACAGGATTGTATGCATGCTGCAAAAGATAAGGGCTTTTTTCTTTTATCAGATGATTGGGTTTTTTCCCTTCATTTTCCATCTTCACCGCAAAATTTAATAGAATCGATTTTCCCAACTCCTTCCTTCATTTCCATAATCTCAGCTCAGCAATCCTTCTACAATCAAATCCACCGCTTCCTCCTCGTCCAGTCCCCTTGCCATCAACGTTTCAAGCTGTTTCGTATCAACGCTGCCTATTGCCGCTTCATGGGTAACATGGGCTTTGGGATGTTTTACCTCCACTATGGGTATTGCTCTTGCAACCCCATTATCCTGTATTATTTCCTTGCAGTCGACATGCCCCCTGGCATAGGGCGCTGTTGCAACCATCACATTGTAAACTTCTGCTTTTGCATTATCACGAACTGCAACCCTGGAAGTCAGCACACCTCTTGCCTTCTCGCCGATTAAATTTCCTGCCTCCCTTATCTTTATCACGTCATCGCCTCTGCCGCTCACCTTGCTCGTCATCTCCATAACGCTTCCTTCCTTTCCTGTTATCTCATAATCAATGTCTAGCTTACCAACTCTTCCCTTTATCAATTCGAAAGTGGTTTTAAATCTGGCTTTTTTATCGAGTTCAACAATTGTTTTGGGATAAACCTCTATGCCCCCTTCCATGCTATGAATGTGCTTTTCCTCATAGGTATAGGAGGCGCCTTCCCCAACTTTTATCTTTGCATCCATTATGTGCTTAACGTCTGTTGCCTTTGGAAAAATGCAGTGAGAAAGCACCTCTATGCCAGCGTTTTTGCGCACATCGATATTCATGATTATTTCCTGCAGGGCCTTTTCATGGGTAACGCCAAAGCACATGTGCACTTTCTTTTCTATAACAACGCCCTCGTCCACAATAACCTTTACATTAACCCCGTTCTCAATCTCTTCGGTATCAATATGCAGCCCGGGAACAATATTTTTGCTCACCACTTTGTTAAGATTTATGGTAAGATGCGCTGTTTCTTTATCCTTCAATGCTTCGTCCTCATCTGCAAGTTTTAATAAATCATCAATTTCCATCTTTATCACCCATGTCAGGCAAATTCTTATGTTCGCACGGAAGACATTCTTTCTCGAAATATGGCTCTATTTTATCTATGCTGCCCTTCTCGATCAGCTTCCCGCCGCACATCAAAAATGCATGCTCTGCCTGCTTCATTACAGCAAGGCTGTGAGTTATCAGTATGATTGTTGAGCCGTAACTTTTCAGTAATCTTATGCCATCAAATATTTTTTCTAAAGAGGCAATATCAATGCCTGAATCTGGCTCATCAAGCATCACAAATTTTGGCTTCATTGCAAGTATTGATGCCAGCTCTACTTTTTTCCGCTCTCCCCCACTTAATGTCTTATCCACAGCCCTATTCATGTACTCATCAGGGTTAAGTCCTACCTTTTTAAGAGCGCCTGCAACAGCATCAGTGCTTTTCTCCCTTGACGAAGCCATTATGAATTTTTTGACAGTCAGCCCTTCATATCTTGCAGGCTCCTGCCATCCGAGAGTTATGCCCCTCTTCGCTCTCTCCGCTATTCCCATTCCCTTTACTGATTTACCCTCAAATATTATGTCGCCCTCTATGTTTCTATAGCCTTCGAGCCCCATTATGGTGTAAGCAAGAGTCGACTTCCCAGCTCCGTTGGGACCAACAACAGCATGCACATGCCCTTCATGGAAATTCATGTCCAAGTTATTCAAAATCCTTCTGCCGTTGATCGTTAAACTCAAATTTTTCAGTTCAAGTATACCCATTTTTCACCAATCAAGCAATCTTTTTTCTCCCTCAAGTTCTCTTATGCCAGCAACATCCTGCTCTATTTCAATAGTTCCAATGTAATTGCCGTTTTTATCCCTTACGGGAATATAACGTATGTAAATGAACGATTTGCCCATCTTTATCCAGAAGTCTGCAGAATCTTTCTTTCCTTCCCTAAATGCCTGCAAGATTTTATTTACCACATGCACGCTTTTTGGCGGATGGCATAGCTGCACAGGTCTTCCTATGACTGACTCTGTTCTCTGAAACGTTCTTTTTCCGCCCGAGAAATATCTCACCCTGTCATCCTTATCAATGAAGGTTATGCCAAAAGGCATTGTTTTTAACATTTCATTTATTTCCTCTGGCAGAAGGTAGCCGGTATCAAGTTTTATGTCCCCTTCCCGCTCCACTTTCTGCCCATCTGCTTCGGGTAATTTTTTTTCCAGAATCCTCTTCACTTCTCCGGGAAGTCTGGAAATCTGCCTGTCTGTGAGTTCGCTCTCTATCTGATACGGATGTATTGGCTTTTCCTTTGCCTTCCATTCTGCAGATGGTTTCACCTTGTAATAGCCGATTTCATCCTCCTGCCGTCGTATTGCTGCCCATTCTCCTTCTGAGAGAATCGCATGCAATGTAGGATAAAGAATGTTGTTCTCCCTGAATACCATGTCAACAAGTGCTGTTGCCACTTCCTCAATGCGCCCTT